>RCNE010002334.1_pt1 | contig 10803 bp, 7 predicted proteins | sample 2041361 | NCBI WGS metagenome assembly RCNE01 (sample SAMN09708229, study PRJNA481090) | Marine sediment metagenome, whole genome shotgun sequencing project.
CTTACCTTCAGCAATAGCTGCCCGGGTAAGCCCATCATCTTCAGGTGCCCAGTTCTTTTCAGTAAAGGTGATTTTATTTTTCCTGACCTCGGCAATACTATCCCTTATAACCGCCAGGCTCCTGTTGCCCAGCAGGTCAATCTTTACGAGACCGGCCTCTTCAGCACCATCTTTTTCCCACTGAATAATCGGTACGCCTTTGGCCGATTTTTCCACCGGTACATAATTACGTATCGGATCCGGTGTAATCACGACACCGCCCGGATGTACAGAGAGATACCGTGGTAAACCAACAAGTTTTCCGGCAAGCGTGATAATTTCCGGCCACGGTTCAGAGAAATCTTGGTCTTTTAAAGACGGCAGAGCCGCAACCTGATCGTTCAGACTTTCGTCGTCACGCCTGAAAAACCATGGCAGCCGTTTTGTCATTCTGGAAATCTCATATCCAGGTAGACCATAGGCTCGTGCAGTTTCCCTGATCGCCATACGTGGTTTAAAACAGACGTGGTTACACACCATCGCGGCATGCTCTTTAAAATGGGAAAGAACATCATCTAAAACAGAGTCTCGCTCATCCCAGGGAAAATCAATATCAATATCGGGAGGATCACTTCTACCGGGATTAAGGAAACGTTCAAAATAGAGATTATAGCGAATGGGACAGACATTGGTAATCCCCAGGCAATATGCCACCAATGAAGCCGCTCCTGAGCCGCGGCCGCAAATTCTTCTCCGCCTCCTGCTCCCATCGGGCTGTAGCGGATGCACAATATCTCTGACCACCAGGAAATATGAAGAATATTTCATCTGCTCAATAATTCTTAATTCATACTCCAGCCGTTCGACAACGATTTCACTCAGGTCCTCACCATAGCGTTGTCGGGCACCGCTGTAAGAGTGCTCATGCAGGAGTTCCCTGGCGTTCAAAACCGTTGTCTGCTGCCATGGCGGCATGACTATTCCGAAGTCAGGACCCGAAAACCTGCACTGATCAGCAATCTCTTCGGTTGCTCTTATCACCTCAGGCCATACACTGAATCTGTGACGATATACTTCTGGCAATTCCAGACTGTTTGCGACAATCGAGGTGTCATCTCTCCCGTTCCGGGACAAGAGTGTTTTGGTCTCAATAGCCTTCAGCAGACAGCGCAGCAGATGTTCATCCTGATGTGACATATCGCTGTCAGGCGTTGCGGCGGCGAGCAGTCCGAGCTTTGCTGCATTATTCCTTAATTGACGTCCATGGGCCGTCGGACGACTACCAAGATCTGCGGCGACAGAAAGGCCCCGGTCATGAAGTTGTCGTAAAAGGCATGAATTTGCTGTCAGCAGGATAAGGCCGTGGAACAATTTTTCTGGGAGTCCTGAAATGTTCAACGTTCCTGACGCTTTTTTCATGCTGATCAGCTTACATAAATTAGTATACCCTTGATGATTTTGCACCAAACACACGAGCCGCTGGCAATCGGTTTCCACCTCCAGTTCAGCCCCGACAATCGGCCTGATTTCTTCACGTTTGCAGGCAGCAAGAAATGACCAGAGACCATAAAGATTTTCAAAATCAGTTAACGCCAGGCAGTCATAGCCAAACTGTCGCGCCCTTTGACAGAGCAGAGCAGGAGAGGCAGTGCCTTTCAGCAGGGAAAAAGATGAACGCACCCGAAGCGGAACCATAACGAGTCAATGAAGTGGCACTTGAGAGCCGAAGCGAACGCTGTCAGTACCAAATTTTCCCCTCACTCGGTCCAGTGCGGAGAGGACATACTCTTTTTTCCTGTCCGAATCCGACCGCTCAGCAAAAAGAGATAATTGCGGGGATTTTCGTTGGAGTTGTTCGCAGGTCAAACGGCAATGCCGTATGCGCACGCGACGCCCCCAGGCCCGTTTTAAAAGAATAAGGGACCTCGACTGCAGGGTAAAATCATCTGAAATTCCACGACGAGATGATATCTGCTTTATGGAATTGCCGCCATCAATGTAATCCAGTCGCAACACCAGCCGTTTTCCAACCATACCAGTATCACGCAGGGTAAAACCGATGCGAACAGAAAGTGCGGCAACAACTCCTTCAATGAATTGCCGGTCAGCACTGTCACCGGGAATAGCATACTCCCGACAGATAACAGGCGACTGATGCTCCTGCGGCTGTACCACCCGGTCGTCTTTTCCACGACTGATATCGTAAAGCGTCTCTCCGCGTTTCCCGAAAACAGTATAGAGCTGTCTTTTTTCCAGGGCGGCAAGCTGGCCGATCTGCCTGATATTAAATTCCTCCAGACGAGCCCGTTCCCGAAACTGAACACCCGGGAGAAAGAGCAGAGGAAGCGGTGCGAGAAAGGACGCTTCCTCTCCGGGGCAGACAATATACTCTCCGACCGGTTTCACCAGTCGCGAGGCCACTTTGGTCACCAGTTTGTTGCACCCAACAGTCCAGATCGGATCGATGCCGAGATTTTTACGTACCTGTTTGCGTAGCTGCCAGCCCACATCGGGTGCTGTGCCTATCAATCGATGAGTCCCGGTAATATCAAGGAACAGGTGACCATCTCCAATACCCGGTTCCAAAACAGGACTATAGTGTCGCGCTTCATTTACAAAAGCACTCATGGCCTTCTGATAGAGGTCAAAACGAGGCGGCAGCAAACAGGCTGAACGGCACAGACGGGCAGCCTGTCGCACCAGCATCCCCTTGCGGACACCGTCGCTGTAGGCCTCATCACTCATGTCATATACTGTTGCCCGGGCTGCCTGAAGCGGGGCAACAATAACCGCTTTATCTCGTAAAGAAATATCGACAACACGTTCAACAGCAACAGCAAAATCAGCAACATTGAGGTGCAGAACAAAGCGCTCCCTGTTCATACTGCCAGCCTTTGTCTGCTATCCCTTATCAGAGAAGAAAGCAGCCTGGCATTACGCGGTGCCTGAGAGCGGACATGGTTATTAAAGAAAATAATACCCTGATCGGACCGCTGCACCATCGACGAAAGGTATCGTTCACACCACTGCTGGAGTTCGGCTTCGCCATAATCATAATCAAATTTCTTTTGCATAGTGCCACTCCGCCACCCCTGTAAGTTTCGTCCATGAAAACGAACATAGAAAAGAGCCGGGTTGGTCACAACATCGAGTGCAGGAAACAATCCGGGTAAATCCGGCTCATCCACGGTAACCAGAGAGACGCCCCTGCGTTCAAGCTCGGAAAAAACACTGTCAACGGCCCAGGAACGATGCCTGAACTCCACAGCGACCGGCACTCCATGAAGACGATCAAGCAGCTCAGCCAGAAAACAACGGTTGTTGATTGTCCTGTCAAAATCCGGTGGCAGCTGGACCAAAATTGACAGCAACCTCTTTTTCAGGGACGTGATACCCTGTCGATACAGCGTCACCTGTTGACGCCAGTCTTCAACACGTTCGTGAGTGATAGTCCGTGTCAGCTTGGCACTGAACAGGAGATCAGGTGGCGCAGCGTCAACCATCCGGGACAGGGCATCACTACGGGCCATCTGATACCAGGTGTAGTTCAATTCAACGATTGGAAAGCAGCCGCCATACAGGCCAAGCATTTCTGATGATTTTGTTTTCGGGGGATAAAAACCGCTGTCGACCCATTCAAGATAGGAATATCCACAGGTACCAACCATGATGTCACAACCGGTGTGGCCGTTGGCAGCCGGTACAGATATTTTCGTCGGACTCTGCATGTTCTCGTTCATTGCTGTCTCAGCCACCTGAAGTGCTGAAGACAAATCCTGCTGCTCAGTATGCTTCAGCAGAAAACAGCGGATGTGAGCCCCGGACCACTCCGACAACCTTTCCCTGAACCAGCAGTTCATTGAAGCGATAACGCGTGACCGGGTATGCATCATTTTCCGGGTGCAGTTCCACACAATCGGTTTTCAGGAAAAAACGCTTCACCGTCGCCTCCTCACCATGGACCAGAACGGCAACAACCTCACCATTTTCAGCATATTGCCGCGGCTCACAGACGACCAGGTCACTGTCAAAGATCCCGGCATCACGCATCGAGTCGCCCTTAATGCGTAGACAGAACAGGTTGTCACCACGGAACAGCTGGCTATCAACAATGACACTGCCGTCCCATTCCTGCTGGGCATACATTGGCATACCGGCAGTTATCTGACCAACAATCGGCAATTCACGGCCAGCATATCGATCCTGCCTGGCAGCGGGCCTGACAGAGTCAGTGGGTGTCAGCCGAATTGTCCGGCTGTAACGACCTTGACGCTCAACCACACCTTTTTTTTCCAGTTGCGCCAGAAATTGTGCTATTGCGGTATGACTGACACCAAGGTCTGCCGCTGCCCTGCGTAAACTGGGAGCCCCTCCCTCACGAGCAAAATACTCTTTCAGGTAGTCTAAAAAACTTTTTTGCTTTTCTGTCAGTTTCATAAAATCACCAAATGTAAATGTACATTCACTTAATTGTACCAATACTTTCGAAAATGTCAATATACATTTTAAAAATAGTATCCACTTTTCAGGCAGAGGCTGCCTGAAACTCTGTGAAACAATCAGGAATTACGTTTTGCAGTCGCCGGTTTAAGACCAAACGGAATAAAAAGAATATCGCTGGCCGTTCGTAGTTGCTGTGCACCATGAGATGATCGGTTCAAACGGCGACCGAAAGAAAAAGCAAAGACGGCAATAACCAGACATCAGAGTGTTCCAGTGGTCATGAAAACCATGCCGATAATACTCACATCCTGCTCCGCCATCACCGGGAGTTGTTAAAAGCCCGCTCAATTGCCGGAGCCAGGCAGATTCCATCAAACTGCATGATGGGGAAACAGGAAAAAACGATGTTATCTATCAAGTGTCAGGGGCTTCATATCGAATGTCCCTGCGGAGATCTCCCGGTCAATATCTTTCAGGCTTTGCTTCATCTGTTTCAGGGCCTGCCGGATTCGGTTCTCATTCTCGACCAGGGCCAGCCGCAAATAGTCGTCTCCTTCTTCTCCAAAACCTGCACCAGGCGCAAGTGCAACGTTGGCACGATTCATCATTTCTATTGAAAATTTGATCGAGCCCATGGCCTTGTAGGGTTCGGGTATTTTTACCCATAAAAACATGCCGGCCTTCGGTATCTCAACGTCCCAGCCCATTCGTTCCAAACCTTCACAAAGGACATCCCGGCGGCTCTGATAAACTTCTACCTGTTCGGCAATTTTATCATCGCAATCACGCATCGCAACAATTCCCGCCACCTGGATTGCAGAAAAGATACCATAATCGTAATATCCCTTGATCATCGAAAGTCCTTTGATAATCTGGGCGTTACCAACACAATAACCCAGACGCCAGCCCGCCATATTATAGGATTTGGAAAATGAGCCAAATTCCACACCAACATCCATACCTCCCGGAACCTCTAGAAAACTGGGGGCCACATAGCCATCATAGGTGATCTTCGAGTAAGCAAAATCATTAATCACCATGAAATTATATTTTTTTGCATATTTAATAACCTCGATGAAGAGTTCCCGGCTGGCCAGAGCCCCTGTCGGATTATGAGGAAAATTGAGCATCAGCAGCTTGGGCCCCGGGTAAAGTGATCGGCACATACCAATAATCTGGGCAAGAAATTCATCTTCTGTGGTCAGCGGGATACGGAGCACGTTGGCGCCGGCGATCACTGCGGCATAAACGTGAATGGGGAAGGCGGGGGCAGGCACCAGGACGGTATCTCCAGGCCCGAGCAATGCCAGACACATGTGAGAGATACCTTCTTTGGAACCGATGGTGCAGATAACGTCGCTTTCACCATCAAGGTCGACATCATAATGGCGGCCGTAATACAGAGCGATTTCCCGTTTCAGGTTCTTCAGGCCTCCGGCAACGGGATAGCGATGACTTTTCGGGTCTGCCGCAACCTCACATAATTTCTCCGTTACCGGACCCGGCGCCGGATCAGACGGATTGCCCATACCCAGATCAATGACATCATCACCCTTCCAGCGTTTTTCCATCGTCATCTTATTCATCATGCCAAACAGATAAGGCGGCAGCTGATTCATACGTTCGGCAAACCTGATCTTAAACGCTTCACTCATAATTTCCTTCTCCCTAGAACCTTTGATGGTCAACACACTTTTGGGGTCATCACCACGTTCACAGACACCAACAAATACAGCCAGATTATTACAATACTGCCATGGTTCGATGGTTAATTAATTAAGATCAACATCGTCGATCATCACTATTTCTCTATTCGATACGATCGCAAAAAACAAGCGATGATCAAAAGTAAAATAAATTGCAGCACCAAAAAACAAAGCCGCCGTTCCACGTAACAGGAACCTGCGGCTTTCTATCTGCAATTGACGGGTAAAAGACTATTCGGTTGAGGCGCGGCACAAACGCCCAAATCCTCCGGGAATCGTACCTGATGACCAGAAAGATCTCCCCTGCTTGTAATCAACAAACCAATAGCCACCCGGCGACCTCTGAGCTGCAACAAATACAAACGGCTGCTCGCGTGAAAAATTGGGGTTGAGGTATATTCCTTTATCATTCATATCAGGTTCAAGCAAAGACATGGCCTCTTCCAGTGTCGGAAGACGCCAGTCATGATGGCCACCGAATCCCTCTTTATTGAGCTGTTCGATGTTCCTGTTCATGGTACGAAGAGAAGAAATGTCAAGCCCGCCCCGCTGCCACATTAATCCGGAGTGCTGATCGACAACAGTCTGTGCGCCACTGTCGTGGAGATGCGTGAGGAAACACCCTTCCAGGTTTTCTGCGGAGTCAAAAAAATTCCACTTTTTTATTATTTCCCCGACCTGTTCGTCCGTCAGAACCGCCTGTCTGGAAGGAAGGATAACCGCGTCACCTGTTGTTTTTTGGCCATCCCACTTTGGCAGTCGCGGTCCCATGTCCTCAACACGCTGCTGCTCTATTACAGGATGGACCAGGCTGGCATCGCCATCATCAAGGACATTTTTTATCAACCAGTCCTGAATGGTTTCATCTATTGCAAAACTGCGCTCAAAAAAAGAGACCGCTCCCTGGCTCTCCACGCACTCGCTGACCATTGCCAGAGGAGCCTTGATTTCTGCTATTATCTTAGCATGTTTGACTCCGCGCTCCATCAGGCACAATTTAGGTTTATCGCCCCAGTTATCAACAAAAAAATAATAGATAAGCTCGTTATTGTTTCTGACCCGTTCACGCCCTCCCCATGATTCGAATGTTCCGAATGTCAGGTCAGGTGTCATCTCCCAATCGATAGAATTGATTGTCATGTCACCTACTTTCAACTTATGAAACATGCCCATAAAACCACTCCTCTCATCGTCTTTACCTGCATTTGTCATACAGTCGTTTCTGCTGTTGTCCAGATGATATCCCTGTTATAGTTACCTGGAGTAATTGTTAATCAAAACTAAACTGATTATAATAATCATTATCAAAATGTCCAAACAAAAACATCCTCAGACAAGCAGCGGCAGACCTCTCCCACTTGGCCCATCCAAGGATATCGATGGAATCAATTTTGCCCTGTTTTGCCCGCATGGCCAACAGGTCGCCCTGGTTATGGCTTCGGATATCAAGGGCAGCTCAAATGATCTTGTCGAAATAATCCTGGACCCTGAAATAAACCGCAGTGGAAATATCTGGCATGTCAAGCTGCATATCATCGACCAGGCAATCTGTTATGGATACAGGGTGGAAGGAGAGAGCAACAGCGATCAGGGATTATTTTTTTATCCCAACCACATCCTCATTGATCCATATGCACGAAGCATTGTCCACCGGGGATGGGGTGAGAAAGGGCATTACGGAACCAGACCTGTCTGTCTTACCGGGCCGCAGCAACCGTTTGACTGGCAGGGTGATGCTCCCCCGGGTACAACGCTGGCTGACACCATTATTTACGAGCTTCATGTTCGTGGCTTTACGCGCCACCAGAGTTCCAATGTGTCAAGTCCTGGCCTTTATCAGGGCGTTGTGGATAAAATACCCTATCTGAAAGAGCTGGGGATAACCGCTGTAGAACTGCTGCCAGTTACCGAATGGGATGAAAGAGACAATCGTTTCTTCAATCCATCCACCGGAGAATTATTATTTAACTTCTGGGGATATAACCCTATCTCCTTTTTTAGCCCAAAATCCGGTTATGGCTCCGGCACGGCTGACGCCGCCCATGATTTCAAAGCGATGGTCAGAAGTCTCCACCAGGAAAATATTGAAGTTATCGTCGACATGGTTTTCAACCATTCAGGGGAATCTGACTATGAAGGGAAAACCACCTGTTTCAGGGGAATTGATAACCCCACCTATTATCTGGTAAATCCCGATGATGGCAGCTATCTCAATTTTTCAGGATGCGGCAACACCTTCAATTGCAATCACCCTGTGTGCAGAGAGCTCATCCTGCAATCCCTCCGCTACTGGGTGACGGAAATGCATATTGATGGGTTCCGCTTTGATCTTGCGGCGATATTCAGTAGAGATGAAAATGGTCAGGTTATGGACGAATCGCCCCTGATCAGGTTAATCGCTGAAGACCCTGTGCTCAAAGATGTTAAAATCATAGCAGAAGCGTGGGATGCTTCAGGTCTTTACCAGGTTGGATCTTTCTCCCGAAACCCCCGGTGGCTGGAGTGGAACGGTAGATTCAGGGATGATATCCGCAGGTTCATGGCGGGTCATGACGATACCGTACGAACCCTGGCGACGAGAATTGCCGGCAGTTCTGATCTCTACCAGTCGCATGGTCGCAGCCCGTTAAATTCAATTAATTTTATCACCAGTCACGATGGTTTTTCCCTTTACGACCTGGTGAGCTATGAACAAAAACACAACCATGATAATGGTGAACAGAACCGTGATGGTGAAGCCCATAACCTGAGCTGGAACAGTGGCCAAGAAGGTGTTCCATGTTCCCCGGACACAGGGAGACTCCGTTCCCGACGTATCCGCACCTTTACCGCCCTGCTCTTTCTGTCTCAGGGGATCCCAATGATTATAGCTGGCGACGAATTTGGCAGGAGCCAGCAGGGAAATAATAACAGCTGGTGCCAGGACAACGACATTGGCTGGATTGACTGGTCGCTCTGTGAAGAGAACGCTGACCTGCTTCGCTTTTTCCGAAAATGTATCTCCTTGAGGAAACAATATCCCCTGTTCCGGCGGGCAGCGTTTTTCAATCCGACCGGTTCAAATCATGGAGACAGGCCCGATATCAGCTGGCAGTCTCTGCAGCCAGGCTCTCACGATTGGTCGACCGATGCTCATACGCTGGCATTTACCCTGCACCGAACAGGGGTAGAGGGCCATTGCGACAGTGATTTTTTTGTAATGGTAAACGGTAACAGGGAGCTTGACGCACAGTTTATTGTACCGAACATTGAGGCCCATGGTGATTCAACCATGTGGCATAAGATCATAGACACAGCAGCGGTGAGCCCTGGGGACATCGTCGATTTTGAAAATGGCACAGGTGTCGAATCGGGAAACAGTGTTGCCATACCGAACATGGGCCTCATGGTGTTACAATCAAGAAATTAATTAAATATCCGGGTCCAGAGGGCCCGGCATTGGTAGCCCCTCAAAGGGGCTGTTGTTAAAATCCCATTGGCACGTAGCTGAGCACCCTGAAATGGGCCGTATAAGGAGTTTGAACTGAGTATTAAAACTCCCGGCAGATTTCAGGGAGCGCAAGGTGCCCGAAGGGCCGAGTGACACGGGTGCCCTTTCTTTTGGTTCTTTTCTTTGGGCAAACAAAGAAAACGAACGGAAAAATCTATTGCTGGCTGAACCATATTTCTCCCACCTGGCCCAAAGGATCAGGTTTTAACTGATAGAATATAAAATTAGTCCATCATAAAAAAGGCCAGACTTCAATTTGAAGCCTGGCCTTTTTTATTGTCGTCCCGTATCCAGGCAGCTACAAATTTATCTTCCTGTCCGGCCAGGATAATAACAGCCTGCGGTCTACTTCAGTAATGTCCGCACCGATGGAAACAAGCTGGTGAAACAGTGGGCGTCCAAAATAGAACAATTCCTCACCCAATGAAAAATCGAATGTACTGACAACCTTGGTTCGGTAGGTGATCTCGCTATTGATACTGTCCTCAAGACGTTCCGTTCTCGCACCATTTCTCCCCTCCATCAAACCGATCATGTCCGGACAGGGAAATGTCTTATCATGTTCGATGACAAACGGTGACCGGACTGTCCTCCCGGATAATGTCAAGGCGATTAAGTGTATCTTTTTCAATGAGTTCTTCAACATCTTTGGTATCCCAGCACTTGAGAGCCTTGCAGGCTTTGGGTCTTTTATCGTAAATGGTGCAGCCTTTTTCCTCAGGATCAAAAAAGCAACAGTTCCACTTACGGCCAACCCCGCTGATCTTCACCAGTTCCCTTTTCACCGACTGCAGGCTGTTGGTTAACGGGTTGTGAGCGAGTTCACCAGACCTGATGGTGATCAGCTGGGCAAGCGGTAGTTTTCCATCCAAAACCAGATGAAGATCTTCTGAATGAAGCGCTGGCCCGCCACTTGTGCAACATGTTCCGCAGCGAAGACATTCCTCCTGGTCCTGTTTCATTTCAATTCCTTTGTTTTATAATCTGCTGGACGTGCACGAGGTGTTTATAAATATGGAACTCCTAGAAATCCATGGTAAAACTATAAACACCCTCCTCTATATTGCTTGTAATATTACACTCGGAATGATTGAAAATAGCCTGCATCCGATTATTGTTCCTGAGGACCTCAGCAGTGAATCCAGTGATGCCATTTGCCTTGGCAATATTGACCAGGTGTCTGAA
>RCNE010002079.1_pt1 | contig 10802 bp, 9 predicted proteins | sample 2041361 | NCBI WGS metagenome assembly RCNE01 (sample SAMN09708229, study PRJNA481090) | Marine sediment metagenome, whole genome shotgun sequencing project.
CGAGATGAAACCTCTGCAAAACAAGGCACGTCCAGCAATTTTGCTTCTCACCGTAACGGTGCTAAGATTGCGAGGCAGAAATCACTGTGGAGCCCCTTATTTTACCTGCCTGCGGAAGGCAGGTTGCATTTTCTTCTCTCATAACGAAAACCTATTGCATAATGCGGGTTTAATAATTTGTAACCTTGAATCAGAAATGGCAAAGCATAACGACATAGGTTTTCTGGGAGAAAAAGAGGCGGAAGTCTTTTTACTCAAGAAAGGATATAAGATACTCGAACGTAATTGGCGGGCAGGGAAAGCAGAGATTGATATTATTGCTAGAATGGGTGAGGTATTAATTTTTATAGAAGTTAAAACAAGAACCAATACTAGCTTCGGACAACCAGAAGATTTCGTTGACGCCAAGAAAATTAAATTTCTTACTTCTGCGGCCGGAGATTATATGCGAGAGATAAATCATGAATGGGAAGTTCGGTTTGACATTGTCTCAGTCGTTATATTAGATCTAAACACAACTATAATTAAGCATATTGAGGATGCCTTTTTCTTGGGATTAAGAGAATAGTCTTAAAACAAAGAAAATGGGTATAATTGATATATCAATTAATTGTAATATATTTAATAAGATCCTGTACAGTTGAACCTGTCATAGATTTTAATAAAGGCTCAACGCGAACTCTTGATACATCAACAATCGAATATAAGCTTAAATAGGATTATTTTATACGCAGCTTTAGCATCGGTATCCTACTTCTTTCGAATAAATAAATAAACAGGAACAACTCATATCTAACAAGTAACGTATTTTTGCGGCGGATGAGTGAATTCATTAAACATGAGTGTGGGCTGGCACTCATTAGACTTCTTAAGCCACTGTCGTATTATCAAGAGAAATACGGTACTAGTTTATACGGTTTGAATAAACTTCAGATCTTATTGCAAAAGCAACGAAATCGTGGACAGGATGGTGCGGGAATTGCTACGATAAAGCTAGATACAAAACCAGGAAAGCGGTTTATTAGTAGGCGACGTAGCAATAGCCCCCAATACTTAAAAGACCTATTTACGGGAGCATTTGCTCATTTTAAAGATTGCACACCAGAGCAATTGGCAGATTCAACATGGTTAAAGGATAATAAGCCTTATACCGGAGAACTCTTATTAGGACATTTACGATACGGGACACATGGAAAGAATACCATCGAAACCGTCCACCCGTTTCTAAGGCAGAATAATTGGATTAGTAGAAATCTGGTTCTCGCCGGCAATTTTAATCTAACAAATGTCAATGACTTATTCGAAGAGTTGGTAGCGTTAGGTCAGTATCCTAAAGAACGTTCAGATACAGTCACGGTACTAGAAAAGATTGGTCATTTTCTGGATGATGAGGTAGAGCGACTCTATAATTGGTTCAAGGCAGAAGGATACGACATCGCTAGGATCAATGAATTAATAGCACAGCATCTCGATGTGCAGCGGTTGCTTCAACGTGCGACACGCAAGTTTGATGGCGGATATGTGATGGCGGGCTTAGTCGGGCACGGAGATGCATTTGTGATGAGAGATCCTGCAGGAATTAGGCCTGCTTTCTTTTATCAAGATGATGAGGTTGTAGTAATGGCCAGCGAACGACCTGCGATACAGACGGCTTTTGATATAAAAGTTGGAGAAGTCCAAGAATTGGAAAGAGGCCATGCTTTAATTATTAAAAAGGATGGAACTGTATCTGTAAGTGCTTGTAAAGATCAACTGGAACGTAAAGCATGCAGCTTCGAGCGAATTTATTTCTCAAGAGGAACGGATAAAGACATATATCGAGAAAGGAAGAAACTAGGAAAACTGCTAGTTCCTGCTGTACTTAAAGAAGTGAATTACGATTATGAGCACACGGTATTTTCATTTATTCCGAATACTGCCGAAGTTGCTTTTTATGGCTTCGTAGAAGCGATGCACGACCATCTTAATGCTGCCAAGACGAAGGAGATAAGTGAAGGTAAGGACTTAACTCCAGAGCGGATTCAGCAGATATTGAGTCGTAGCCCCAGGGTAGAGAAGCTTACTGTTAAAGATGAGAAGTTACGGACATTTATCGCGGATGACAGTATCCGTGGGGAGATGGTATCTCATGTTTATGACGTGACATATGGCATAATAGAAAATGGAGTAGACACGATCGTCGTGCTTGATGATTCTATAGTCAGAGGAACAACCCTTAGAGATAGTATTATCGAGATTTTATCAAGACTTGAGCCAAAGAAGATTGTTGTAATATCATCAGCACCACAAATCCGATATCCAGATTGTTATGGCATAGATATGTCTAAGATGGGCGAATTTGTAGCATTTCAAGCCTTGATTTCCCTCCTTAAGGAGAATGGGAAAGAATCTTTACTTGAAGAAGTCTATCAAGAAGCGAAAGAAATGGTAGCAGATGGAACCTCCTTTAATTCCAATGCTGTTCAGAAGCTTTATGGCCTATATTCATATCAAGAGGTTTCTGATAGAATTAGCCTCTTACTTACTCCTGAGAATGCCAGATGTGAAATAAAAATCATCTACCAGACGATTGAGGACTTACAAAGTGCCTGTCCGAATAATAATGGAGATTGGTTTTTCTCAGGGAATTATCCTACGCTAGGAGGTAATGATGTTGTTAATAGAGCATTCATTAATTACATCGAGAATAAAAATGAAAGGGCGTACTGATAAATTTGAAAAGCAAATACTCAATAACAACAAGAAGACTTTTCTAAAGCGAAATTTTAAAGAAACGTTACTTTTAAAAAGGATAAAAACAGAAGAAATGAATAAACCTACTACAACAGCTCTTTATAGTCTATTCGTAATGTTTGCTTTCTTTGCCATGAGCGCGGCCATTCAGTCTTGCGGAGGTAAAAAAGCAGCAGAAGATATTACGGAAGACTTAGCCGAAAAAGCAGAAGATTTAGCTGATAGTTATTCAGAAGATGAGTATTTTGAAGATGATGATAGTGCTTCAGATGCTTCTTATGACGAAGACAATTTAAGCTCCACTACTGAGCCAGAAGAAACCAATACTACAAGAAGTTATTCCAAGAGTACTCCTACATCATCAAGTAGCAATGCAACTTCATCAAACCCTTATTTTATTGTTGCAGGAAACTATCTTCTCGAAGATAATGCTGATGAAATGATTAAAGAATTAAGACGAAAAGGGTATCAAGGAGCGGAAAAGGTAGTATTCGATTTATCACAATATCATACAGTAATAGCGGGAAGATATACAAGTAGATCTTCAGCAAGCTCAGCCTCTGGTGAGCTGAAAAGAGCAGGCGTGGACAATTATGTTATAAAAAAGAAATAGTTAGACCTTCGTTAAACAAGGGTTAAAAGCTCAATTAATTAAATTTATTATCCGAATCTTGCTGTTGTAAGAATGTCCTTCAAGGTGACTAAAGCAAGTGAGGAAACATTAGAAAAGAAACAAAACTTAAAACATGAATAAATTAATCTTAGCAATAGTCGCTTCTCTTTTGATGGGTTTTACTATGAATGCTCAGAAGGTAGCTGTGGTAGATATTAACGCTGTACTTACGGAGTTGCCAGAATATATTGAGGCTCAGACAAAATTGGATAAAATAGCTGCTGAATGGAATCAGGAGATCGCAGCAGAGTACGATAAGATCAAGAGTCTTTATAATAAATACCAAGCGGAGCAGGTGTTGTTAAGCGAAGAGGTTCGAGCTCAACGAGAGAAAGAGATTATGCAAAAGGAAGCTGAAGTCCGAGAACTACAAAAGAGAAAATTCGGCCAAGAAGGAGAACTCTTCCTTAAGAGAAGAGAAATAATCAATCCGATTCAAGATCGTGTCTTTGGAGCAATAGAGACATTTGCTGTAGACCGAGGTTACGATATCATTCTGGATAAGTCTGGAGGATCTGCAGGGGTTTTATTTGCAGGAGAGGATTTTGACAAGACAGATTTAATAAAACGAAGACTGGGAATTAGATAGCATCACGTTATTCATTCTACTATATTTGCCAACTTATTTTTAAAAAATTATAATACTCTAAGACAAGATCGAAAATGAAAGCATTAAAAACATATCTATTATTGACATTCTGTATGATGGCCACGGTCATGGTCAGTGCTCAAAAATTTGGTTATATCAATAGCCAACAATTGATTCAGCAAATCCCTCAAGTGAAAGAAGCGAATGCAGAACTTGAAACGATAAAGAATCAGTATGAGAAGCAGGGACAAGATAAAGTAACTGCATTACAGACTAAGTATGCAGCCTTAGAACGCAAGCAAGCACAAGGTGAAATCTCTCCAAAGCAATTAGAAGTTGAGGCGCAAACCTTAGAGCAAGAGAAAATGGAAATAGCTAAATTCCAACAAGAAATACAGCAAAAGCTTGTTGAAAAAAGCGAAACTCTTTTGTCTCCATTAAGAGATAAAATAGATACAGCAATCAAAGCTGTAGCAAAAGAAAACGGGTACTTATACATATTTGACCAAGCAATGGGAATCCTATTGTATGCTGATGAAGCATCAGATGTGAGTGAGTTGGTTAGAGCCAAGCTTAACCTGTAATATGACAATAGGCATTAGAGCCTTAAAACCCATTTGGAAGTGATTTTTCAAATGGGTTTTTTTATGCAAAAAGTATCGTATGAAATACAGAATCTTACTTTTCACTTTTCTTATAACCACCTTAACTTGGGGGCAAGATAATTACACCTCAAACATTTCTCAATCTTGGGAAAACTACAAAACAGCTTTTATAGAAAATGATTTTATAAAAGTCTCAAGTTTAACGAATCCAATGGTTTTAGAAAAGACAGGAGGAGAAACCTACTTTGTGGATGACTTGCTATATGAAAAAGGGATGTACGAAACACAAGGTATTGTTCTAATAGACTTGAAATCGAAACAGCCATCAGCAGTTCTAAAAACCGAGTTCGAATGGCAGGCAATGATGCCTTATGAAAAGATTCTAAAAATCCAAGATCAGAAAATTGTTGAAAATCACTTCATGCTTATTACTTCTAAGGATGAAGGACAGACATGGCGCTTTTTTGATTTATCCAAACAAGATGTAGAAAGTATAAAAGTCTATCTTCCGCATTATGATGAAAGGCTTAACGTTTATCTACAGTAAAAGAAAACCGTCGTAGACTGTTATCTCGTATAATAAGATGCACTATAGCTATAAAACAAAGATGGATAGAAAGATTAATTTTTGGAGTTTTTTTATAATTATAACACTCACTGTTGCTTGTGCTTCAATGGAAGATATCCCTATAATCGAAAAGGTGGAACCCAATAGAAATAATGATCCTGACTATACCTATCTCGCTCTTGGAGACTCATATACCGTCGGAGAAAGCGTAAAAGTAGAAGAGCGATGGCCGGTACTAATCGCCGATCGCATTAAGGCCGAAGGAAATGAAATATCAGGCGCCAAAATAATCGCAAGAACAGGTTGGACTACTGATGAGCTTTTCAAAGGAATTGATGATGCTGATGTTAGTGGAAAGTATGATTTTGTATCTCTCCTTATTGGGGTCAATAATCAATTTCGTGGAAGAGATATAGAAGATTTCAGGACAGAATTCAAAGAATTATTAGATCGAGCAATTGGATTTGCTTATGAAAAGGAAAAAGTATTTGTCGTTTCTATTCCAGATTGGGGAGCAATGCCCTTTGCAGAAGGACGAAATCGCGCGAAAATAGGTCGTGAAATAGATGCTTACAATCGCGTTGTCCAAGAGGAGAGTGCTAAGCAAAATATAAAATTTATAGACATCACTCCCATATCAAGAGAGGCTAAAGAGGATCTGTCTTTAGTAGCTCGGGACGATCTACATCCCTCAGGAAAAATGTATCGGAGATGGGTTGAAGAGAAGATCTTTCCTGCTATAAAAGACCAAGTAAATTAGTCAGCATAGGAAACCTATAATAACGTTGAGTTCTAATTATAGATAATCACGCCTTCCACCATCATTTTGATTTCTCTTTCGGGCTCAGTGATAGCAGCAATTTCTGCCTTGCTGGCACCTTTGTCTTCTGCATAATGACGTAATTCATCTACAGGAGTTAGGCTGCCATATAGCTTACCTTGAACGATTGCTTTCTTACCACCAGCATTTTTAGGAACAAAGAAAGCGTAGTCTTTAAACTTGACAAACGCGCTTGTAGAAGCTGCGCCATCTTCAAGAGTCATCCAACAGCCCTTGGCTTGACAAACTTCATTGATCACTCCTGCTACTTTGATGTCCAATGTGTCATTACCATTAAAATCGGAAATGACACCAGCGATATCCTTCGCACCGTCTTCAGTAATATTCGCTCCGAAGTGATTGGCTCCTTTTTGAGTAAGTACAGCCTCTTGAGCACGACTACAAGAGATAATGGATAAAGCCGAGATTATTATAATTATGATTTTTCGCATTTTGTGTTTTTATAGCGCAAAGGTAGAATACTAAGGGGTTAATCCAACACATTTTTTGATCAGAAGCTTCTGAAATCGACGATAAGCGCACTAATGTAATTCTTTACTAATCCGTCAATCGAAACCCTACACCATGCACATTTTCAATCACAACTTTAGGATCTCCAGACAAATGCTTTCGAAGTCGACTGATAAATACATCCATACTACGTCCGAGGAAGTAGTCTTCTTTACCCCAGATACGTTCAAGAAGTAGTTTGCGTTTTACGATTTCATTTTTGTGGGAGGCCAGGACTTCGAGTAACTCACCCTCTCTTTGGGTTATTTTTTGAGGTACGCCTTCTTTGACAAGCCTCAGATTTTTCATATCCAAAGTATAAATACCAACTTGTAGGTCTTGATCAGCACTATGATCGTTGATGAATTTTCTTTTCAGAAAAACATTGATTTTCAAGACCAACTCTTCGATACTGAATGGCTTTGTAATATAGTCATCGGCGCCTATCTGCAGACCTTTGATCTTATCTTCTTGGAGAGACTTTGCAGTTACGAAGATGATCGGAATCTGAGAATTCACTTCTCTGATGTAAGTAGCTAATTGGAATCCATCCATCTTGGGCATCATAACATCTACGATACATAAATCAAATTGCTCTTGTTTGAAAGCTTTCTTAGCCGCCATTCCATCTTTACAATGTAAGATATCATATCCCTCCTGCAAGAGATTATCCATTGTTACAAACCCTAGGGTTTCATCATCTTCTACATATAATATCTTAGCCATGTTGCGGTATTTTTAATCTAAATGTTGATCCTTCTCCAATTTTGGATTCTACGCCGATCTCCCATCCATGCGCATCACAAATGTTCTGTACATAGAATAATCCCAATCCAAACCCTTTAACATCGTGGAGATTGCCAGTAGAAACTCTATAAAATTTCTGAAATAAGTTGTCTATATCTTCTTTCTTGATGCCAATCCCATTGTCTTTAATATCTATCCAGACTTCTGTTCCTTTGAGATATGCAGAAACCGCAACATTAGGAACTTCTTGACAGTACTTTGTTGCGTTGTCAATCATGCTATGAATAACATTAGAGAAGTGCAACTTATCAGCTTGAATAGAAACATTAGCACCAATAGCATTCAGGGAAATTTTACCTTCTCCAACTTCATTGATTTTCAAGTTTTCGGAATTCACAATATGCTTAATCACTTCGACGATGTCGAAGGATTCTAAATTCAACTTGAAACTATCTTGTTCTAATCTGGCTAAGTTGAGGACCTTTTCTACTTGGTCGTTTAGGCGATTATTTTGATCTGTTATGATTTGACTGTATTTCGATAGTCTTTCATTTCCTTTTACTCCTGGATCATTTCCCAGAACGTTAGCTGCAATCTTAATAGACGAAATAGGAGTCTTGAACTCATGTGTCATGTTATTGATAAAATCCGTCTGCAGATCTGATAATTTTTTCTGGCGAAGGATGACCCACATCGCATAGATAAAGAAGACTAAAGCGAGTAAAGTAATCAAGGTGAATCCTATGTTTTGCCACATGGAGCGCAGTAGATAGCTTTGTTGCGAAGGATATCTTACGACAAAGTAATACACTAAGTCGTCAAATTTTGGCAATAGCTGACCAGAGCTCTGCGAATCTTCAAGCCGGTTCAGTTGGCAATAATTACCATAAACCATGTCCTGGGATTCACAATCATAGATCCCATATTCAAACTCCGTAGACATGCCACGAGCTTCAAACTCGCTCAAAAGGCGATATTCTAACATGTTTGCATCAATCCTGTCGTTGATGTTGACGGTATAAGTATTAGAGGTTTTGCGTTCTACAAGATTATGACGAGGCAACTGTGCGTTATTGTAGTCTGCCAGACTTTGGGCGACTTGATATAAGGCACTTCTTACGGATTGATCAAACTCTGAATCCTCTAACGCATATGCTCGCTGTAGGCTATATACCTGCATGAAGATGATGCCGATGATAGACACCGCCCCTAGTATTGCCAGCCTTCGAATAATATGTATGGGCATAGAGTACTCCTAAGACCTCTGATAACACAAATATAAGTCCACTTGGTGTTTAGATTGAAGTTATTAACAGGCTGTTGATCGAGAAGCACTTTTACTAGAGGAGAATTACTAAAACCAGATTGATTTCAAAATAGGTTACTTACATACTCATCTGATCTCTTATGGTCCTCAGGATCTTATTGAAATCCTTGATCTCTTGAATCACAGGTTGAATAAAATCTCCAGAACGTTCCGCCTTCTCTTCTTGATAGACCTTTAGAATGTATGCCAGTCGATCTTCATCTTCACTTGTTAGCTTATTGATGAGTCGCTTGAATAGGAGAAAGTTCGCTTCAGAGTTGCTTGTTAGCGTTTGCACCTCACTTTTATAATGGTCTAAGATTAATGCCTGGACTTCCGCATCGTTCATCACAGGGACTACTTTTTCAGCCATCTTATTCATGTTACGATAGGACCCTTGTAATTTAAAAGGAGGCTCTATGCGATATGCATCATTGGTGGCGGCAGACTTGATATAAGACTGATTCACTAAGAGCACCACATCTCTAATAGCCAATAATTTTCTAAGAATGTTCATATACTCATCGAGCTCCTCAGGGGTATGAGAACTTTCTAACTGCATCCCAGTGAGATCTCCAGACTTCATGTGATCTAAGAGCGTATAAACATCTTTAAGACTCTTAGAAGCCATCCGCTGTAGAAAAGGATTAGAGCTTAAAGCATTCTCTATATAACTATTGTTGAAATATGATTCTGTTCCTGTTAGAATATCTCCGAGGTTATAAACATCTGCTCGATTCGCTAACATATCAGGTACATGAAATTTCTCTCCTGATTCTGTGTAAGGGTTGCCAGCCATCACCACCGCGACTTTCTTACCTCTAAAGTCGTAGGTTTTAGAATGCCCATTATAGGTTCCTTCTATCTTTCGCTGACCATCTGTTAGAGAGATAAATTTTTGCAAGAACTCAGAACTACAATGTTGGATATCATCCAAATATATCATGATATTATCACCGATTTCAAAAGACAGATTCAATTTCTCTAATTCTTGGCGAGCACCAGAGCTTTGGGCATTGCTCGGATCCAATGAGGTGATATCATGACCTATTGAAGGTCCATTAATCTTTACAAAGGTGAGGCCGAGTCTATCTGCCACGTATTCCATTAAGGTTGTCTTTCCGTAACCGGGAGGAGAGACCAATAGCAACAAACCCATTCTGTCTGTACGACTCTGGTCTCCAACGGTTCCTATCTGCTTGGCAAGGTTGTCACCAATTATAGGGAGATAGACGTTATCTATTAATTGATTTCGGATAAACGAAGACAGCACTCGAGGCTTGAATTCTTCTAAGCGTAGTCTCTTTTTCCATTTTTCTAAATGTTCTTGCTTCAGCGCTTTATAAGCTTTTATTCTCGGAACAGTAGTACTGGAATACGCTTTTAGTTTCTTAAAGAAGAGATCATATTTTATCTTATAATTCCCTCGCACGATTAATGGATGCTCGCCCAGTAGTCCATCAACATCTATATTGGCGGACCCTTCAAGTACTTTGATTTTTTCTTGAGATAGGAGATGAACAACAGCTTCTTTTACTGTTTCTAAATCTATCTTTTTCTTTTCTCCGCTGATATAAGCTTCTAACCAACTCCTTACATATTCGAAATATCGGAGGGGAAGATCGGATAGAGACTTTAGGTGTTGTTCATAACTATCCTTCGCCTTTATCATTTTTAAATGAGCGGAAAAATTCTCGGCTAAAGTGAACGCATCTTGTGATACAATAAGTACTTCCATTTCTACAAGACTTTCTATGAGATAGTTCGCCGCCTCTAAAGAATCAACCTCCTTAAATGAAGGCACTAAATCAGAATCCATCATAAGGGCACTCAACTCAGATACGATGTCGTTTTGAATTCCAGACTGAGGAAAATTGCTAAGAATTGATCTTGTAGTTTCTACTTTTAGCAACCAGCTTTTCTTCCCTTCTTTTGTAAGTCCGAACTCCCAAAAGAATCTACCCCAAGCACGCTCTTCTCCGCCATATCGAAGTACACCGATGGCCTTTCTTTTCGTTAGTATTTCTATTCCAATAGCATAGGCATCTTTATTATGAATTCCTTTATCATACCCTTCATTAAGCCGTGAAGAGGCAAACTTAGTAATTGATTCTTCTAAAGAATTGACTTCAATATTTTCTAACCCACTTTTGTCTTGAATGTATTGGTAGAGTAGGTATTCTCCTCTATAGATATCGCTATTTTCTGAGATATAATTGTGTTCCCATAAATCAGAACTTCCTTGGAATGC
>RCNE010002082.1_pt1 | contig 10796 bp, 7 predicted proteins | sample 2041361 | NCBI WGS metagenome assembly RCNE01 (sample SAMN09708229, study PRJNA481090) | Marine sediment metagenome, whole genome shotgun sequencing project.
TGGTGCTCGAGAAGAGCTAAAAAACGCTGTTAAACAGATCAGTATCAAAGTTAAAAATAATATAATTTCTCCTGAAAATATTGATGAAACCATTATAAATACCCATCTTTACACGCACGATTTACCAGACGTGGATTTGCTAATCCGTACCAGTGGGGAACATAGGATCAGCAATTTTTTACTTTGGCAGATAGCGTACGCTGAATTATATTTTATAGACGTATTTTGGCCCGATTTTAAAGAGCATCATTTAGTAGAGGCCATCAAAAATTACCAGAACAGAGAACGACGATTTGGAAAAACTAGCGAACAACTCAATTAATGGTGTGAAAAAATTCATATCATTAAAATTCATTTTTACTCTCCTACTCCTTTTAACCTGCATATTCAACTTCGCCCAGAGCAATAGCACTTATGAAGATGGTAAAAAGTATATTTTAGGCGGACTTAAGGTTTCTGGTCTAAAAAGTTATAATGAACAAACTGTAAAAACATACACAGGGCTTCGAACAGGTCAACCTATAACCATTCCTGGCGACCAAATCAGCGCAGTAATCAATAAATTATGGGGTTTAGAGCTGTTTAGTGACATTGAATTTTATGTGGTCAATATAGAAGGTGAAAGTATATTTCTTGAATTGGCTATTACTGAAAGACCTACACTGACAACGGTCACGGTCAATGGCGTTAAGTCTAAAAAGGTAGATGAGATTTTGAAGGACACAGACCTTAAAAAGGGTAAGAAGATTACGGAGAGCCTTATGGCGAACTCTAGAAATTACATTCAAAATAAGTACAAGAAACAAGGTTATCTGAATACAAAGGTGAACATCATCACTGCAAAGGACACTTCGGATACCAATTCGCAGCGCATGGTCATCAACATAGATAAGGGTGATAAGGTAAAAATTAAGAATATCATTTTTGAGGGCAATGAAAAGCTTACCGACAAAAAGTTGCAAAAGGCTTTTAAGAAAACAAAAGAGAAACGTGCAGGCCGTTTTTGGAAAAAGTCAAAATTTATTGAGGAAGATTACGAAAATGACTTAAACCTTTTAATCGATAAATACGCAGAGAGTGGGTACCGTGATGCCCGGGTGCTATCTGATACCGTCATTAATGTTAATAGTAAAAATATTGATGTCAAAATCAATATAGAGGAAGGTAACCGGTACTATTTTGGGGATATTGATTTTGTTGGAAATTCAGTATACACTGATAGACAATTACAAAGTTATTTGAGAATAAAGAAAGGTGATGTCTATAATGGTGTGGAGCTGCGCAAACGAATTGCAGATGAGTCAAAACCTGATGCACTAGATATTACGAGTTTATATCAAAATAATGGGTATCTTTTTTCAAATATCAATCCTGTTGAAGTTTCTGCCGAAAATGACACTATCAATTTTGAGATACGAATTGTAGAAGGTAAAGAAACCTTTTTGAATCATGTGACGGTTAGCGGAAATGATAAGACCAATGACCACGTGATCTTTAGGGAATTGCGAACTAGACCAGGTCAAAAATACAACAAGTCAGATATCATCCGTAGTATTCGAGAATTAGGGCAATTAGGCTTTTTTGATGCCGAACAGGTGAAACCTGACATTCAAAACCCAAATCCAAATGAGGGTACTGTTGATCTTGCGTATAGTTTGGTGGAATCCGGTTCTAGTCAAATTGAACTTCAAGGGGGCTACGGAGGCGGTGGTTTTATAGGTACTCTTGGCTTGTCATTCAATAACTTCTCTATAGCCAATATATTCAAAGGAGAGGCTTATAAGCCGGTACCCATGGGTGATGGTCAAACCTTTGCCATACGTCTGCAAGCCAGTAGAACTTTTAGGGTATACAGTTTGAACTTCTCAGAACCTTGGCTAGGAGGCAAGAAACCGGTGCGTTTTAACTTATCTTTTTCTAGAACACAGCAGTTTGGAATACAACGTAATGAATTTGGGCAAATTGAAGGTGGAAGAGTTCAGGCCGATAAAAATCAACAGTTTTCTATAACTGGGGTTACGGCAGGTATTGCGAAAAGGGTTAGATGGCCCGATGATTTCTTCACCATATCACATTCTGTAGGATACCAACAATATAATTTTCTAAATTACAACATTGGGTTGTTCAATTTTGGTAATGGCAAGTCCAATTCTTTAGCATATACACTTGGTGTGTCTAGAAATGCAACATCAGGGGGTCGAATATTTCCAAGAGGAGGTTCTAATTTCGAGGTTACGGGGAAGTTTACACCGCCATATTCCATGTTCAGCGACAAAGACTTCGCATCTTTAAAGGATGAAAGTGATGAGCTTAATATGAAGAGAGCTACCGAAGGTGGATTGTCACCGGTAGATCAGGCTCGACTCGAAGAGGTTGATCAAGAACGATTTCGATGGCTAGAGTATTACAAGTTGAAATTTAAAGGTGAATGGTATACCACATTAGTAGGTTCAGCAGATAAATCACTAGTTCTCCGGGCGCTCGCTGAATTTGGGTCTCTTGCTAGTTACAACAATGATGTTGGTGATGTGCCCTTTGAGCGATTCTTTTTAGGTGGTGATGGTCTTGGTAATTTCACCCTCGATGGCAGGGATATCATTCAATTAAGAGGCTACGAAAATCAAGCTTTGACCCCTGTTGACCCGCTAACAGGGCAACAAGAAGGTGCTTTGATGTATAACAAATTCTCATTAGAATTAAGATATCCTTTTACACTAAAACCTTCCGCTTCCATTTATGCCCTTGCTTTTTTAGAGGGGGGTAACGCTTTCAACAATTTTCAAGAGTATAAACCGTTTCAATTAAAACGATCGGCTGGTGTGGGGCTTCGAATATTTATGCCCGCATTTGGATTATTGGGTATTGATTTTGGTTATGGGTTCGATGAAGACTTAAGACCACAATCATTCGGACAAGGACCAAATGGCTGGGAAACGCACTTCATTATTGGTCAACAGTTTTAAATTTGATAGCCGTGTGGAAATCTAAAACACTGATTTTAAAAGTTTTAGTATTTTTGGCATGGTATTTTCTATAGGATAAAACGAAATTGTAATGAAGACAAAATCAAACTCTAAAGTTCTTTTAATATTGAGTGCGGTACTTTTTTCGGCATATACTTTCGCACAGCGTGGTATTCGAATTGCCTATGTAGATATGGAGTATATTCTTGAAAATGTTGAAGAGTATCGAAGTGCTACGGAGCAACTTGCCTTGAAAGTTGAGAAATGGAAAGTAGAGATAGAACAGAAGCAAAGTGTAGTGGAGCAAATGAAGAAGGATCTTATGGCTGAAAAAGTACTGTTGACAGATGAACTGATATCTGAACGGGAAGAGGATATACAAATTTTGGAGAAAGAAATGTTGGAATACCAGCAAGCACGTTTCGGTCCTCAAGGTGATTTGGTTCTTCAGAAGCGACAGTTGATACAACCTATACAGGATCAGGTTTTCAATGAAGTACAAAAATTAGGGGTCAATAAAAAGTATGATTTTATTTTTGATAAATCTGCGGATGTCGTAATGTTGTATTCCCAAAAAAGACACGATATCAGCGATATCATTCTGAGAGGGATTGCAAGGACCCGAAAGGTGAGTGCTCCAAAGAAGAAAGCTAAGAATAGCCTAAACAACTTTGAAGGAGAAGAGCCTGAAGAAGAGATAAGCGAGGCATTGCAAGAACGGCAGGAAAAGGCAAAGGAAGCGAGTGATGCACGAGAAAAGACTGCCGATGAGAAGCGGGCCGAACAATTAAAATTAAGGGAAGAACGTAAAAAAGCCTACGAAGAAAGAAGAAAGAAGTTGTTAGAAGAACGTGAGGCCAAAAAGAAAGAAAAATTAGAAGAACGTAGCAAAGTAACGGAAACAGAAAAAGATACAATTAACTAAAAATTTAACTCGAGTACAATTAATTAACTCTCAAATACGTAAACTTAAAAGATCATGAAAAATTTAAAGAAAATCGCGGTGGCAATAGTTTTGTTTGTTGCTGCAAGCAGTTTTGTTAATGCGCAAAGTAAAGTGGCGCACATCGACGTGCAAAAGTTGTTGGCTGACATGCCGGAAATGAAAGCCGCAGAATCAGAATTAAAGAAACTATCTGAAACGTACCAGGCAGATATTCAGGCTTCAATGACAGAGCTTCAGAACAAATATCGGCAATACGAAGGTGAGGCTGCTAGCAAATCGAAAGAAGAAAACGATAAGAGAGCAGTTGAACTTCAAGGATACCAAAAGAGTATTCAAGACGCACAACAAGCTGCTCAACAAGAAATACAAAAAAAGCAAGCTGAGCTTTTTGGACCTATTTCTGAAAAAGCTAAAACAGCAATTGAAAAAGTTGCAGATGCACAAGGGTTTGACTATGTAATCGATGCACAAGCCGGAGGTGGACTCATCGTGGCCAAAGGAAAAGATTTATTAGCAGAAGTGAAGCAGGAGTTAGGCTTCTAAAAAGGTATAGACAAGTTAAATAAAAACATCTCACTATTCAGTGGGATGTTTTTATTTATAATAGTTTTTGTTTTATGCCTTTCCAGCGGAGCCTGCGTATGAAGTAGCCTTCTTTAGAGTTCACCAAAAAAGGCTCTCGGGCTTTTTTGGCCGTAAAAAAACCATACATATTGGCTAGAAATGTTTTTCTTTTTTTCTGTTTCCAAGCCATTTTCATTGATGCTATACAGCTAATCCAGAAGCCATAACGCATGGCGTACATGGCCTTCCCTTGAAGTAATTTCGCTTTGGGGTCATAGGCATTGCCGGTAGGTCGAAGGTGTTTAACCTTTAGGCTGTCATCAGTAAAAACCTCAAAATCATGATACTGAGCTAGAAGCTCATCTAAAGTATCCCATCCCATCGCATTCTTTAGTCCATTAATAGCTGTAAAACAGTCTTTGGAGTACGATTTAATGGCCCCTCGAACGTGATTGATGTTCATCGGATGGTTTAATTTCCATTCATTATAAGCTACTTGCTCGTAAATGAATCCTCCTGCAATACCCACTTTTGGATTTCCCTGAAAGATGTAAGCAATGCGTTCAAAGTAATTGTCAGGTAAAATAACGTCGGAATCTAGTTTCACGATAAAGTCATAATGTGTATCCAATAATTGAAGTCCTTTTTGAAAGGCATTAATAACCTTACTGCCCGGCATATGTTGGTCTGATGAAGTCGTATTTAGTTTTTGAATGTTATCGTTTAAACTCAAAAATTCATCAATAATAGCCTCTGTGCCGTCTGAAGAATTATCATTGACAATAATAACTTGCTTAGGGGGTAAACTTTGCCGTAATACCGAGTTGAGGGTGTCTGATAGGTACGCTTCTTCGTTATGGGCCGGAATGACAATGTAATAATTCATCTTGATGACCAAATTACAATAATAGAATAAAGAATCAACTTTGGTAATTTGTTAATATAACATTAGTAGTGTCATACTTTATGCCCTTTACACCTTGGAACATTGAATTTGCTTAATGTTTTCTTTCAGCATAAACTATGTAATAGCGGGGTGTAAAGCTTCTAAGTATGGGCCGAATGCCTATTTTCTTAACTGGATTGGTCCACTTGGCACTATCTTTTATTTCCCATCCTGCTTTCTCTAAAAGCCAGTCAAATTGCCAATCTTCGAACTCATGATAGTGTCGATCCCAAGGGTCGGTCTTGCTTCTGTAGGCCGGAGAAAACCAGAGGCGCATGGGGATACTGGCTACCAATTTTTGTGCCTTTATTTCTCTTAAGAGATTAAAAGGGGCAATCAAATGTTCGAAAATTTCAAAAGCGGTCACGACCTCTACATCTGAATTTTGCACGCATGAATAGTCGAGGTCTAAATCTTCACCACTTGTATTTTTCACTGAAAAACCTTGGGACTTCATTATTTTTGAAAAGGGATTGTCCACTCCCAAGTCCAAAATAGATTCGTCTTTGGAAATATGCTTCTCCAGAAATGATAAGGTATGTTGAAAGCGCTTGTTCGGAAAGGTCTTTTCGTACATGAATAGATTCAAGTTTATGTTTGAAGTTTAGGATAGTAAAAGCCAAGTTCAACTTTTAAAACCTTGAACTTGAAACCTTAAACTTTATATACGATGGCGTTTACATTCATGCCTGCGCCAACACTTGCAAAGATAACAACATCTCCCTTTTGAATTTGGTGATTCTCTATTTTTCCTTTTCGAACCATGTCCAGTAATGTCGGAATAGTTGCTACAGAACTGTTACCCAATTTACCAATATTCATTGGCATTATTCCTTCAGGAACCTCCATCTCAAATAATTCGAAAAAACGCTTTACGATAGCCTCATCCATTTTTTCGTTGGCCTGATGGATAAATATTTTTTTGATTTCAGTGATATCAGTACCACTTTCAAGCAAACAGTCTTTCATAGCCTGAGGTACATGATTTAGGGCAAATTCGTAGATTTTCCTTCCGTACATTTTAATGTACTTCGTTTCTTCTGGACTACTACCTTGATATGATTTTCCATAAAACAAGAAATATGCTTCGTCGTGTGCATAGGTCGCGCTGGCATGTGCTAGAATTTGACCACCCTCTTCTGTTTCAGCAACAATAGCAGCCCCCGCTCCATCGGAATATATCATTGAATCCCTATCATTTGGATCTACTATTCGCGAGAGGGTTTCGGCACCTATTACCAAACATTTCTTGGCGATCCCACTTTTGATGAAGGCATTTGCCTGAATTACACCTTCAACCCATCCAGGGCATCCGAATAGTAAATCATAGGCTACGCATTTTGGGTTTTTTATCCGTAAAAGATGTTTTACTCGCGTGGCCAAACTGGGCAAGGTATCGCCCTGTGACTGCCCATGTGCCACATCACCAAAATTATGTCCAAAGATGATATAGTCTAGACTTTCTTTGTCAATGCCAGCATCTATAATTGCTTTCTCTGCAGCTAAAAAAGCAATATCTGAGGTGTTGAGATGATTCTCTACATAGCGTCGCTCGCCAATTCCGGTAATGGCCTTGAATTTCTCGATAATTATCGAATTCTCTTGTTTCAAAGAGGATCCATCCGAATTCAAAAAGTCATGAGTTTGGAAATCTTCATTTTTGACTACTTGTGAAGGAAGGTAACTTCCAGTACCAGTAATTCCGATTTGTTTCATTGGAGAGGGATGTTGGTAGCTTAAATGTAGAGAAGTTATAAAAACTTATTATGCATGCATAATAATTAATACGATGTTCATCGGCTTCATGTCAAGTATATCTCCAAGAAAAAAGCCGTCATAAAGGTGTCAAAGGGCTTGAAATTCCTATATCTATTGCGTTAATTCGCTTCGGCGTAGGCTTCAATTGGCGCGCATGTACATATCAAATTACGATCGCCATACGCATCATCGACCCGTCGTACACTCGGCCAAAACTTATTATCGGAAATATATGGAAGTGGAAAAGCGGCTTTTTGACGGGTATAAGGAAAATCCCAAGAATCACTAGTCACCATATCCATTGTATGTGGTGAATTTTTCAACACGTTGTTGTCCTCATCGGCACTTGTCGCATCGATTTCTTCACGAATGGCCAACATAGCGTCACAAAACCTATCAAGCTCTGCGATACTTTCACTTTCAGTAGGTTCAATCATCATAGTTCCAGCCACTGGAAAAGAAACTGTTGGTGCATGAAAACCATAATCCATTAAACGCTTCGCAATATCAGTAACTTCTATACCATTGGCCTTGAAGGGGCGACAATCAATAATCATTTCGTGAGCGGCCCTACCTTTTTCACCGGTATATAAAACATCGTATTTTCCATCTAATCTATGTTTTATATAGTTCGCATTAAGTATAGCGATTTCTGTGGAATGTCGAAGACCTTCTTCGCCGAGCATCTTGATGTATCCGTATGAAATTAGACAGGCTAGACTACTGCCCCAAGGAGCAGCGGAAATTGCTGTAATTGCCTTTTCACCTCCTGTTTTTATCACCGGATTTCCCGGTAGAAAAGGTACTAGTTGTGCTGCTACACAAATAGGTCCGACGCCTGGTCCGCCACCGCCATGTGGAATGGCGAAAGTCTTGTGAAGATTAAGGTGACATACATCCGCACCGATCATACCGGGGTTGGTAAGCCCGACTTGAGCATTCATATTTGCCCCATCCATATAAACCTGCCCCCCATGGTCATGAATGAGTTTTGTAATCTGTTTGATAGAAGATTCGAAAACCCCATGTGTCGAAGGATACGTTACCATCAAGGCCGCTAGGTTTTTAGCATGTTGTAGTACCTTTTCTTCCAAATCAGTAACATCGATATTTCCTCTTTCATCGGTTTTTGTAACAACAACTTTCATGCCTGCCATTACTGCAGATGCTGGATTAGTACCATGTGCCGAGGCAGGAATGATACAGATATTCCGGTGTCCTTCATTTCTAGATTCGTGGTAGGCACGAATTGTCATTAAACCGGCATACTCACCTTGTGCTCCTGAATTCGGCTGTAATGAAGTGCCTGCAAAACCTGTGATTTCATTTAGATCTTTTTCCAATTCCTTTAAAACCAATTGATACCCCTGTGCCTGTTCAATAGGTACAAAAGGGTGAATATTACCCCATTGCGCCCAACTCAAGGGTAACATTTCAGAAGCGGCATTTAATTTCATTGTACAGCTTCCTAAAGCAATCATGGAATGGTTTAGTGCTAAATCTTTACGCTCCAATTTTTTGATATAGCGCATCAATTCGGTTTCTGAATGGTATGAGTTGAATACTTTATTTTCCATAAACGGCGCAGCACGCTGAACACTTTTGGAAATAGCAGAATCGCCGGATAAAGCCGTGATTATTACTTGATTTTTTTGCAACGCTTCAGAAAAAATAGTTAGAATTTGGTTGAGATCATCGATTGATGTTGCCTCATTTAAAGCAATTGAAATAGTATCTTCATCGATATACAAGAAGTTAACCTGGTGTTTTTCTGCTATAGGCTTTACAGTACTTGCGCTTGCTTTGATGGTGATGGTGTCGAAATACGAATTATTGGTTTGGTAGAGTCCCATTTTTTCAAGGGAATCCGCAAGTGTAAGAGCCGAGGCGTGAACCTTTTTAGCAATATATTTCAAGCCTTTTGGTCCGTGGTATACGGCAAACATTCCGGCCATCACCGCCAAAAGAACTTGTGCGGTGCATATGTTTGATGTTGCCTTATCTCTTTTGATGTGCTGTTCTCTTGTTTGCAGCGCCATACGCAAAGCTGGCTTTCCATCGGTATCCTTCGTAACACCAATGATGCGTCCTGGTATACTTCGCTTGAATTCCTCTTTGGTGGCAAAGAATGCGGCATGGGGTCCTCCGTAACCCAATGGAATTCCAAAACGTTGGGTGGTGCCTATTACCACATCGACTCCGATAGCACCTGGTGGGGTTAATAATATCAAACTGAGAATGTCGGCGGCAACAGCAACTTTAATAGCGTCGTTTTTTGCTTTGACTACGAAATCCGCATAGTCATGAACTTGACCATATTTTCCTGGATACTGTAAAAGAGCGCCGTAAAAGTCTTCTCCAAATTCGAAGGTTTCATGATTACCAACAACCAATTCTATGCCTAATGGGGTAGACCTAGTTTGCAATAACGAAAGAGTTTGGGGTAGTACCTCTTCAGAAACGAAAAACTTAACAACTCCGCTTTTCTTTTGGTCACGGCTACGTACATCGAATAACATGGTCATGGCCTCTGCGGCTGCGGTACTTTCATCCAATAATGATGCATTGGCAAGTTCCATGCCAGTAAGGTCAGTCACAACCGTTTGAAAATTGAGTAATGCTTCTAATCTACCTTGAGCGATTTCTGCTTGGTATGGGGTATAGGCCGTATACCATCCCGGGTTTTCAAGTATGTTTCTTTTGATAACCGATGGAGTCAGGCTTTCGTGATAGCCCAAGCCGATATAACTACGAAAAACTTTATTTTTCTCTGACAGCTCTTGAATGTGGGCCAAAAACTTGTGCTCGCTCATAGGAGCATCTAGTTGTAATGGTTGATTCAAGCGAATCTCATCAGGAATAGTTTCTTGAATGAGTTGCTCAATATTTTCAACTTCAACTGCATCCAGCATATGTTGAAGGTCTTTTTTTTGAATGCCGATATGGCGCAAAGCGAATACGTCAGTTTTCATACTTGATTTTATTCAAATTAGCTACGCAAAATTAGCGATAAATTCGCTTGTTCTAAGCTCTTTATCGATGAAGCGTCTGAAAGTTTTTAACCAAAATTAAAGATTATAAACAGTTTGGCTACTTTTGTTTAATGAAGTGGCTTAAACGTATTTTTGACCTTTACTTAGATGCCAGTGTTCATGTTGCCTTTGCCATATATGCCCTGCTTCAAATTACCTTTCAGAACTTAAACATTTCGTTCGATAACCACTTGTCTTTTTTTATCTTTTTTGGATCGATAAGTTGCTATAATTTTATCAAATACGGTGTAGAGGCAGAAAAATATATTTTAGTCGCCAAACAATACCACAAAGGAATACAGTTTTTAAGTTTTATTACCCTAAGTTTTGCCATCTATCATGGCTATTTTCTGGGTTTAAGTGTCTGGGCAGGAGTTGGAGGTTTAATCTTGCTGACAGGGCTTTATGCACTTCCTGTTTTACCGAAAGCGAAGAATTTGAGAAGCTGGGGCGGACTAAAAATTTTCGTAGTAGCTATGGTCTGGGCAGGAGCAACTGTTTGGTTGCCGGTACTCGCTGTCAATCAATTAATAACATGGGATATCAGGGTGGAAATTTTCCAACGCTTTATATTGATTCTTATTTTG
>RCNE010002084.1_pt1 | contig 10791 bp, 10 predicted proteins | sample 2041361 | NCBI WGS metagenome assembly RCNE01 (sample SAMN09708229, study PRJNA481090) | Marine sediment metagenome, whole genome shotgun sequencing project.
GAGTAAAGTGCCAGAGTAATTACTCTGGCACTTTACTCTGACCCCAGACTCTGTGACCCCAGACTCTGACCCCAAAAGTTCATTCCTCCAGTGATTGCCCGTAAGCCTCTGCGTCTTTCAAGCCTTCCAACTCTTCGGAGTCACTAAGCTTAAGCTCGAACAACCAGCCGTCACCATAGGGGTCGGCGTTGATAAGTGCCGGGTCTGATTCGAGTTCTTCATTGATTGCAACCACCAGGCCGGATACCGGTACGTAGATGTCAGATGCGGCTTTGACCGACTCGACAACCGCACAGGGATCGCCCTGGCTGATCTCATCGCCCACAACCGGTAATTCGACGAACACCAGGTCTCCGAGAGCTTCCTGAGCGTGATCGCTGATACCAATACGGGCGTTACCGTTGTCCTCGGCACTTACCCATTCATGGGATTCCGTATATTTCAGGTGTGATGGGATATTGCTCATTGCGTTTTGCCCTCAGGTAATGGTTGGACTCTTTGTTTCACTTGCAATCAGGATTCTAGCTGTTAAATGACACCCTCGCAAACCGTTCCGTTGCGAGCGAATGGTGGCCTTACAATAGTGCAGTCCAGCAGTTTTCCACGAATATCAACCTGGCAAGTCTGACCCGCGTTTTTTGGCAGGCGTGCGAATGCGATGGCCTTTTGCAAAGTTGGGGAAAAGCTGCCACTGGTTGTCACTCCCTCGCCAGCGTGCGACATCACCCGCTGACCGGGACGCAATACACCACGATCGTTCAATACCAGGCCAACCAACTGGTTTTCTACCCCGTTTGCCTTTTGTTCGAGCAATGCCTCCCTGCCAATGAAAACCCGGTCATCTTTAAGTGCAAGAGTCCAGCCCAGGCCCGACTCAAGCGGGGTAACATCCTCATCCATATCCTGACCATACAGGTTCATACCTGCTTCCAGACGCAGAGTATCCCGGGCACCCAGGCCACAGGGTGCTACACCGGCAAGCAGCAACTGATCCCAGAGTGCTATTGCCGAGTCTTCAGGTAAAGAAATTTCGAAACCGTCTTCACCCGTATACCCGGTACGTGCGATGAACAGGTCACCGAATTGCCCAACGTTGAAGGGTTTCATTTCTGCCGCGACCAGTGCATCACTTTCGGGTAACAGGGCCAGTACAGCTGTTCGTGCTTCAGGGCCCTGAACGGCGATCATGGCCAGTTCTGGCCGCTCCTTCACCTCCACCTCAAATGCCCGGGCCTGTAAGGTGATCCACGCCATGTCTTTGTCATGCGTGGCAGCATTCACTACCATTCTGAAATTGGATTCATCAATGAAATAGGTAATCAGATCATCGATTACACCGCCCTTCTCATTCAGCATACAGGTGTAAAAAGCCTTGCCCGGCGTTTGCAATTTGGCCACATCATTGGCCAGTAAATAGCTGAGAAAATGCCGTGCCTGCATACCTAAAATGTCTACAACGGTCATATGCGAGACATCAAACATTCCCGCAGCCTGCCGTACCTTGTGGTGCTCCTCAATCTGCGAACCATAGTTGATGGGCATCTCCCAACCGCCAAAATCAACCATACGGGCACCGGCATCGATATGGGCGTTATACAAAGGGGTATGTTTTGGCATTGTCAGAATCTCTGTGAACGGGAGACCAATATAACCACCAGCCAAAAAAATGCAATGCCAGAATCGCAGGACGATCCGGTAGCACAAACCTGCAACTGCCCGGATGCAAATGAAATATATTTGGCTAATTCCTGTTCTTAAATGACCAGGGACTGATTTCCAACGGGTTACACTGTGTGAAATCGGGTAGCAATCCACATACAAACATCGGCATAAATAATTCCGGACAGAAGAACAATATGACCAATTTGAAATCGAAACTCCTGAAAACAGCGTTGATTATCCTGGCGCTTGCATTGCAGTCCTGCAGTCACACAGTCAAACCGGATCTGCAACGTCTCTACGAGCAAAACCGGATGGTCGAGCAACCGCCGGTGATTTTGATTCACGGCATGATGGGTTCCCGGCTTACCGACAGCGACAGCGGCAAAGAGGTTTGGGTTGGTAAACTCTCAAACTTGATGTTTTCTAATTATGAGAACATCGCACTCGAAATTGATCCCGACAGCCTATTACCGAAACCATCGCCCCTGGTTACATCCGGTTTGCTTGATACGGTCGTCGGAAAAGATTTTTATGCGGGTATTACCGATACATTGAAGTCGGCCGGGGGTTATCAATACGCCAGCACCGGTGTGAAGCAGTCTGCATCAGCACGTAACTATTATGTATTCACCTACGACTGGCGTCAGGACAACGTACAAACAGTCCGTCAACTCTCGCAATTTATCGAGCAGATCAGACTGGACTACGCCAATCCTGAGCTGAAAGTTGACCTGGTCGCCCACTCAATGGGCGGGCTGATCTCACGCTATTACCTCAGGTATGGCGACGAAGACACACTGGATGATAACGAATTTAACGTCAACCTGAGTGGTGCCCAAAGGGTACGTCGAATCATCCTGCTGGGTACACCCAACCTCGGCTCCGTGGGTGCCCTGCATTCTTTCATTGACGGCGTTAAAATCGGTGGGCGTACCATAGCTACAGAAACAGTGGCTACCATGCCTAGCGCCTATCAACTGTTCCCGCATGCTTTGAACGACTGGATTGTCACATCCTCAGGTAAACCACTCGACCGTGACCTGTTTGACGTGGATATCTGGAGAGCGTTCCAATGGTCCATATTCGATCCCAAGGTGCGTGCCAGGATCATAAAGAACCATGAAACTGAGGCCGAAGGTCTTGCTTACATTGATCTGCTGGAACGCTATTTTGAAAAACACCTGGAGCGTGCCAGGCGCTTCGTATGGTCACTGACAGTTCCTTTGCCGACACAACCTTACAAGCTGATTGTGCTCGGTGGTGATTGTTCACTGACACCGGCACGTATTCTTGTTGAAGAAGTCAATGGGGTTTCTGAAGTCCGGCTTTGGCCCAAAAAGATCAGACATCCCATTGCCAACGTGGATTACGACCGGATTATGCTGGAACCGGGAGACGGCACAGTCACCAAATCTTCATTATTGGCACGGGAGTCACTTGACCCGTCGGTACCACGCCATCAATGGGTTTCATTCCCGCTGAATTACCCGATTTTTCTGTGCGAATCCCATACTGCTTTGACTGGCAATGTAAATTTTCAGGATGCCCTGCTGCATACCTTGTTGTCACTGGATATAGACGATTGACCACAAAACTGAATCGCATTTCTTATCATTTCAACAGATGGTCATAGGTCATCCGTGTTGTCGTGATATATTGCTGGTTTAGACGACAACACAGGATCAGAAGTAAAACATGGGCAATCGGCTTTCAAAAATTTATACACGAACCGGCGATAAGGGCACAACCGGACTTGGTGATGGCTCCCGTGTCGACAAGGACAATCTGCGGGTGGAAACATTTGGCACGGTGGACGAGTTAAACAGCCTGGTGGGGCTGATACTGGCCAGTGACGTTGATGTTCCGGTTCGTACCTGCCTTACCAGGACACAGCACGAGTTATTCGACCTGGGTGGTGAGTTGTGCATGCCGGGGTATACCCTGGTCCCTGAAGCCTGCGTCGATCAGCTTGAGTCCGACCTTGATCACTTCAATGCAGACCTGCCGCCATTAAAGGATTTCATTTTACCCGGCGGGTCCGAATCCGCCGCTCGTTGCCATCTTGCCCGCACTGTTTGCCGGCGTGCGGAGCGCCTGATGGTGTCACTCGCGAAAGTTGAGGACATCAACGAGGTCAGCCTGCGCTATTTGAACCGCTTGTCAGATTTGTTGTTTGTAATTGCCAGGGTACTTGCCAGGGCAAATGGCGGAAAAGAGGTCATCTGGGTACATGGCGACAAGCGCGGAAAAGAGGAATAAAAATGGATCATGCAACACTGATAGTTTTACTGGCACTGCTTCAATATGTCTGGTTTACGGCCCGCGTCGGACTGGCGCGTGGAAAATACAATGTCAATGCACCGGCATGTGATGGTGATGAGACCTGGAATCGTTTATTCAGGATTCAGCAAAACACCATGGAGCAACTGATCGTCTTCATTCCTGCAGTCTTCGCCTTTTCTTACTACACGAGCGAGTTGTGGATGATGGTGCCAGGCCTGGCTTTCTTGATTGGCCGCTTCCTGTATTCAGTCGAATACCAAAAAGACCCGAAAACCCGTACACCCGGTATGGCCATTACACTGTTGTCGAATGTTGTACTGGTGTTAGGTGCGCTTTTTGGTTTGATAAAGGTAATGTTTTTCAACTAACCCAACTGGGGAAAATGAAAATCTGCACCTTTGCGGATACCGGTATGCCAACGTTGGGTTACTGCTTTAACCCGTGTGTAAAAGCGTATGCCTTCCGGACCGTAAATATGGTGGTCACCAAACAATGACTGTTTCCAGCCACCGAAACTATGAAATGCCATCGGTACTGGAATCGGTATATTCACACCAACCATGCCAACCTGGATATGCTGTACAAAATTACGCGCCGCGTCACCATCCCGGGTAAAGATGGACACACCGTTGCCGTAAACGTGCGCATTGATCAGTTCGACGGCCTCATCATAGGAATTAACACGTACCACGCATAAAACCGGGCCAAAAATTTCTTCCTGGTAAATCCGCATGTCCGCTTTGACATGATCAAACAGACAGCCGCCCATAAAAAAGCCATCCGGTTCATCAGCGTGTCTAAAACCACGTCCATCCACGACCAGTGTTGCACCCTCTTCCACACCCAGGTCTACATAACCCGAAACCTTTACATGATGGTCGCCGGTTATCAGCGGACCCATTTCTGCCCCGTCCACGTTTCCGGGTTGAATGGAGAGCGCCTGCACCCTTGGTTCTAACTCGGCAATCAAGGCGTCCGCAGTTTCATCACCTACTACCACGGCCACGGATATTGCCATGCAGCGTTCACCTGCAGAACCGTAAGCAGACCCCATAAGGGCGTCAGCGGCGGCTTCCAGCGGTGCATCCGGCATAACAACCATGTGGTTCTTGGCACCACCCAGCGCCTGAACGCGTTTACCATTTGCCGAACCGACTTCATAGATCTTTTTGGCGATCGGGGTAGACCCGACGAAGCTGATAGCCCTGATGTCATCATGGGCGAGAATTGCATCCACCGCTACCCGGTCGCCGTGAACAACATTGAACACACCATCCGGTACGCCAGCCTGCTGGATCAGGTCAGCCAAAAGCATGGATGCACCCGGGTCCCGCTCGGAAGGTTTAAGGATAAATGTATTACCACACACCAACGCCATCGGGATCATCCACAAGGGCACCATGGCAGGGAAATTAAAAGGGGTAATACCGGCAACCACACCCAGCGGTTGCCTGAATGACCAGGCATCGACACCGCGTCCAACAGAATCTGTAAATTCACCCTTCAGTAATTGTGGTGCACCACAGGCGAATTCGACCACTTCGAGGCCACGTGTGACTTCACCGAGGGCATCGTCGCGGACCTTTCCATGTTCGGATGTCAGCATGGCTGCCAACTCAAGCTTGTGCTCCTCGATCAGGTTCTTGAGACGGAACATGCAACGCGCCCGGCGTAGTGCAGGCATATCAGCCCAGGCGGGAAAAGCTGCTGAGGCTGCTTTTACAGCACTATCGAGTTCAGCCGCAGATGCAAAGGGCACCCGTTTTTGCACCCGACCGGTGGCAGGATCAAAAATATCACCAAATCGGCCACTGCTTCCTTCAAGCATTTCCCCATCAATATAGTGTGTCAGTATTTCCATAAACTCATGCTCTCAAAACGGTTCTAAGGGTTTCAACTGCGTGCTGAATATGATTTTCTTCAATGATAAGTGGCGGGCTGAATGCGATGGTGTCACCGGTCACGCGGACCATCACACCGGCTTCAAAACACTTCTGGATGATTTCCGCCCCACGCGCACCGGGCTGGCCTTCAATTGCAGAGAACTCGACGGCACCCATCAGGCCATAGTTGCGGACGTCAATCACATTCGGTTCACCTTTCAGAGAATGAATGGCATCTTCAAATACGGGAGCCATATCAGCGGCGCGCTGGAAAAGACCTTCATCGGCATACACTTTTTGCGTTGCTTTACAGGCCGCAACCGCCAGCGGATGGGCGGAGTAGGTGTAACCATGAAACAACTCTATAGCGGAACCCGGCTTGGACATAAACTCATTGTAAATTTCATCACGCACAAATACCGCACCCATTGGAACGGTGCCGCTGGTCAGACCCTTGGCGGAGGTGATGATATCCGGTGTCACCTCGAATGCCTGTGCGGCGAAGTTGGCGCCAAGTCGTCCAAAACCTGTTATGACTTCGTCAAATATCAGCAGGATATCGTGTTTGTCACAAATTTCCCGTAAACGCTTCAGGTAACCCTTCGGTGGTATCAACACACCCGCTGAACCCGCAATGGGTTCAACAATAACCGCAGCCACGTTGCTTGGATCATGCAGGATCAGAATGCGTTCCAGTTCATCCGCCAACTCAATACCATTGGCAGGTATTCCGCGTGAGTAAGCATTGCGGTCCAGCAAATGCGTGTGCGGCAAATGATCCACACCGGGTATCATGGAATTTGAAAACTGCTTGCGGTTGTAGGGGATACCACCAACGGAAATACCACCGAAACCAACACCATGGTAACCACGCTCACGCCCTATCAGGCGGGTACGTGAAGGCTGGCCCCGTTCTTTCTGGTAGGCCAGTGCAATTTTCAGCGCCGTGTCGACTGCTTCAGAGCCGGAGTTGGTGAAGAACACGTGGTTCATTCCGTGGGGTGTGAGTTTGACCAGTGTTTCGGCCACTTCAAATGCCGCCGTGTGGCCGAAACCAAATGGCGGCGCGTAATCCATTTCCGCCGCCTGTGTCTGGATGGCCTCGACTATCCTGGGGTGGCCATGGCCTGCATTGCAGCACCACAAACCGGCCACCATATCAAGAATTTCCTGACCGTCAGGCGTGTAGTAATACATGCCGTTGGAGCGTGCAACCAGGCGCGGGTTTTTCTTGAACGCCCGGTTGCCTGTAAATGGCATCCAGAATGACTCCAGGGACTGATTCTGTTCACTCATTCCTTCTGCTCCTTACATAGAACGTGCCTAACGTTGTTTTCAGGCGGTTTTCAGCGCCTCAACCGCAGGTACATAATCATAACCGAGGTCGCGTGCGACATCTTTATAAGTAACCATACCACGATGTACATTCAGACCTTCAAGCAAGTGAGGGTCATCCAGCATCGCCTGCTTGGCACCTTTATCTGCCAGCGCCAACGCAAATGGCAATGTGGCATTGTTCAGTGCAAAGGTTGAAGTACGCGGAACCGCACCGGGCATATTAGCGACACAGTAATGAACGATACCATCCACTTCGTAGATCGGATCCTGGTGTGTCGTTGCACGTGAGGTCTCGAAGCAACCACCCTGATCAATCGCCACATCCACAAGTACAGAGCCCTTTCGCATCATTGAAAGATGCTCACGGGTAACCAGTTTGGGTGCCGCCGCACCCGGTATTAAAACACCACCGACTACCAGGTCTGCATCCTTGAGGTGACGCTCAATGGCATCCGCATTGGAGTAAACCGTTTGCACGCGGCTGTCGAAAGTCGCGTCCAGAAACCGCAATACATCCAGGTTGCGGTCAAGGATAATTACATTTGCACCCATACCAACAACCATCTGGGCAGCATTCAGGCCCACGGTACCACCGCCAATTATGACGACTTTCGCCGGTTCAACACCGGGTACGCCACCGAGCAACACGCCGGATCCGCCATGGGCCTTTTCCAGGCACCAGGCGCCCGCCTGGATTGCCAACCTGCCGGCAACTTCAGACATGGGAGCAAGCAATGGCAGGGTGCCTTTATTATCGGTCACGGTTTCATAAGCGATACAGGTCGCACCACCTTTAACCAGGTCTTCGGTCTGTGGTGCATCGGGTGCCAGGTGAAGGTAGGTAAACAAGGTATGGTCAGGTGTGAGCATGGCGCGTTCGACCGCCTGTGGCTCCTTGACCTTAACAATCATCTCGGCCTTGTCAAAGACGGCCGGAGCGTCGTTCAAAATCTGTGCACCAACTGCTACATAGTCATCATCTGACATGCCAATTCCGCCACCGGCGGCGGTTTCTACAAAAACCTCATGACCATGGTTTACCAGTTCACGGACAGAAGCTGGTACAAGGCCTACGCGAAACTCGTTATTCTTGATCTCTTTAGGTACACCGATTCTCATGACAACACCTTTAAGCTTGTTAAAAGACTATTTTAACTACAACAAAGCAGTTTTATTCCCTATTGATATATGTTTGATAGTGTTTTAGTCTATAAAACAATGCATATACAGTTTTTTCAATGAACAGAAAGCCAAAAAGCCCAAAGATTCTGGACCGTACCGACAGACGGATACTGGAGTGTCTGCAGGCTGATGGTCGGATTTCAAATGTGCATCTCGCACGTAAAGTAAATCTCACACCTACACCTTGCATCGAGCGTGTAAAACGTCTTGAGAGACAGGGATATATACGTGGGTATACGGCCTTGCTGGATCCTGAACTTGTCGATGCGAGCTTGCTGGTATTTGTCGAAATCGACCTGTCCCTAAAATCACCCGGTGCCTTCAGAAAGTTCCGCGAGGAAGCCCGCCACCTTCCGGAAATAATGGATTGCCACCTGGTGTCGGGGAATTTTGATTACCTGATCAAAGCGAGGGTCAAAGACATGAAGGCTTACCGCAGACTGTTGGGTGATAAACTTCTTTCCCTACCGGGTGTCAGCGGTTCGCGCAGCTACGTGGTGATGGAAGAGGTCAAAGAAACACTAAGCCTGGCGCTGTTTTAGTTGTACTTACCACATCTTTAAAATTATAGAATGCGCTCATGAGCACGATCATCATCCAGCACGACGATTGCCAGCGCCACAACCCTGGCCCCAAACACCCTGAATCCACACTTCGGGTCAAGGCCGTGCTAAGTGGATTGGAAGATCTCAAAGGTTTACAACACCTGCCTGCACCCCGGGCAACAACCGAACAAATTGTACGCGTCCACCCGGCAGAGTTCTGGACTGACATTACTACGAAAGAACCTACGCAAGGCGTCACACCGATCGATAACGATACCTTTCTGAGTAATGGCTCAATTGACGCAGCACTGCGCGCCAGCGGCGGTCTTTGCTATGCCATTGACCAAATTCTGGATGACAAGGCACTGCGGGCATTTTGTGCTGTCAGACCACCCGGCCACCACAGCGAACCGGAAACCGCGATGGGTTTCTGCCTGCTCAACCACGTTGCCATCGGTGCACTTCATGCACTTGCGCGCCCTGATATCAGGCGGGTCGCCATCATTGACTTTGACGTACATCACGGTAACGGTACGCAGGCTGTTTTCGAGGAAAACCCCGATGTTTTGTTTGTCTCCAGCCACCAGTTACCCCTGTACCCTGGAACCGGAAACATTGATGAGACAGGTTGCGGCAATGTATTGAATCTGCCGCTCGCTGCTGGTGACGGCAGCAGGCAATTCCGGAAAGTGTGGAGCACACTTGGATTACCCGCCGTCCATAGCTTTGAACCCGACCTGATCCTGGTTTCAGCCGGCTTTGACGCCCATCAACGTGACCCACTGGCACAAATCGAACTTCAGGATGCAGACTACCACTGGATCACCGGACAAATCTGCGACCTGGCTACGGATAGCTGCCGGGGACGGGTAGCATCAATTCTTGAAGGTGGTTACGACCTGCAGGCACTGGCGACTGCCAGCCGTGCGCACGTGAAGGCACTTACCGGCTGATTTAAATTGAAAGCCATAGTAGAATAATTGTCAGCATGGATTTGCGGGTGTAGTTCAATGGTAGAACTTCAGCTTCCCAAGCTGATCACGTGGGTTCGATTCCCATCACCCGCTCCACTCATTCTCAATAGATTATGAACTTCTAACTCAAAGAGCCTTTGGACTGGGCGAGGGACCGCTACCCAACAAAAAGCAGCTGTCCGCCAGATGAGAGTGTTAATAATTAAAAGGACTGCTGTCGGCTAGAAACGGCCATTGGGCAGACCATATCACCACATATAATGTAGACTTCAATATAGAAATTGACGGTCTAATCTTGTGACGTTTCCACCCGTTCCTCCTGTTGCTGCCCAGGCAACCATTTGGCGAGCGTTCCGAACAGGTTATCGAGATTGATCGGCTTGGCCACAAAGTCGTTCATACCGGCCTCCCGGCATTCCTTCCGGTCCTCCTCAAAGACATTGGCGGTCATCGCCAGGATGGGAAGGCTCTCCTTGCCCGCCATGGAACGAATCAAACGGGTCACCTCCAGTCCATTCATTTCAGGCATCTGGATATCCATCAGGATCAGATCATAGTCATTGCTATGTACCCTCGACAACGCCTCACGACCATTCTCTGCCGTATCCAACTCCAGCCCGGCACGACTCAACAAGGCCACCGCCACCTCCAAGTTGATGGCATTGTCTTCCACCAACAGAACCCGTGCACCCTGGTGATGGGGCAGCAGTCCCGTAGCGGTACTCTCCGCAGGTGCTGTGCTAAACATCTCCCCGTGGCCAGCTTCCAACCGTGCGGTAAACCAGAACGTGCTACCCCGGCCCAGTTCACTTTCCACTCCGGCCTCACCCCCCATCAACTGTGCCAATCGACGCGTGATCGCCAGACCCAGACCGGTCCCGCCATATTTACGGGTAGTGGTGGTATCGGCCTGCTGAAATGACT
>RCNE010002087.1_pt1 | contig 10784 bp, 8 predicted proteins | sample 2041361 | NCBI WGS metagenome assembly RCNE01 (sample SAMN09708229, study PRJNA481090) | Marine sediment metagenome, whole genome shotgun sequencing project.
GTTCTCCAGAGTGACACGTCATTTATATTATAATAATTATTATAACTATAACAAGAGATATTGGATTAAAGTCGTGAGTATCAAGACGCCAGAGCGGCGTAATACGATTCAAATTCGCCATTTTTTGCCTGACCCCATAGCCGGATTGCGGTATTCTTAGCCGGTTCGCTTATTGTTCATATCGCCGCTCTGTTGGCGAGATACCCAATAAAAACCAGGATAACAACTAACTGGAGGTCACATGGAAACTTCACCCACAACTCCATCCCAAACCCGTTCGTTCACCACTATTTTCCTCATCGAGATGTGGGAGCGTTTCGGCTTTTACGGAATGCAGGCGCTGATCGTGTACTACATGGTGCAGCGACTGGGGTTTCCCGATGAACGCGCCACGCTGGTGTGGGGCGCAGCGGCGGCGCTGATCTATGTAGCACCGGCTATCGGTGGCTGGATCGGCGACAAGATCCTCGGTACCCGCCGGACCATGCTGCTCGGCGGTGTGATCCTGTCCATAGGTTATGGCCTGATGGTGGTGCCGGGCCAGAGCGTCTGGTTCATGTTTTGTGCGCTGGGTGTCATCGTGGTGGGTAACGGCCTGTTCAAGGCCAATGCCGGTAACCTGGTGCGCAAGATCTACGAGGGTGATGATTCCAGGATTGACAGTGCTTTTACCATTTACTACATGGCGGTCAACCTGGGCGCGATGATTTCACAATTGCTGACCCCATGGCTGAAGGACTACGTCAACGAACACTACGGTAACGGCCTGGGCTGGCACGTCGCTTTTGCGGTCTGCGCGATCGGCCTGCTGTTCGGTCTGGCCAACTACTGGATGATGCGCCGTTACATGGATCACATCGGTTCGGAGCCGGATGATCAGCCGCTAAACTGGGGTAAGCTGGGAGCGGTACTGGCCGGCAGTGTCGTTGCGGTATTCGCATCGGCATACATCCTGGAACACCAGGGTGTCGCGCGGGCTTTTGTGTATCTCGCCGGCGTGGTGGTGATCGGTATTTTTGCCTACCTGATTAACACTAGCCAACGCAGTGAGCGCGCGGGTCTGATTGCGGCCCTGGTGCTGACGGTACAGTCGGTCTTCTATTTCATCTTCTACCAACAGATGTCAACGTCACTGGCCCTGTTTGCGCTACGCAATGTCGACCCGGCCTTCGTTGTTTTTGGCGTCCATCTTTGGGACTGGTCACCGGCACAGTTCCAGGCCTTTAACCCGATCTGGATATTTATTCTCAGCCCGGTTTTGGCATGGGCCTACACGCAAGCAGGAAAGGCTGACAAGGATCTCTCAATAGCCGCCAAGTTCGCCTGGGGTTTCGTATTAGTGGCTGCCGGATTCTTCATCTACGGTGCTTCAGGTTTTCTTGCGGATAGCTCGGGCAAGGTGTCCTCGTGGTTGATGGTATGGGGCTATGGCGCCATCTCACTGGGTGAATTGCTGGTCAGCGGTCTGGGCCTCGCGATGATCGCACGCTACGTGCCCGCGCGCATGGGCGGGTTCATGATGGGCGCCTATTTTGTCGCCTCGGGTGTTTCACAGTATCTCGGCGGTCTCGTCGCCACATTTGCCAGCGTGCCGCGTAATATCACCGATCCGCTCGAGTCGCTGCCGATATACACCGCCCTTTTCAACAAGCTGGGTATTGCCGCCCTCGTCTGCACCGTGATTGCAATTGCAGTGTTGCCGCTGATGAACCGTTTATCGCAAGCCCACCACGAGCACGAACAGGGTACGGAAACCTGATTGCAGACAGGATGCTTGGGTACTCATTCCGGATTCATATATTCGGAATGGGTACTTGAATGGTACGTTAGCGCGCCAGCAACCCCGTTAAGCTCTCAATGGCGATACCGATCTCTTCGGCCGTCGTTGTCCTGCCCACTCTGCCTCCTTCAACAAATTCAACGCCTCCTCCGGCACCTTTTTAAAATAAGGTGCCTTTACCTGGAAAACGGTTCGCCGCTTTTCAGACTTTCTTAAAAATCTAGTGGTTTAGCTGGCAGAATCAACCCTGGTATGGAGGCTCAACGAGTCTTAAAGTAGTCCCCTCTTCGCCAAAAACTCGCAAGAAACACTCACCCCATTCCTTTTTGACACTCCACACCATGTCCGGCTGATAAAGCATTGAGACCGAACCATTCCGGCATTGGACCTTGATTTCAGTCACCTGGCCGACCACCTGGTCAATCAAAAAACGGTTACGGTTCAAGTCGCGCGCCCAGGAAATAATAACGGGCTTACAACGCTTGCATGCAGAGATTTTTCCATTGGTGAGAATATTGGCATTCCCGTTCAGGTTTTGCCGCACCAGCGTCGCAACCTTGTGCGCCGGATCATCCGCAGCCAGGTTTTTATCGACCTCCAGCAGCGTGTTGTAATGCTCCAGGCTGGCGTGGTAATTATTGGCTTTGCCCTCATCAAGAATCACCTGCTTAAGCAGGTTGACATAGATCTCCTTCGACGCGACATCATCAGCAATGACAAGCGCGCGTTTTAAGTGCCGCAGGGCCACCTTGTCATCCCCGGTTTTTGTAAAATAACGTCCCTTTAGCATGTCCAGGTAACAGACTTCGGCGAGTAACCTCTTTTTGTCCCCGTCAAGTTGATCTATGAGGCTTTTTGCCTTGTTTAGGTCTCCCTCGCTGATGGCATCGGAAGCCTTTCTGTAGGTTCTCAGAAATGACTTACTGACACCGCCATCAGCACTCTTGAACATGAAGAGATAGCGTGCCTGCAAATTACCCTGTCTTACGGGTTTACCCTGCAAAGTTGCAGGTTTATAGATCTTGGTTTTGGCTGCATTAACTGCGGCGTCATCGAAATAATCTTCGATGCTGGACTGCTCCACCTCGATGTTCTCGGTGGTGCCATCAGGCTTGATCTCATACCTGACAATAGCCCAGCCTTCTACGTGGTCATGTAACGCCCTGCGGGGATAGACCGGCGCAACTTCACTGATGAGTTCAACCCTGGTGCCCCTTGCAAGGATATCTACGGGTTCTTCCGAAGGCATGGGTTCAATCGCGTATGCTGTAGCGGTAAAAACTGCCAGAACTGTCAGTGTGAGAGATTTCACTATTTCTGCAACCAATGGCTTGTTGATAAATTGCTTTCTTCATTATGGAAACTGGCTGGTAAAATGTCCAGCCTGTCCCGCCAGAACTTTTGCCCGCTAAATGCAACGGCTGACAACGCAGTCAGCGGTCCGGGACTGGGTCTGGCGTTGATCGCACGTTACGTGCCCGCACGTAGATTGGGCAAGTATTCACGGTTTCCTACCCCAACCAAGAGTAGGCGCCTTGAGGCGAAAGTTGCTCGGCTGGGCTGTGACATATAGGCGGATCTCAGGCAAAATAGTGTTTGAATTACCTATACTCGACACTGGCACTTCACCCTGAACCTATAACTTCTTAATTTCTAAACTGTTTGTTTTAACAGATGTTTAAACGATTAATGAGTACATAATAATTCTAGGGGAATGCTATTTAAGACAAGGGGTATCATTGAGGTGCATTTCATGCAGGTCATGATTCTGATATACCATGAATAACGACAAACGAATACTCGATTTATTTTTCAACAATGCAGATGCTTGTCTCGCAGTATTGGACAGGGGTTGCAACTTCATACGCGTAAGTGACGGCTTTGCTGTCGCAGCCGGTAAAACCACAGATTTCTTTCCCTCTAAAAACTATTTCGAACTGTATCCGGGTGATGCGCGGCAGTTCTTTGCCGATGCCCTTGATACAAGAAAATCTCTGCGGGTACCGGCCGGTCCGTTTGCTGCCGACCTGTTCAGAAATGCCGATCATTCAGACCAGGGCCTGACTTACTGGGAATGGGTGCTTGAACCTCTCGCAGGCGTGACGGGTGAAACTGAGGTATTTCTGCTGGTGTCGAGAGAAGTTACCGACAGGGTAAGTGCGGAACAAGCCATCGTCAAAAACCACGACATGTTGACCGTCATCAGCCAGGTCCAGAATTTGTTCATAAGGGAAACGGAGAAAAATCAGCTTTTTAAATCCCTTCTGTCTGGTTTTATTGACCTGAGTAAGAGTGAGTATGGATTTATTGGCGAGATTCTGTCCGGGTCTGATGATCAGCCCTTTCTGCGCACACATGCTATCTCCAATATCGCCTGGAATGAAGAAACCCAGGCGCATTACCAGAAAAGCATGCCGACGGACATGGCATTTACCAATCTTGATACGCTCTTTGGCGCAGTGATACGTAATGGTGAGCTGGTGATTGCCAATGACCCCACCAACGATCAGCGCAGTGGCGGTCTTCCAAAAGGTCACCCGGCCCTGAGTGCTTTTATGGGTATCCCGGTCCATTTCGGCGACAAACTCTTGGGAATGATCGCTGTCGCCAATCGCAAAGGCGGCTACGGGAAATCTCTTGCTGATTATCTGCAACCCCTGGTAAAGACTTACGGTCAAATTATTGAAGCCTATTCCGTTGACCGGCAAAGACATGAGGCCTTGAGTTCACTGGCAGTGAGCGAAGACCGCTTCCGGCATTTTTCGGAGCTGAGTCTTGACGCCATCGTGATCCACGAAAACGGCGTGATCAAGGATATGAACAGCGCTGCGTTGCAAATGTATGATTACACCCGCGAGGAGATGCTGGAGCATAGCCTGTTGATGCTGGCAGCGCCCGAGGCAAGGGAACAGATTGTCCAGAAGATAAAGGAGCAACCGGTTGATGCCTACGAGTCGATAGGCAGGCGCAAGGATGGCAGCACCTTTCCCGGAGAAGTATTTGTCAGGACTTCCGAAATCGCAGGTCGCCAGGTACGTTGTGTTGCGATGCGCGACCTCACCCAGAAAAAAAAGACCGAGGCTGAACTGGAACGGCACCGTGAGCATCTCGAAGAACTGGTGGAGGAACGCTCGGCTGAGCTGGTTGAGAACGAATCGAAATACCGCGCACTATTTGAGCTGTCCCAGGATGCTGTGATGATCATGGAGGATGATCACTTCATCGATTGTAACCAGGCAACCCTGGAAATATTTGGCTGCACCGTCAAAGAGGAGTTCCTGGGCAAGAATCCCGCCAACATATCGCCTGATATCCAGGCTGATGGCAGAGACACATTCAGCGCCGCCAATGAACATATGGCACTGGCAATCGAACAGGGCTCACACTTTTTTGAGTGGACTCACTGCAGAAACAATGGAGAGACCTTTCCCGCCGAAGTATTCTTAAAACCAATCGACCTGGATGGCCGGGAACTCATTCAGGCCATTGTCCACGATATAACTGACCGCAAACGGGCAGAAGATCACCTACGCGAGAGTGAATCCAAATACCGTGCATTGTTTGAATTGTCTGACGATGCCATCCTGACCATGAACAGGGATGGTTACCTGGACTGCAACCAGGCCACCGTGGACATGTTTGGTTACGCCAGCAAGGAGGAGTTCCTGGCATTGCGAACCGGCGGCCTGACACCACCGTTCCAGCCGGACGGGACCGACTCCCGCCTGGCAGGCAACAAATATATGGACCAGGCATACAAGAACGGCAGGGTGTCTTTTGAATGGACGAATCAACGTAAAAATGGTGTGATATTCCCATCAGAAGTCCTGTTGAAACCCATTGAGCTGGATGGCCAGGAAGTCATGCAGTCTTTGGTGCGTGACATCACAGAGAGGAAAATCACAGAAGTGGCACTGATCGCATCCAAGGAGGAAGCCGAGTTTGCGAATAATGCCAAGTCTGAATTCCTCGCCCGCATGAGCCACGAATTACGTACGCCGATGAATGCGATCCTCGGTTTTGGCCAACTACTTCAATTCGATGACGGAAACCTGACCACGGAGCAAAAGGAAGATATCGAACATATTCTCGCAGGTGGTAAACATTTGCTGCAACTGATCAATGAAGTACTGGATATTGTCAAGGTAGATTCGGGCAACATGGACCTTCTGCTTGAACCCATTTCAGTACACCAGGCACTGACTTGGTCGCTTACGCTGATAAGACCATTACTCAGCAAGGGCGGCGTGACTTTGCATGAACCGGTCGATTCCGGTCTCTATGTGCACGCTGATGATCAACGTCTTAAACAGGTCATGGTGAACCTTCTTTCCAACGCGGTGAAATTCAATCACCAGGGTGGCACAGTATCCATCGAGGTTGAGCCGGTAAGTGATGCCTACATTCGCATCAGTGTTATCGACACCGGCCGGGGCATTCGGTCTTCTGACCAGGCCATGGTGTTTGAACCATTTATTCGCGTGCGTGACGCAAGTGATTTGACCGATGGCACAGGAATTGGCCTGACAATTTCAAAAAGACTGGTCGAGTTGATGGGTGGTCGCATTAGTTTTGACAGTGAGTACGGCGAGGGTACGACATTCTGGATCGAAGTTCCCCGAGCAGAATCGGACCCGAAATGAGCAGAATCAATAAAATGTATCTTGCCGGCTGATCAAGAAATTTCGGGTAATATTCGTTGTAGTATTTTCTGCAGTTCAGCAATCACGAAAGGTTTGCTGAGATAATCATCCATACCTGCTTCAATGCAGACTTCGCGGTCACCCCGCATGGCGTGTGCAGTCAGGGCGATAATGGGTAGCCTGGGTAAATTACCGACTTGCTCACTGGCCCGGATGGCACGGGTTGCCTCATAACCATCCATCACCGGCATCTGGCAATCCATCAGTACCAGGTCGAAGTGATCACTGGCCAGGGCATCAATTGCCTGCTGACCATTTTCAGCCACACCCACCTCGATCCCCATTTTTTCGAGCACCTTTTGGCAGACCATTTGATTGATCAATTCATCCTCGACCACCAGTATGCGGATACCGTCAAACTGTTGCAGTGTTGCCGGTTTTTGATCCATTATTTTTTTCCCAACCCATGGCATAGACAATCGAACACCTCTTGCATCATGCGGAAACAATGGGGTCGGAGTCAAGCGTCGGAATTGGCTGACATTTTTGAACGATAGTTTTTCCGTGCGTCCGCCGGCGTCACCATACAGGGTGCTAGCCAATACCAGCGTTCTGGGTGGCTGGATTTTCATCTGGCGAATGTAGTACTCCTGTATCGACCACCCGCATTCCATGGTGATGCTTTCCCAGCAGGCCAATTCATACCACATCATCGCTGCATCGGATCACGCGGCAGGGCTAATTACGGGCCTGCGGCAATATAGTGTTTGAATTACCTATACTCGGCCAGCAACCCCGTCAGGCTCGCAATGGCGATTTCGATCTCTTCGGCCGTCGTTGTTCTGCCCAGGCTGAACCGCACCGCACCGGCACCGACTTCCGGCGACACGCCCATTGCCTGTAATACGGGTGACATCTCCACACGATCTTCGTGACAGGCGGATCCTGTAGAAACCGCCAAGTTTGGGAGTTTCGCTAACAACTTGTTACCCTGGTGATCAAGGAATGAGACATTCAGCGTATTGGGTAACCGCTCCGATGGATGTCCATTGAGCACAATGCGATCACCGCAACATTCCTTCAACGCTGACCAAAGTCGATCTCTTAATGTCTGTATTCTGACCATAGCGGAGAGGTCGCGGGCGAGTTCACAAGCTTCCCCAAGTGCCGCTGTTAACAACGCACTTTCGGTACCTGCGCGGCGCCCGAGTTCGTGCCCCGCCCCGTGAATTAGCGGTTCAAGTTCCATGCCTTCGCGGATATAAAGTGCACCGATACCTTTAGGGGCATAGAGCTTGTGTCCGGCAATGGTCAGGAAATCCACACCGAGTTCATCTACGCGGGTAGGAACCTTGCCAACCGACTGGGCAGCATCGGTATGAAAAGGTATTCCATGCTCACGTGCTATTTGAGCGCAGTCCTCAATTGGCTGGAGAGTACCGACCTCGTTATTGGCATGCATGATGCTGATAAGGATTGTTTCTGATGTAATGGATTGGATGAGATCATTTGCATTTACCCGTCCGGTTGCATCCACCGGCAACCATGTGATTTTTGCACCCAAACTCTCCAGGAAGCGGCAGGGTTCAACGATCGCGGGATGCTCGACCTGTGTCGTGATGAAATGTGCATTTGCAACCTGACGGGCGAAAAATACACCTTTCAGAACATGGTTATTGGATTCACTGCCACCGCTGGTAAATACAATTTCACCTGGCTTACAACCTAATAGCCCTGCAAGCTGTTTTCGTGAAGATTCGACAACAGTTCGCGCTGGTGTACCCGCCCAATGAGAACTCGACGGATTACCGAAAGCGTTTCCCATGATCTGCCGCATGACTGATTCAACTCTCGAATCGACCGGCGTGGTAGCGTTATAGTCAAGGTAGATTTGTTGTTGCTTGGCTGTACTCATATCCCTCTCTTTCAATACACGCACTACGGACCGGGTTCTAAATGGGCCACATACGCCCGACGAAGAATGACTCAAAAACTGTGATGCGATAAGTCAGCGAATTGTGCCTCTTGAGGTAGAATGGCTAACCTGGCGGAATCCTGTTTTTCTGTTAAAGATTTCACCTGGCTGGAAGTACAATTATTTACGTTACACCAAGAAGAGGCAAGCATGAGTATCACACGCAGACAAATCCTACAGATGCTGGGTGCCGGACTGGTCGTCAGCCAGGCTCCAATTGCAAATGCTTCCGGGTTGAATTCAGGATCAACCCTGAAACCACCACGTCTGAAGGCGGGTGATACGGTGGGTTTAATCAATCCTGCGGGTGCAACGTTCCACCCGGACGATGTAAATTATGCAGCGGAGACTCTGGCAGCGCTGGGGCTTAAGATGAAAACCGGTGAACACCTGCTTGACCGGTATGGATATCTGGCGGGAACCGACAAGGCCCGTGCAGATGACATCAATCACATGTTTGCAGACCGGGATGTAGCGGCCATTCTCACTTTAAGAGGCGGCTGGGGATGTAACCGGCTTCTGGAACTTCTGGATTATGACACGATCGCCAAGAACCCCAAGATCCTCATGGGATACAGCGATATCACCAGCTTGCTGTTGGCGCTTAATGCTAAAACCGGACTGGTCACGTTTCATGGCCCGGTCGGGACCTCCACCTGGAACCAGTTTTCCACGGGCTATGTTGAAAAATTATTGTTCAATGCAGAAGCTTTTAGCATGGAAAACCCCCGGGAAATTGGGGATAACCTCGCCCAGTCCAAAGAGCGAATACTGACCATCAATGGCGGTAAGGCAAGAGGCAGATTACTGGGTGGAAACCTGTCCGTGTTAACTTCCATGGCTGGGTCAAACTACCTTCCGGACTTTAACAAGAACATTCTCTTTCTTGAGGATGTTGGCGAGGATATCTACCGTATAGACCGTATGCTTACCCAGCTGAAACTGGCGGGCATCCTGGGTCAGATATCCGGCTTTGTGTTTGGAAAATGCAGCGACTGCGGCCCTGGCAAGGGTTTTGCTTCACTCACATTGGAAGAGGTTTTGGACGACCATATCAAACCGCTGGGAATACCCGCCTGGTATGGCGCCATGATCGGGCATATTGAGAACAAATTCACCATCCCCTTGGGTATCAAAACTGAAATTGATGCTGACAACGGAAGAATCTCGTTACTGGAACCGGCGGTATCTTGAATTGTATCCGCAGACACTTGGAAAACAGACCATGAAAAAACTCATTCTGATATTTGCACTGAGCCTGGTACCGATAGTTGCGACGGCTGATTATGCCATAAGGGGTGAAGGAAATTTCACGTGCCCGGATTATGTTTCTGCAAGGCAAACCAACAATGCAAAACTTTACAGCTCAATTTCCTGGGTTCAGGGCTTTATAACGGGTGTTAACTACCAAAACGCGCTGCCCGAGGATTCTGACTCCTTTATTGGTCGGGATCTAGCCGCGGCCTCCCTGGTAACCTGGCTCGAAAATTACTGCCGTAGCAATCCGCAGGATTACCTCGCTGATGCCGCCGAGGCGCTTGTCGCGGAATTGAAAGGGAAAGACTAACTTTCATAAAGACTGCGTGATTTACGTTTGCTCAAAAAATGCCGGGCAACAACCATTTGCTTTGTTTTTTATACGCCTCCCACTCCGGATAGCGTGAAAGACTGGCCTCTTTCATCATCATATTAACCACAAACAGACCGCCCCAGACCCAGGCCAGCACCAACACCGGTAACCAATGCCATACCATGAGTGCAAAACTTGCGTAAATCATCATTTCACCCAGGTAATTGGGGTGTCGTATATGGCGGTGCATACCACTGGTGATCAAACCGCTCTGGAATCGCAATGTGTAGTATTTCTGTGCGTCTGCTGCAATCATGATCACACTGCCAATCAAACACATGCTGATGCACAAGGCATACCAGGCACCGTCAGGCAAGGGGTAATCCGGCGTAGACACACCGGAAATCAATAGCCAGCCAAACACCCAGTACCAGCCCAGCACGGCAAGGAAAGCGTTGAAACCGCCCAAAATGGTGATCTTTTTTTGCCAGGCGGGATCGGGGAAGGACATGTCCTTGATAAACCATATCACGCCGTAACTGCCTTGCATCGCCAGGTAGACCCAGGCGGTGACGGAGAAATTCTGGTAATACCACATCAGGAAACCGAGAAAGAAGAAGGTTCCGCACTTCTGGAAATTGATCACCCAGGAAAACCTCCACGGTCGGGGACCGCCACCGAAATCATTCACTGCGAAATCGGTAAAACGATTCAGTCTACTTGCCCACACCGGAACTTTCTGTCTTTCCACCCTGTTTCCTGTTTACTGTTTACTGTTTACTGTTTACTGTTTACTGTTTAACCACGATGTTCAGG
>RCNE010003067.1_pt1 | contig 10782 bp, 1 predicted proteins | sample 2041361 | NCBI WGS metagenome assembly RCNE01 (sample SAMN09708229, study PRJNA481090) | Marine sediment metagenome, whole genome shotgun sequencing project.
TCATCTGCATAATCATCTACGTTTATGGCATCATAACCATAATCGTAGTCGTCCGTGGTGTCTTCACTAAAACCTAGTAACAACTCACGTCTTGTAGATGGTCCATCTACTGAATTAAACTCTATACGAAGTTTTTGCATTACATTATCTTCAGAGCCTGTATCTTCAGCATTTGTATCTTCTGAATCGTTTTCATTTTCTGAGTTCGCTCCGTTTCTAAAGAATACTGAACCACTAGTGTAAGTGCCATTCGCAGCTGCTTCTTTTATAAACACACGTTGGCTGTTTTTAAATACTATGTTTCCGCCATTTTCAATCTCAGTCATAAAGCCTTGGCCAACTGATAGATAACGCGATGGTATTTTTGTGCCATCTAGGTCGCCATTGTTTGCTCCGTCGAAGCCTACAAACTGATACGCTCGTGTAGAACCTGTTTTATTAACTTGGGCATAACCTCCATTATACTCGTCTAATAAATGAGATGAACCACTCCATTGTTGCCAAAGTTGTATGCTGCCATCTATAACTCCTATATTATCATCTATAAACTCGTGTATATCTATCGCTGAGGCATAAGGGTTCCCTAATAAATAATCTGTTTTAGATACTGCTGGTACTGAGCCAGCACCTCCTGTATCGGTCACTGGGATTATAATAGTCCCATTGTTGGGCTTGCCTTCAAATACGTATTGTTGCTCTGAGCCTACTCCTGTTCCTTTTTGAGTATAACCTAGTCCTGGTTGTAAAATCGTATTGGCATCCATGGAAGCCCAATCATTATAAGTCACACCATTCTTATAGGTGTATAACCAATAGACACTTATTTTACCCACTTCATGTAAAGCTCCGGTAAACTGAAAATTAGTATCAACATCTTTTTTGAGCATGCCTAATTTATAGGTTGTGTTTTTAAGGTTATTGGAATTTGCATTGTTATTGTCTAACGTCGTTAAGCCTGTGATACCTACTGGTGATGCCCAATAATTATACCAATACATACTACTCGCTCCTTCTTGACGTCTTAAAATTTTACCTGCAACTGAAGTCACTAAATCACTATCTATGCCTTGGACTAATTGCGAATCGTCTTCAAGATCTAAGGTACCGTTGAGTTCTAAATACCAAGTGTTTGTTATAGCGTTGTCGCCTTTAACGGTTAGCTTCTTACCTCCATCTATTAATAAACCTAAGTTAGAATGTGAACTCGAAGAGGTTACTATATTATTAATATTAACGATACTCCAATCTTTGTTGCTTGATGCATTTTCTATATCCCAAACATCTCCATGTAACCAAGTGCCTTGGGCACTCCAATCACCATCTGCACTTGTTTGATATGGCATTGGCGCTGTTTGCTCAAGAACTGTTCTTATGTTTATTAATTTCAGATCATTATTACCTCCTGATTGATCAAAGGTTTTACTATTCTTTATATCTGTCATAGGGTAGTAAGCCAATAGATCTGACCATGATACTTTTTGAAATGTTTTTCTATCTTCAATATCCTTCGGTATAATCTTCCCTTTTACATTACCTGCGTTATCTTCAATCTCTTGGTAAACCATTTGTTGTAACTGGTCTTCAGTTAAGGCCGAATCAAATACTCTTACTTCATCGATACCTCCAGGAAAATATTGATTACTTCCTGAACTTCTAGATAATCTTCCAATTTCAAAATTTCCATTCCATAAGCCCGTCGGTGAAATAGTCTGACCAATTAATGTAGGTAAGATAACTGAGGTTTTTATTTTTCCATCAATATAAATTTTAAGTTCCCCAGTTACATTAGAGAAAGTACCTGCTACATGATGCCATTCATTATAATTTACGCTGATACCATTTACCGCATTAGTAGAACCTGCTGTAGTTCGGACGCTAAACATAAGTGTATTACCATTTACCACATAGAGTTTTGTTTTATCTTCACCTCCTATAGTTGTATAACTAATACCTGCATTTGCCGGATCAATCTTTACCCATGCCATAAACGTAAGACTACCTAGTCCATTTAAAATACTATTACCTGTTAGATAATCATCCACACCATCATCTACGGTTGCAGATGAGGGTGGATTTGTATTGAATAAATCTCTATAATCTAAATCACCACCAATAGCTAAATCGCCATCAGTATCTGGTAAAATAGAAGATGATGGGTTATTAATTTCATCATTAGAATCTATGTCATTTTTATTAATATCTTCAAAATTATTATCTAATCCATCAGAATCAGTATCTAAAGTTGTAATAACATTTGCCATTCCATTTTCTCTAATATCTATAAGACCATCGTTATCTGAATCTGTATCCAAATAATCGTAGATTTTATCAGAATCTGTATCTGTTAGTGTCATACGTGTTGTATACACAAGGTTTCTACCAAATCTATCGCTTAATACCTCTGGCGCTATATAACCAATAGTTGGTTGCGCTTCAACATTATCTGGAATTCCATCATTATCTGTATCTATATCTTGAAAATTGTAGAATGCATCAGTATCTGAATTTTCATAATCATCTTGCAATCCATTACCATCATAATCTACATTTCCAGATTCTAAACTAATCTCTAAATCATCAATTAATCCGTTAGGACCAAAACTGTATGTAAGGTCTATAAAACCATCTTTATCCGTATCAAATACATCGATTTGAGTAGGCGATAAACCACCTTCAACAATATCAAAAATACCATCGTTATCTGCATCTAAATCTACACGATCTAAAGCACCATCCATGTCAGTATCTTTATTGATGTTCCCATTTTCTTCGATAACATCTTCAATACCATCATTATCGTCATCTAAATCGTTAGAATCTACTATGCCGTCATCATCTGTATCAATTTCTACAACTATAGGGAATGATGTAAAGTTTCGTCTACCACAACTGTCTTCAACAATTAAAGTAATTCTACATTTATCTGGTCCAATAGTCGTACTTATTGGAATATAATTAGGATTAGGTGAATTTGGATTGTCAAAACTTCCACCACATGAGTCTGTCCATAAGTAAGTAAAAGGAGGTGCAATACCACTAACTTGAGCATTAAGTGCAAGTAACTCGTCTGATGGGTGCACAAAACTAATACGATCAATTTTAATATCTGGTCGTCTTTCTATACCTGCTTGTAATAAGAAGTTTCCATATACTCTAGCTGCAGCAGTATCTTCTGCTTCTGTACCACCAGAAATTCTATGCGATGCTTCATACATTACCATACCATTACTATTGTCTCCAAAAGCACGACCATAAGCTAAAGCTGTTGCTGGCCCTGTTGGATAGGTTCCATCTATAACTTCTGGATGATCGTTGTCTGTAATGGCTAATATTGTTGTGTCTCTCCAACCTTCTAATTTTGGAATGTATATCTGCTCTGATCCATTTTGTAAAGCACCATCCATGGTTCCTATAAATTGCATAAATGGATCTCCTGCAGCTTCTGAGCCACTTAAAAGTCCAACTGCTGTATTATAACTATACGCTGGTGTACCATTATCATGACTATTCCAATCAACTAGTCCGTTTTTAGTTAACATATTTAAATCTGGTATACCATCTCCATCTGTATCTACTAAACCTTCCATTGCACTAACTGCATGACAGGCGGCCCAGAAAAATCCTCCATTTTCTACAAATGCAATTAATGTATTTACGGTAGAAGCGCTCCAGTCTTGTGGATCTGCGTGAGGCATGGTGTACATGTCATCACATAATGTTAAATCATCTGGATCACCAATACGTCCAAAATTAATTGGCACATTAGCAAGGGTATAAAATGCGTCTTGTACTTTATCTCCATTTTGAGTGTCTAAAACTGCTCTTGGAAAACTTGAAATATAATCGTGATAGCCTGTTTGAAATAGTGGTAAATTTTTATCTACAATTAATCCAGGATAGTCTAGCACCCACTGATCTATTATAGGTTCTGCGATATCCATAAACTCTTCTGGTATTACAAAAGGACCTCCTTTATAATCTTTACCATTTACAGTTATATCTATTTGGTCTTGTTTAGCATTAGGGTTTACCCATGATTTGTTTTGATTTATTACCCAATAGACAGGAATCAAATTATTAATTGACAATTCGTAAACTAATCCATAAGGAATCAACCCATTATTATAGGTTTGGGTAGAAAGACCCATATCAATAATTGCACTTCCTGTTCTAAATATTTTTTGTGCAGATACTTTAGCAGAAGCTATATTATTATTAGTTAAGCCATCTGCTTCACTAGCATTTGTTATAGCAGCTATATCAATAAAAGCACCACTTAACCTTACTGTTCCGGTTATGGTTAGTGTTGCTGATGCTCCATTAGCAAGCGATCCAATAGTCCAAACTTCACTAATATTATTAAAAGTTCCTTGAGTGGTTGTATTCCCTATATAATCTAAACTAAATGGTAATTGATTTAATAACGTTATTGCATTGGCTGTAATTGGACCATTATTAGTAACTTTTATAGTGTATGTAATATCATCCCCTTCTGCTGGAAATTGATTACTTACGGTATTAGTTACTTGTAAATCTGCTCCATTTCCTATTATTGAAGCACTATCTGAATTGTTTGATAAATCAGAATCTTCCATTACAGAACTAATAGTTGCCGTATTAACAACTGTTACACCACCAGCTCCGCTTCCTACTGAACATGTAATAGCAAGCGTTTTAGAACTTGATCCATTTAAAGTCCCTAAATCCCAAATACCTGTAGCTTCATCATAAGTGGTTCCTGAAGACGCACTAGTATCAGATACATAAATTAATCCATCTGGTAATGGGTCTGTAACCTCCGCAAAAAAGGCATTAGTAGTACTATTATTGGTTGCTGTGATGCTAAAGACCACAGTATCTCCAAGGTTATAAGGCCCAACTGAAGGCACTGTTTTTGTTACAGATAAATCTGCTATACCAACACCTATAATACTATCATCATTATTATTATCAATTATAGAATCGTCTTGATCTACAAACCAAACAAGTGCTGCCGTTGAAATAGATAGTCCACTTGCTGCTGGTAATACCAATGCTGTTATTACTAATGTAGCCGAAGCACCTACATTTACATTACCTACAGTCCAAAATCCAGGACCAGAACTATAACTCCCTTGTGTTTGAGTTGTTGATTGAAATGATAAGTTGACATCTAATAGCGCTCTAATTTTTACGCTTGTAGCATTTAAAAAACCGTGATTTTCAACATAAACAGTATAGGTTATATAATCACCTACTTGCGGGTTTATATCACTAACTGTAATAGTAACTTCAAGATCTGATCCATCAACTAGTACTTCTGCACTAGCAATATTATTACTTAAATCTAAATCGTTTTGATCAAAAGACAATACGTGCGCTGTGTTATTAATAACCGTACCAGCTGTACCCATATTAACCTTAACCGTAATTTTAATTTGGGCTGTACTACCTTCACTAATGGTTCCTATAGTCCAAATTCCTGTTATAGGATTATATGCACCACCACTATCATCTGACTGCCACGTTAATTTGTCTGATAAAATATCTTCAATTAACACATTGGTTGCATCAATAGTACCGTTATTATCAGTTGAGCCTCCATCATGTTTTACTTTAATGGTGTATATAATGTCACCAAGTGCTTCTGGTGTTGAATTATTAACTTGTTTTGTAACTTTTAAATCTACTGGATTAATACCTACATTCAAATTAAAGGCGTTGTTAGATAAATCAGTATCTGTACCTGTAAATGATGATATATTAGCGGTTGTAGATAATGTTGTACCGTTAGTGCCGATATTAGCGTAAGCTATAATTTTAATTCGTTTATTTTTTGTTGCTTCTAAGAAAGGTATTGTCCAAATATTAGTCCCAGAATTATACTGTCCGCTACTATCATCTGACACGTAAGTAAAGCCTGCAGGTAAAATATCTGCAACTACGATATTATTAGAATCATTTGGTCCGTTATTTTTTACTTTAATAGTAAACTGGACGTTTTGTCCCTCGTTTGGAGCAACATCAGCTATAACAAAAGAGTCAATTAAAATGTCTACGCTTTGCGCATAGATGGACATGGTAGAAAATAACGCAAAAACAAGTGCGCTTAAAAGTAGTTTTAGTTTCATAAGTAATCGATTTGAGGTCAATTAATATGTACTTAAATAAAACTTGTAGTTAAATGGATTTACTTTAAATTTACTCTAAGGGAAGTATAATATTGCCAATAATACTGATTATTAACGATATATCCAAGAAACTGTTAATTTTTCTCAGTTTAAGTGAGTGGTATATCCGACAATCTACAGTTTTTTTGATTTTTTTGTTCAAGGCTACATAATTTTTGTTAAATACAATTGCATATAACTATTATTAATTTAACCCATTATCTTTTAGACTCTTTCAAATTAATAAAGTCACAATTAAAGCGCTTGGTCTAAATTATTTGCAGTTCCATCTCCATCTGTATCTTGTAAATACGATGGATTAGAGACAAATAAAAATAGCGTAAATAGTAATTTTAACTTCATGTTCTTATTGATTTTAGATCTATTGTTTCACTATAATCTTTTTTGACAGCATTGCTCCATCATCTGTACTGAGTTGGATAATATATGTACCTGTGCTTAAATTAGGTACTTCGAACTCGTTATATATACCATCGTGAATATTATTGTTTCTATAAACCGACTGTCCTATAATAGTATACACCTCGATTTGTTTTATCTTTTTGTTGTTGGGATTTAACACTACTATCTTATTTCTTTTAGATGCATAATAGATCTTTAAATCATCTATCGTTTGATCTGTAAGTGATAACGCTGCAGACTGTGTCTGAAATACAATTTCGAACCTATCAGCAAACTCTCCTGCTTCTGATGAGAACTCATACGCTTCCTCGCTTCTTAGGTTGTAATACGTATCCTTAATCTTATCAAACAAGTATAGATCTTGTTCTTCTCTTACATGTTCTATTTCTGTAAGTTGTATGGTGTAATTATAACTTCCAGAGGTTTTTAAAATTAACGGAACTACTTTATCTGCTGTAATTGCACTATAAGCCTGTATGGTCATTAACTCATCTTCTAAGGCTAAGTTTAAATCATCTGTATACTCATCTATATTTTTGGCGTCGTAGCCATAATCATAGTCGTCCGTGGTGTCTTCACTAAAACCTAGTAACAACTCACGTCGTGTTGCTGGTCCATCTACTGAATTAAACTCTATACGAAGTTTTTGCATTACATTTTCTTCAGCGGTTGTATTCTCTGCTGATGCCGCATCATCTGTACTTGAGCTCGATCCGTTTCTAAAGAATACTGAACCGTTAGTATAAGTGCCATTGGCATCTGCTTCTTTTATAAATACACGTTGACTATTTTTGAAAACAATAGTTCCGCTGTTTTCAATCTCTGTCATAAAGCCTTGCCCAACTGGCAAATACCTTGATGGTCTCTTAGTACCATCTTGGTTGCCATTTGTTGCTCCATCTATGCCTACAAACTGATACGCTCGTGTAGAGCCTGTTTTGTTAACTTGGGCATAACCTCCGTTGTATTCGTTGAGGATATGTGACGATCCACTCCACTGTTGCCAAAGTTGTATGGTACCATCAATCACTGCTGCATTATCGTCTATAAACTTGTGTAAGTCTATCGCTGAAGCATAAGGGTTCCCTAATAAATAATCTGTCTTTGATACTGCTGGCACTGAGCCAGAGCCTCCTGTATCGGTCACTGGGATTATAATAGTCCCATTGTTGGGCTTGCCTTCAAATACATATTGTTGCTCTGAGCCTGTATTTCCTGTACCTTTCTGTGTATAACCTACACCTGGTTGTAATGGCGTACTTGGATTTAAAAACGCCCAATCATTATACGTTACTCCATTTATATATGTATATAACCAATAGGTACTTATTTTACCGACTTCATCATAGCCTCCAGTAAACTGAAAGTTGGTGTCATTAGGCTTTTTAAGCATGCCTAAGTTATATACCGAGTTATTGGTGTTATTCGTTGTTGTATTGTTATCCGTTAGCGAGGTTGCCCCTAAACTGCCAACTGGTGAAGCCCAATAGTTATACCAATACACACTGCTAGTGCCTTCTTGGCGACGTACTATTTTACCATCTATTGAAGTGATTAAATCACTATTAACGCCTTGTACTAATTGTGAATCTTCCTTTAAATCTATGGTACCATCTAGTCCTAAATACCAACTGTTGTTAAGTTCGTTGGTACCGTTCATAGTGATTGTTTTTCCTGAATCTACTAATAAACCAAGTGTTTTTATAGATTTATTTATAGTAACATCGTGGTCTACTTGAATGATTGCATGACCTGAATCACTTAATACATCCATATCCCAAACCTCTCCGTTTAACCAGCTATTACCATCAGATACTGCTCCAGAACTCGACGTTTTATATGGGATTGGTGCTGTTTGCTCTTGCATGGTCGTTATATTATGCAATTGAGCAACATAACCATTACTTGAATAATCTGCTATACGAGAACTAACAATCTTTGTCATTGGGTAATAGGCTTTTACATTAGCCCAAGGTATGCTAGAGGTAGCATTATCATTTATTGCTTTAGGGATAACGACTCCTGAAACATTTCCTGAATTTTCTTCTATTTCTTGGTGTATAATTTTTTGCATCTGATTTTCTGTTAATGCAATATCAAATACGCGTACTTCGTCAATAGCTCCTTTAAAATATTTAGTGTCTGAAATTGTTTTTTTACCTACAGTAAATTTATCTGAACTCGTTACCATTGGGTTTGCTAAAGAGTTATGGTTGCTAGTACCAACCAAATCACCATTTAAATACAGTTTTAATTTATCTGTTGCTAAAGCGCTGTCGTATATTACGGTTATGTGGTACCATTTATTTAATTGCAAAGAATTTGCATTAGGTAGAACAATTTTACCATTGTTTACACTGGCACTAATTTTTTCAGATGAATTCACATCCAATAAAAAGTCTCCTTGCTCAAGGATAACTCCTGTGTCAGCAAAAGTAGGATCTAATTTTATCCAAGTCATAACCGTTGTTTTAGTCATACCACTAAAATCAAAATCACTGTCTACATAATCGTCTACTCCATCAAAATCTAAGGTTGCGGATTCAAAATAAACGTCTAAATCATCTCTATAATCCAGGTCTCCTCCTATATATAAATCACCGTCATTATCTGGTAATATGGATGCTTCAGGACTATTAATATCATCATTAACATCTAACGAATCATTTGTAGTGGTACCTTCAAAAAGTAAATCTAATCCGTCATTGTCTGAATCTGAAAAGATGGCAATAGTATTGGCCATACCGTTTTCTTCAATATCTGGTAAGCCATCATTATCTGAGTCTAAATCTAAAACATCTGGGAAATTATCACCATCGGTGTTTTCTACATCTATACCATCACCATAAGCGATATCTATTCCAGTTTGTTCATTAATAGTTCCTGTTGGAATACTATACCCTAAAGTAGGTTGACCCTCTACATTATCTGGAATACCATCATTATCACTATCTAAGTCTAAGTGATTAAATTTACCATCTTCATCAAAATCTTCACCTTTAATAATAATAAGTGAATTGGCATTGAAATCTAAAAATTCACATTGTGTAAATGACATCCCAAACTGTCGCGTATAGGTTGTTGTAGTGGTTTTATAAGCCTGCATACGCATACTAAATGAGTTACCAATAAATTGATAATAGGCTCTAAGCCAAGGCAACGTTGAGATACCATTAACTGTAATATCTCCTGAAGTCATCTCAATATTATTTGACCCAAGATCAGTAATATCTAGATCGGAAGGATTCTCAACACCATAAGCCGATGGGTCATAATATATTACCGATTCTTTTAGACTACTTGTGCCATCACAATCCCAAGTAATTCCGTTAATTCTAAAAATTTCAGTAGATGGTATCGTTGTACCTAAACTCACAATTGTAAATTTAAAAGTGGCTCCCGGTGTTCCTGTACCTGTAAAACTAAGTTCAGTTTGTAAATAGGTTGGCGTATCTATAGTATCGTTATCAATATTTGCAATAGTTGCATTTGTTAACTCAGTAACTTCCATTAAAACATCATAGTCCTGAACTGCGTTACCGAATCGATAAACAGCACCTACTAAACCTTCAGCAGCTGAACTCGCAGCAGCATCATAAGTACCATTCTCAAACTCAAGTGCAGGTAAGGTACATTCAAAACGATCTTGTCCTAAATTTTCTGCGGCATCCGTAATACCATCAGCATCATCGTCATAATCTAAATAATCAGCTAATCCATCTTTATCAGTATCTAGTTCATTATTACAATCCGCATCACCACCAGCAACATTAAAATATATTATTTGACCTGTTGAATTTGCTCCACTACCATTATTATTAATTACTTCAACTCCGGCTACTTTTATTTTAACATGACTACCACTGTTCCAACCATCATTAGCAATATCATATAGTTTAATATAATAGTTGTTTCCATTAGTAACACAACCCAAATTGTACTTTGATCCGTATTTGTCGTTTGAATCTATTTGTGTAGCCGAATAACACTGCATAGGATCACAAATTGTTGTAATTAAATCGTGAGCAGTATTATAAACCTCGATTTTATTCTCGTAGGAATTGCTAGGCCATCTAACTTTAATCTTTAATTTCGAATTTTGGGCTGTCGAAATGTTTACCGCACATAAGAGGGTAATAACAGCTATAAGTAGTTTTGTTTTCATTACATAGTAGTTTGATAGTTTGAGACTATAACTATGTACTTAAAA
>RCNE010002091.1_pt1 | contig 10769 bp, 7 predicted proteins | sample 2041361 | NCBI WGS metagenome assembly RCNE01 (sample SAMN09708229, study PRJNA481090) | Marine sediment metagenome, whole genome shotgun sequencing project.
GTTGCGGCGGCTGACGAGCTCGTCTGGATACAGATTTTCAGCGCGGGATCGGAACGTTGCCTCGCTGTCGACAAAGTAGGCAACGGCGATATTTTGCTGACGAACATGCAGAAGATGTCATCGCCGGTTATCGGCGAGCACGCGGTTGCAATGATGATGAGTCTGACGCGGGGCCTCGTTCCTTATGCCAAGGTGATGCAGCGCGGCGGGTGGCAGCGCGGGCTGGCCGAGAGCGCCGGCATGACATCGCTTTCCGGCAAGACCGTACTGGTTGTCGGGCTTGGCGGCATTGGCACCGCTGTGGCGCGGCGGGCGCATGGCCTGGGAACCTATGTTATTGCAACGCGCAACAGCTCGCGTAATGGTCCGGACTTCGTGGGCTACGTCGGTTTGTCCGATGAGTTGCTCACACTGGCAGCGCGAGCGGATGTCGTAGTCAACGCCTTGCCGCTCACTCCGAAGACGACCAACCTGTTCAACCGTGCTTTCTTCGACGCCGTCAAGCCGGGTGCATTGTTCATCAACGTTGGTCGTGGCGGTAGTGTCGTTACTGACGAGCTGGTCGCGGCACTCGAGGACGGCCGCATTGGCGGCGCGGGCCTTGATGTTACGCAACCGGAACCATTGCCAGCAGACCACCCGCTCTGGCAGATGGATAATGTAATTATCACCCCGCACGTCGCAGCCACCGGCAGCGAGCGGGAGCGTTACGGGGTGCTCGTTGAGGAAAACGTCAGGCGATTCATCGCCGGGAACAAGCTGCTGAACGTGGTCGATCCGGAGAAAGGCTACTGAGCGGCTGGACCGGTATCGCGTACGCTTCGCAGCGTTCACCCGAATAATCGTGATTACGTCATAACTGGCGGCAATCTCAGATGGAGATCACCCGATGAAAAGAACCGCATTGCTGCTTACGACCTTGCTTCTGCCGCTGGTGGTGGTGGCCCAGGAACCTGACATCTCGAAGTTCGTGGAGTCGCGGTACGACGAAACGGCGCGCATCGCACGCACGCTGTGGGAATATGCCGAGGTCGGGTATCAGGAAAAAAAGAGCAGTGAGTTGTTGCAGGCAACGCTGGCTGCCGAGGGCTTCAACGTGCAGCCGGGAGTTGCCGGCATGCCAACGGCTTTTGTCGCAAGTTATGGCGAAACCGGGCCTGTGATCGCAATCCTTGCAGAATACGACGCTTTGCCCGGCATCAACCAGGACGCATCACCCGTGCGTAGTCCGATTGCCAACAAGGGCGCCGGCCATGCTTGCGGGCACAACCTGTTCGGGGCTGGCTCCGTCGGTGCGGCCATCGCGGTGAAGCACTGGCTTGATGAAACCGGCTCACCCGGAACCGTGCGGCTCTTTGGCACGCCCGCCGAGGAAGGCGGTAGCGGCAAGGTCTACATGGTTCGCGAAGGGCTGTTCGATGACGTAGATGTCGCGCTGCATTGGCACGCCAGCGGCGAGAATTCGGCGGCGGCACGAACAACGCTCGCCAATCGCTCCGCGAAGTTTCGCTTCCACGGTGTTTCAGCCCATGCGGCCGGCGCACCGGATAAAGCCCGCTCCGCCCTCGACGGCGTGGAGGCATTCAACTACATGGTCAACATGATGCGCGAGCATGTGCCGCAGGAATCGAGAATTCATTACGTGATCACCGCTGGTGGCCTGGCGCCGAATGTCGTGCCCGACTTCGCGGAGGTTTTCTACTACCTGCGCCACCCCGAGGCATCCAAGGTGGCCGAGCTATGGAAGCGGCTCGAACAAGCAGCGCTTGGTGCGGCCCAGGGAACCGGTACCGAGGTCGACTGGGAGATCATTCATGGCAATCATCCGCTGCTCGTCAACGAGACACTAGCCAAAATGATGGACGAGAAACTGCGTAGCGTCGGTGGCATCGAGTACACCGCCGAGGAGCAGGTATTTGCCGAGGAGCTCTACAAAACAATGAATGAGCCCAACAAAGAGCTCGGTTCACAGACGACGATTCAACCCTACGAAGTTAAACTCGGTTATGGCTCGACTGATGTCGGCGACGTTTCCATCGCCGTTCCTACTGTCGGCCTGCAAATCGCAGGGTACGTCCCCGGCACCTCAGGACACAGCTGGCAGGCCGTAGCATCAAGCGGCATGTCGATCGGCTTCAAGGGTGCGAACAACGCCGCGAAGACGCTGGCACTGGCGGCTATCGAAATTATTGAGAACGAAGAGCTGCGTGAGGCCGCACGCAAGGAGCATGAGGAGAAGCTCGGCGAGAACTTCCAGTACGAAGCGTTGCTCGGCGACCGTCCGCCACCGCTGGATTACCGGAACTAGCGCGGTTCGGCCCCTTTATAGGGTGCCCGGCATGATTTCGAACCAGGGGTCGAAAGCAACCAGTGTCGATCGAAGTTGTGCTAACACCAATATATTGCCGCTTACTGTCGCTTTGCCTTCACGAATCTGAGTCGCCAACGTGGTTTGTTGCATCATCACGGGAATAAGATCAACCCGGTTTATGGTGAGCGTTGCGTCTGCGTCAGACGCCGTGTAACCGACGATATTCGTTAGCGTCCCATTGCTCATTTCGACGACCAGCTGCTCACCGGTGTCCGGTGTCACAAAATTCAATTTGAAATTGATACCGTCCGCTTTCGCGCTATCAACGCGGATCGCAACTGCGTCCCACCATTGTGATGTGGTCAATGCCCGCATGGCATCCGGGCCGGCACTTTCCAGCCCCGACACTTCTTGCACGCCAACCCTTAGCTCCTTTGCGGCCGAGAGGAAGGCATTGCGCATGCTGGTGCTTTCGTACTGGTAGCCAAGCTGCTCGAAAATATCAGCCAGCAGAAACCTGGCGTCAGTATTGTCGGGCTCGGCATAGACGAGCTTGTTTACAATTTCCATTGCATGTTGATAGTGGCCGCCGTCGAACAATTCACGCGCTTTTTCGAGGATGGGCTCCGCACCACCCATCATCTCGACGTAAAGTGGCGCTGCATCGGCAGGCGACAGGGGCGCGAGCGTCGCAGGGTTACCGTCCCAGTAGCCGAGGTAACGATTCAGGACGGCGCGGGAATTGTGGAACTCCGAGCCGTGATACTGGCGCGCGGCCCATTGGTCCTGCAGGCTCTTGGGCACCACGTACTCGTTGTGAATCTCGTTGATCGTCACGCCCTGATTGGCGAGATGCAGCACCTGGTTGTTCAGGTTGGCGTAAGCGTCGCGCTGTGCGCGCATGACTTCCGTGATGCGCTCGTTGCCCCAGCGCGGCCAGTTGTGTGAGGCAAACATCACGTCAGCATCGATTCCGAATCGATACAGTGCTTCGTTAATACCCTTCGACCACGCTAGCGCATCGCGCACCAGCGCGCCTCGGAGCGTATAGATGTTGTGTATCGTCGCCGTGATATTTTCCGCCGCCCAGAAAGCCTTGAAGTCCGGAAACCATGTGTTCATCTCGGCCGGCGCCTCGGTTCCCGGCGTGTTTTGGAAGACCATGCGTACGCCGTCGATTGTGTGGTCTTCAAAGTCGCGTTCGATGGTCTGTGTCGGCGCAATCAGACCGAGCGTGCCGTTGGCAGTCGCTTTGCCAATCGCTGAGTCTATCTGTCCAAACGGGCTGACCGGCAGCACCCGCCCGTACTGATAAGACGCACGCCGGGTCATCGCGTTACCGGCGTAGATGTTCTCGGCGATTGCGTTTTCCATGAATCCGCGCGGGGCGATAATTCGCACCTTTCCGGAGACCACATCTGCCTCATCGACGACGCCGCGTATGCCACCAAAGTGATCGGCATGCGAGTGCGAATAAATGACAGCCACGACAGGACGCTCACCGAGCTGCTCGTTCGCGAAGGCCAGCGCTGCTGCCGCTGTCTCCTTGACGAGAAGGACATCGAAAATTATCCAGCCGGTGTCGCCTTTGATCAGCGTCATGTTCGATAGATCGAAGCCCCGCACCTGGTAGATCTTTCCGGGTACTACTTCATACAGGCCATAGTTCATGTTCAGCGTGGCCTGTCGCTGCAGTGAGGGGTGAATACTGTCGTAGTCCTCGCCAGTCAGCAGAAAATCGTACTGGCCGATGTCCCAGACGGTATCGCCGGTCTCGCTTTCTATGCGCCGATAAGCAGGGGCGGCGATAAATCCGCGCTGGTGTTCATCGAAGTCGCGCCGATCACTTAAGGGCAGGCTTTCGCGCAGCGCTTGTTGCTTCGCGCGGGTCGCTTGAGACGGCGCGTTATCCGCGGTGCCGCTATTCGGCTGGTTATCGGCATTGCAGCCAACAATGGCGGCGACCAGAAGCGCAGCGGTGCAAAGAACAATTCGATTTGGCATGACGGTTCCCCGGACTGCAGTGTCAATTCTCGTATGCCAAGACTACGCGATCTAGAACGCGACTCCGAACTGTAATGCCGCAGACCTGGCATCGCCGCTACCGGCATAAGCAACGTCAACGGCCAGCCGCTTCCACAGGGTGCCAACGCCTAGCGAGACGATCCCGGCACGATTGCCCTGCATATCGTATCGGTAGCCTGCACGCATTTTGACCGGCAAGCTGAAAGCCCACTCCGCGCCGATGGCGAGTTCCTGTGTCGGTCGTTCGCTGCTGAGCGGTTCATTTCGGGTGAGGTCGATATCAGCGGCGATTTGCAGCCCTCCCGTCTGATAGGCAGCACCAAGCCTGGCCCTGGGCCGCAGCCGGATGGTCGAACCCAGTGAGGTGCCGTAGTTGTGCGGAATGATGTCCTTGACCGCAAGCCCCACACGCCAGCGTTTGCCTATTGCCTTTACTAAGCCGACGTCGAAGTTTAAAGCTCCATCATTGTCGCTGTTGTTCTGCGGGTCGATTCGATCGTCGACAATACGCTCAACGTCTTCGAACGTATCGATTCGTTGCACTTTGAAACTAAAACCGGCGGCCAGCGCCTGTCCGAACATGTGAACCTGTCGCGACATGGCAACGCCAGCTTCGGTAACGATGGCGCCAGCGGCACTTAGCGTTGAATCGAAGTTGCTGCCCGGATCCATCAATGCGCCGTTCGCGTCAAATAATTCGGGATGTGCCGCCCCCTGCGCGCCGCCAGAGGCAATAAAGGTTAGCCCTTCCTGGTAAGCCGCAAGAATCGCTCGATCGGTCTCTGAAACGGACGATTGCCCGCCCGCCAATAATCGCGTTCCTATGAAGAACCCGGCGCCCTTGAATTTGCCGGGCTCGCTTATCGCCAGGCCAAAATAAATGTCGGCAAACAGATCCTCACCGTCGATGTCAGCCAGAGAAGTGTCCAGGTTCGACGCGACATCGACGACTGCTTGCGCAGTCGTGGCGTCTGATATTGCGTTGAAACCGTTAACAGCGCGGGTTATTGATCCGGTTGGGTCGTCCTGTGAAAGTTCTTCGATAGTGATCGCCGACTCTGCAACCTGTGGGATCAGTAGCGGAAACAGAAAGCGTGAGTCCTGGGTTCTCTCTTCGATCTCTTCGTTGAAAGCGAGCAGGGCGGCATTATAAAACTGCGCATTATCGTTGTTTGCCGATGCTACCGAAGCGCCGCCCATTGCGAGGGTGCGTGCATCATAGATGCCGAACGCGGTGCCCGCGCGTGCCGGTGATGTCAGCGCGAATGCGCAGCATCCGGCCAGAGCCATAAGCGTCACCTGTCCCGCTGAGCTGCCCACTAATCGATCAAGACTTACCATAATTTAACCTGCCGTTCGCGCAACATTGCGCAATAACTTTAGCACCGATTGCGGCATTCGGGGAGTCAGCAATAAGCGACAGGCGCGAGGTCGGGTAACGGCGAGAGCTGAAGAAACCACCACGTCGAACTTCACAGGCGGGAACTTCCCGGAACTGTTGCAACGTGTATAGTTAGAGCATCGAATGAAAGCCCGGTCGGTCCCAGTTGCGTCCAACAGCCCAGGAATCGTCATGCCAAATACCGAAATGATTGAAGAGCGCCTTCGATTTATGCAGATTGACCCTGCGGTTATCGAGGAGCTGCGTAACGCCAGGCGCCTCCTCGAGCCCGAGCTCGACCGGATGCTTGACGAGTTTTATTCACACCTTCTTAATGAGCCTTCGGTGAGGGCGGTTTTTGTCGATGAAAAATCCATTGAACGGGCGCGGAAAGCGCAAAAGAATCACTGGCTGGAAACGCTCTTTAGCGGAAAATTTCAGAGCAGTTACTTTGACAAGGTAGAACGAATCGGGCGCGCGCATGCTCACGTTGGCCTGACACCGAATTGGTATATCGGTGGTTACAGCAAAATGCTGGTCCAGTTTGTTGAGCATATCGCGGCCGAGGGTGCAAAAGACGGTCGCGACGAAAGTCCCATTATCAAAGCGTTATGCAAGGCCGTGTTTCTCGATCTTGATCTCGTCATTCATTGCTACCTTGAGGCGAAGGATGAATCGATGCTTGAGGTTTTGTCGCGGGCAACGACCTTTACAACTGATATGGAACAATTGAATGCGGCGCTGAGCCTCACGACGGCAAATGTCAAAGCCTCCGCCGAGAGTTTGTCAAAAGAGGCAAGCGAAAGTGACCAACATGCAAGTCAGCTTGCGAGCTTGCTCGAGCAGGTTGACGCACTAGCGGACAATGTGGAGCAAATCGACGAGCGCATCGGTCAGCTGAAAACCGGCGATCGGCTGTACGCTCACACAGGTAACGACCAGACCGGTACGTTTGCCAAATTGAAAGCACTGATGTTAGGTGAATGATGGCTGTCTCGGATCATGTAGACATCGATCAGTTCATGGCAGGACTCCGGCGCCGCAATCCGGGGGAGACCGAGTTCCATCAGGCGGTCTACGAGGTTGCATCGAACATCTTCGATTTCATCCGCGACAAAGAAATCTACCATGAAATGCAAATTCTTCGCCGCATTGCGGAGCCGGATCGAATCGTCACGTTCCGCGTGTGTTGGCAGGACGACCGGGGCAGCATCAGGGTCAATCGCGGTTATCGTGTACAGAACAGCAATGCCATCGGTCCGTACAAGGGCGGACTTCGATTCGATTCGAGTGTCAATCAGAGCATATTGAAATTTCTTGCGTTCGAACAGACGTTCAAGAACAGTCTGACAGGTCTGCCGCTCGGTGGCGGCAAGGGCGGCTCCGACTTCAACCCGAAAGGGAAGTCGGACAACGAGATCATGCGCTTCTGCCAATCCTTCATGACGGAGCTGTTTCGGCATATCGGAGACGATATCGATGTGCCAGCAGGCGATATCGGCGTCGGGGCCCGCGAGATTGGCTATTTATTCGGCCAGTACAAGCGCTTGACCAACCGGTTTTCGGGTGTACTCACGGGCAAGGGCCTGGAGTTTGGCGGCAGCCCGATTCGCAAGGAGGCGACCGGGTACGGCGTCGTCTACATGATGGAAGACATGCTGTCGCGCTGTGGAGACCACATCGATGGAAAGACGTGCCTGGTCTCCGGCTCCGGTAACGTCGCGATTTACACGGCTGAAAAAGTCACGGACCTCGGTGGTGTTGTTGTAACGATGTCGGATTCGTCGGGATTTATTCATGACAAGGACGGCATCGACGCAGACAAGCTTCGGTACATCATCGACCTAAAGGGCAATCGGCGAGGCAGAATATCCGAGTATGCGGATGAATTCGGAGTTCCGTTCTATGCGGGCGAACGACCGTGGCGGGTTCCCGGCGACCTCGTTTTTCCCTGTGCCACGCAAAATGAGTTGAGCGAGGCCGACGCCGCCACGCTGATTAGCAACGGGTGCATTGCGGTCGCCGAGGGCGCCAATATGCCGGTGGAACAGAGCGGCGTGGAGAAGTTTGGCGAAGCGGGCATCCTGTTTGCGCCGAGCAAGGCCGCCAACGCGGGAGGCGTCGCGATATCGGGGCTCGAGATGAGCCAGAACAGTGTCCGAAGGACCTGGGACGTGGACGAAGTGCACCGGTCGCTTCGAGAAATCATGCACAATATTCATGAGCAATGCGTCGAATATGGAGCGCGAACCGATAGTGATCATATTGATTACGTCAAAGGCGCAAACATTGCTGGTTTCATCAAGGTCGCGAACGCGATGGTCGCTTATGGTGCGGTCTGACTGGTACGGGCTCGTGGAGCCGGCTTCATCGCGTGGTTGCTGATCGTAAAAAATCTACGCGCCAATGAACTTGGCATAGATGCTGCGTGCCACGGCGGGCTCGTCCGTGCCTTTGATAATCGCGCGGCCGTCCGGGAACAGTGTGATGGTGTATAGCGTGTCCTGATCCTTGACCGATGCGCGCAGCATGAATTCGTTTGTGTTGACCTCGCCGTGGCCGCTGAGCCGTTTCGCGATGGCGTCGAGATTGACGCCGTCCGCTTGCTGGCGATGCCGCAGCTGTACTGCGTTGCGACCACAGAGGGTCGCGGCACTGGAACCCGCACGGCCGTCGAGGTAGTCGAAGCGCTGTTGCCTGCAGCACGGACAATCACCCTTTGAGTAAGCACCATCTACAGTTAGTTGATGTATCTCGTTTGCCCACAGATCGATGTTCAATAAGGTGCGGTTTACGCGGTCATAGTTACCGGTCAGGATTTTCAGTACTTCGGCCACCTGGAAATTGGCGATGATCGAGACCACAGAACTGAGCACGCCGGCCGTATCGCAAGTGGCGCTCGCTCCGGGCGGCGGAGCTTCATCGAACAGACAGCGAAAGCACGGCGTTGCAAGAGTGGCGCTGCCTGATATCTCCCAGGCCGCCTTGCCGGAGCCATGTGGTAGAACAGGGAAGGCCATGCCAGTCGTGCCAACCGCGGCGCCGTAAACGTAGGGCCGGGCAGTTTTCACCGCAAGATCGTTTGCGAGGTAACGGGTTTCGTAGTTATCGAGGCCATCGATGAATATGTCGGCGTCTGCCGCATACCGCTCGATATTGGCGTGATTGATATCGTCGACGATTGCGGTGATCTGCACGCCTGAGTTGATCTTCGCGATTTTGCGTTTCGCGGCAATAGCTTTGGGCAGCGACTTTGCGGCGTCGTCCTCGTCGAATAGCACCTGGCGTTGCAGGTTGGTCAGCTCGACAAAGTCGCGATCGACGATGACGATATGCCCGACCCCGGCCCGTGCCAGCATATCGACGGCAACCGAGCCGAGCGCGCCACAGCCAAGCATCAGGACGGTCGCTTCATGCAGGCGGCGTTGACCGTCTTCTCCGAAGCCGGGCAGCAGCATCTGGCGGTGATAGCGGGCGAAGTCGGTGCTCATTGACGCGACATTACCACGATATTTTCCCGCGGATGCAGGCGCGTGCAGCGCTATGTTCGTAACATCGAGACATCAGCGCGTCTTCCGGGTTATAACCGCATTCCAGGATACATTTTTTTATCGGTTCACAGGAAGACGAAACTTGAGCAAGGTAAAGACGATACCCAGCCTTATTGTTCGAAACGTTATCGTAGCTGACAAGACGCCGCGCCAGGTGGCTCGCGGGTTTCGGGGTCTTCTGGCCTCCGGTTACAAGTTGCGAGTCGATGGGCAGGCAAAGTCTGACCCGGAAGAATTATTCAACCGTGGTTATGTGCCGAAATACGAGATCGAGCTATTCGGGGCACGTTTCTTTTTGTGCAACCTGCGCATCAGCCATGAGTTGAAGCTGATGCCCGCGTACGTGCTATTGCCGCCGCAGCCTGGGCATCGTAAGCCAGCCATTCATGCAAGAGTTCTCTACAAGGACTCGTCGCTGGTGTGGCGTGCCGCGTCCCACTACATCAACACGCCTGAGGACCAGTGGATCGGCAAGGGCGCGATCAAGTGGGTAAGAAAGCGCGGCGTCGAGGGCCCGGAGAGTGCCGAGGAAACGACCAACCTGCCGTTCGAAATGCAGGCGGCTCTGGATGACGCCGGGCAGCGTAGCCCGCGGGCAAAAAATGACAAGAGCATACTGTTTTTGATTTTGCGCAATGCGCCGGCGCATCGTATGCAGCCGTATAGCGACTTCGAGTCACCGCGCAAGAAGGCGATGAGCGTGCCGGCAAACCGCATCAACAACAACCGTAGCATCGCGGTGTTTACGGATGAGAATGATCCTGCTTCGCTGAAGATCACGCGCGGTTACGAACCGAATTTTAAGGCCGTTATCGACGTCGCAGCGTCGTACAGCAAGATGTACGGCGGTGAAATCAGGAAATATCGCATCGCGTCGCGTAACCGCCGCATTCAATATCTGTTCGTCGCCGGGCCGCACCATGTTTGGCTCGTGTATCCGCAAACACTGACGACGGAGCTTTCCAGTTACGGCTTACGCACGATTGATGTCATCGCCGATGAGGAGATGAGCATCCCTGGCTACGAGTTTTTCGACAACGCAGGTGATGGGGAAGTCGACGACCAGATTCCGCCGGGGTTTGCGGGCTCGGTGTGCCCCTATGATCCGGATCGCGCCGATGCCTCCCCCTGGAACGATCGCATGCCGATCATTCGAGCGTTTCGACGTGCACAGAAGCGCCAGGCTTTCACGGCGTCAAATGGCACGTCGCTACGACTGGAACTCCCGATGCGTGCCAACACCTAGTGTGGGCGACGTCGATCCAGTCTCTAATCGGGTAAATGCCGTGTAGAATTGTCCACCAATTCCGACTGAGCAATGGACAGGACGATATGACAGCACCAGGCCACGAATCGGGGTTTGACAAGGCGCGCCTTGCCGTACTCATTCCGTGCCGCGATGAGGCCGCAACCATCGCCGGTGTGATCCAGGGCTTCAGGATGGCGCTACCCGGAGCGGTCATTTTTGTCTATGACAATCAATCCAGCGATGACACGTCCG
>RCNE010002095.1_pt1 | contig 10764 bp, 5 predicted proteins | sample 2041361 | NCBI WGS metagenome assembly RCNE01 (sample SAMN09708229, study PRJNA481090) | Marine sediment metagenome, whole genome shotgun sequencing project.
GATGGAAATTATCTAATTAACGCTAACAATGGAGATGTTTTAGAATTTTCCTATGTTGGTTATGTAACGCAAGACATTACCTATAACGGACAATCAACAATCAACGTTCAGTTAGCTGAAGATGCAGCACAACTTGACGAAGTTGTCATAATTGGTTATGGTGTTCAAAGAAAGAGTAAAGTACTTGGTAGTGCCGTTAGAGTCAACGGAAACGATTTAAAGGACACTCCTGTTCCATCCATTGATGCAGCTTTGCAAGGTAAAGCTTCAGGAGTGCAGGTTATTCAAGGTTCTGGAATGGCTGGGTCTGCTAATATTGTTAGAATTAGAGGAATATCTTCTATTTCTGCTGGTGGAGACCCTTTATATGTTGTTGATGGGATACCAATAACGCAAGATTATTTTTTGCAGGGCGATTCAAATGGGCAAAACAACAACCCTTTGGCATCTCTAAACCAAAACGACATTGAAAGTATTGAAGTCCTTAAAGATGCTGCAGCATCGGGCATCTATGGTTCTCGAGGAGCTAATGGTGTTATTTTAATTAAAACAAAAAGAGGAAAGGAAGGGTTAAAATTTTCTTATACGGGAAGCGTTACCACATCAGACCCTACTTATTTACCTAAAATCCTAGACAACGAGCAATTATTACAGGTGTACCAAGAAGCTTGGGAAAACGATGGAAATACTGGGTTAGCACCTTTACCAAGAAATATTTCTTGGGAAGACGCCCTTAACACAAATACTGATTGGGTAGATTTAGTCACTAAAACAGGAATTTCAAATAGACATAGTTTTTCAGTAAACTATGGAAGTGGCAAAATAAAAGCTTATGCAAATTTATCTTATGATGACACAGAGTCATTTATCAAAAATGATGAATATAAAAGATTAAGTGGAAGATTTAATTTAGATTATCAAATTCTAGAAAGCTTAAAAATTGGATTTAATACGTCATTGACTAGAGGTGTTTATGACAAAGTGAATATTAATGACACATGGAGAAACGCACAGAGTTTCACTTTGCCTTTTTATGCACCTTATAAAGCAAACGGAGATATTGATAACTCTTTTGGAAACCCACTGGTAGAGTTAGAATTAAGAGATAGGCGATCTGAAGAGATGCGATCTGTAAATTCTATTAGTATAGATTATCAACCCATTGAAAATTTATTCTTAAGAGCTACCGGTTCATTAGATTATATGGATTTTAGAGATTTCTACTGGCAATCTCTTGAAGATGGAAGAATAAGTGGTACTCCAGAAAATGAAAGAAGTACTTTTGCTTCAGTCAATCCATTTTTCATAACCAACTACAACACTAATTTTACAGCTTCATATTTATGGGATGTAAACGATAAAAACTCTTTTAACTTTCTACTTGGTACAGAATATCAAAGAAGTGAAACTTTACTATATCGTTTTGGAGATCCACAAGGGTATATAAACAGTCCTGTTCCTCTTTATGAGTCAGACGCACCTGATTATACAAGGGAAAGCACTGGAAAAACCGCGTATTCTTTTGCGTCATATTTTGGTCGTATTAAGTATTCTTTCAATGATGCTTTAGATTTAATGGCTTTAGCAAGGGTAGATGGTTCGTCTCGTTTTGGTGAAAACAATCGATATGGATTTTTCCCAACCTTTTCAGCTGCATACAATTTTTCAAATCTAGATTTTATAGAAAAGAGCAAAGTTATTAGCCATTTAAAAATTAAGACTTCGTATGGTGTTACAGGAAATTCGGCAATAGGAAATGACTCTAGATTTGGTGCTTACAGTATTCCAAATTCTGGAACAAATTATCTAGGAAGTCCATACAAATCAATTATACGATTGGAAAACCCAGATTTACAATGGGAAACAGCTCAAACTGTAGATTTTGGAATCGAGCTAAATTTATTCGATGGTCGATTGGAAACAGAGATATCAGGATATTATAAAAAGTCTGAAGATGTATTATTAGATTTATTTCAAATACCCTCATCAGGATTTGGTGAAGCTTTATGGGTTAATGCCGCCGAAATTGAGAACAAAGGTGTTGAGTTCAATTTTACTTCAAAAAATATAGACACAGAGAATTTTTCATGGACAACAAATTTTAATATCGCCCACAATGCAAATAAATTAATAAGTTTAGGCGGAGTAAGTCCTGACTTGTTAGAGGGAGGATTTAATGATACTAGAGTAATTGAAGGACAACCTATAGGTACTAATTATCTTGTTCGCTATGTAGGTGTAGACCCAACAGATGGGCTACCTATTTTCTTAGACAAAGAGGGTAATAAAACCAAAACCTTTGATTTGGCAAATAGAGTTTCGGCTGGATCAGTCATACCTGATGCTACTGGAGGTTTTGGAAATAAATTCACATATAAAAATTGGGGTCTAAATACCGATTTTGTTTTTACTATTGGAGGAAATATCTACGATAGTTATGCAAAAAGAGCTCTTGGTACTTTTATTGATGGTAATAATTCGTCTAATGTTAGACAAGGTATTTACGATAGATGGAGAAACCAAGGCGACGTCACTGACCAACCAAGATTATTTTACAGTCCCAATCAAGTAAGCGGTTTATCTGGTGTGTGGCAATATAATCATACAGGATATTTATATGATGCATCTTATTTAAGATTAAGAAACATCTCCATAAATTATAACCTTCCCTCAAATTTTCTACAGGGTACAGGATTAAGCTCATTAAGGTTGACCTTATCTGGTTCAAATTTATTTACATGGACAAAATTTCCTGGCGGAGATCCAGAAATTGCGAGAGACTTTCAATTTCAAAGAGACAGGAACTTATCTCCTAACGTGTCTTATTTAAGTGTTCCGCAAGCAAAATCATTCACATTTAACATAAATGCAACTTTTTAATATGGAAACGATGAAAATAAATATAAAATTATTATTAGGACTGTTTCTATCTATATCCTTATTTGTATCATGTGATTTAGAGGAACTTCCTGAAAATGTAGATATAGTTGGCCCAACTAATTTAGCCGATTTAGAAGCTCTTTTAAATTCAGGATACAATAATTTAGGTTGGCCTTTAGGTGGCAATGCGCAACTCTATGCCGATATTAACGGTGATAATATCAACGGAGCATCTGGTATTAATTCAGATGAAACAGAAATTTACAACAGGAGCACATCATTCTTTAATAATACTATTAGAGATAATATGTATCGTGGGTTTTACAGAATTGTTTTAGATGCAAATGTTGTATTAGGACATATCGAGAACGATTTAGAAACAATAGGCCTGTCATCTTCAGATTCAAGAGTTCAAGAAATAAAAGGAGAAGCCTTGTTTTTAAGAGCACTTGGGCAATTCGAAATTTCAAGATTTATGTCGCATTCTCCTGGGTTTAGTGCTGATAATTCTCATTTAGGAGTTCAGTACATTACGAGTGTTGAAAATTCTATAGGACAAAGCAGAGGGACAGTTGCCGAGAATTATGCAGCTCTTATTGCCGATTTAAAAGAAGCTGAAAGCTTACTTAATAATGCAAATTCTTTAAATCAAAATTATGCTAACAAATCGACAGCACAAGCCTATTTGGCGAAAGTATTCTTTCAAGCTGGATTTAGTTCGGATGTAGATTCTAACGGGTCAAATTTTCAACAGGCTTTCAATTATGCCAATAGTGCATTAACCAATACTTCGGCAATGTTTGATACTAACTTATATCAAGGTGGTGCAACAGGAACCGAAAGATTCGCTGGCGATCTTGAAGATGATGTTAATACAGAAAACCCTAATGTTGAAACAATCTTTGGGATCGTTTCGGAGTCTAATGCGAATAGTAAAGGCGGGACCTTTCAACGCTATAGAACAGATGTCGCAATATCTAATGGAACTATTAGAATTATGCAAGATTTATATAATTCTATCCCTTCTACAGATAAAAGAAAAAATTTGCTCGAAGAAATTGAAGGTGAGTATTTCTTGAATAAATTTAATAAAGGCATTTTGCATGTCCCTTTAGCACATTATACAGAGTTACTTCTAATTAGAGCCGAATCGGCATCAGAAACAAATAACTTGCCTCAAGGTGAAGCAGATGTTAATTTAATTTTATCACGAGCTGGTTTGTCTACAATTAGCGGGCTTTCTAAAGCGCAGTTAGTAACACTTATTAGAGACCAGAGAAGAATAGAATTAATAGGTGAAGGTAATAGAGTAAATGACTTAAAAAGAATTGGTATAAACAAAACATCACTTACCATAAGAAATGCTCCTTGGGATTGTAACGGAATTTTATTTCAGTTCCCTGCAACAGAAGTATTTACAGGGTTTGTTCAAAACCCAACTGGTGGTTGTAACTAAAACATAAACAAAATGAAAATAATTAAGTATAGTTTTTTAATAGGTTTGATTTTTATACTCTCAAATTGTACTCCAGACAATGAAGGTAAATTTGGAGAATCTATAAATCGAAGTGAACAAATTACAGGAACATGGGTTCTGGAAAAAGTTTTTCAAATAGATCTGGATGCTGAAAAGAAGAGCTTCCCTGAATTTGCAACTGAATTAGATATTACTAATGTGGTTTCTGGAATGCCTTTTTCAGATTTCTCGTTACAAATTGAAGATGGATCAATAACAACAACCGTAGGTAATTCTCCTATGGCTTATGTTGTATCTGAAGGTTCTGGGAGTTGGTCTTGGATTTCCAACGACGAAATATCTCTAGTAAATCAAAAATTAGGTATCAATGCATCGTCTGGAATAGAAACTCAAATTAACGGCACAACTGTTAATTTTTATGTAAACACATTTTCAGAAATAACTGGAAACAACGCCAAATTGTCCTTGAATTTTGAAAGATTAGATTCTGACGGCAATCTCGTTATGCGATACGAATACCTTTTAGCTAAACAATAAATATATAACTATGAAAAATATAATAACAGCAATTTTATTTTTTGCAACATTAGTAACTTTCGGGCAAGTTGTTACAGGTAGCCCTTCTGGCTATACTGTAATTGATGAAAATGTCGAGATTATTATCGATGTTACAGGTGTAAACGATAATGATGGTAACTCAATAGCGGGCAAAGAATTATACATATGGACTTGGTCTTCTGCGGGTGATGCTAAAACCAATAATAGCTGGACTAATATTGGTCCAGGGGCAAAATTAACTATGATAAGTGATACCGAATACAGAATGATTTTCCCTATCACTAACGGAGATGAAACCTATAATACATTGGCAGAACTATATGGTGCTGAAGCAGCACCTGGTTCTATTACGTCCATAGGGTTTTTATTAAGAGATCAATCTCCAACATTTCAAACAGGAGATTCGAGCATTCCTTTTTCTGCTTTTATATTTGTAAGTGAAGAAATAAGAACATTTCCTTCTCAAGCAACTACTAAAGATGTATTAACGCTTCGTTTTAATAAAAATTTCTCGTCGTTAAGCAATCCTGCCTTAACAGGTGCTCAAAATATTAGTGTTCATATTGAACCCTCAAACGACATGGCTTTAGCTTTAGATATCAATACGGTATTTACAGGACAGTATTATCAAGCATCAATAGTACCTGCTAATTCATTTGAAAGTTTATTCAATTTAGGAACTTTAGCAGAGATAAAGTACTATTTCTTTGATACAGATAATCCATCAATTAAATCGGCCGAAGAATCAATACGGTTACTCCAAGCTGGTAATTAAAACTATAAATCATGAAAAATATATTTTACAAAATATCGATTATTTTACTTATTCTGTTTGCGGGTTGTACAGACGAAGTAGAATTCAGCTCTAATACGGAAGCTTTAGGTGGATTTAGAGTTATTTCACCTGCAAGCTCAACAAGCAACCATATATTAAATTCTGGAACACCCAATAATGCTATTCAATTTAGTTGGACAGAAGCAACTCCTGGTGTCTCAAAAACACCAACGTATATGGTGTCACTATTTTTAGTTGATGCAGAGTCTGCATTTACATCGTTTATTTCAGATAGCGAAGGAACTGCGACAACGCTTTCTTTATCGTTCTCAAATATCGATCAAGCACTTGCAGATGCCAGTTTTAGTGCTGGAGCAGAAGCTACTATACAATGGCAAGTAACCGCAACCAATGGCGACGTAGAGGTAGAAACTGGCAAAACCAATATTACTTTTACACGTTTTTCCAGTGACGGCATTATGGCATTTAATTTATTAACACCTGATAATAATCCAATTATTACTGCAGATGTCTTTGGAACTCCAAATGCAGAAGTAGAGTTTACATGGGAAGAAGCTTTAACAACATCAGGTGCTGGTATTATAGAATATACTGTGTTATTTGATGAACTTGATGGCGATTTTTCGGATCCATTATTTTCATTTCCAATACCTTCTGGTCTTTCTTTTACAATGACACACCAAGAAATTGGAGATAACTTTGCATCAAATCCTAATGTTAAATGGACAGTAACAGCAAAAATTACTGATTCTACACCCGAATTAAAAGCTGATGCTAAATATGTAAATTGGGATGTATTCGTAATTAATGAATTGTATTTAGTAGGTGATCATAATGGTTGGGATAATGCTACTGCAACTGCTTTCACAAATGAAGGCAATGGAGCTTTTAAATTGCAGGTAGATTTGCCTGCTGGTGCCGGATTCAAATTCTTGCCTACTCTTGGTAGTTGGAATGGTGATTGGGGAGAAGATCCTGCTAATCCTGGCTCAATTATACAAGAAGAGGAAAATAATGTAAGTGTTACAAATGCAGGTACTTATGTTATTACTGTAGATTTTGCTACATTAAGTTTTACTGTTGATGAGTTTACTGCACCAGATAATTTATACATGGTTGGTGATCATAATGGGTGGAATAACGCTACAGCCAATCAATTTAATAATGATGGTAATGGGGTGTTTTCATTAACCCTTAATTTTGATGCTGGTAACGGTTTCAAATTTTTGCCAACTCTAGGTTCTTGGGATGGCGATTGGGGAGAAGATCCTGCTAATCCTGGCTCAATTATACAAGAAGAAGAAAATAATGTTAGTATTACAAATGCAGGCACTTATGTTGTTATTGTTGATTTTAACACATTAACATATAATGTTTCATCTATAGATAATTTATATATGGTTGGTGATCATAATGGCTGGGACAATACTACAGCACCACAATTAAATTCTTCAGGTAATGGGGTCTTTACAATAGTCCAAAATTTTGATGCTGGTAACAGTTTCAAATTCTTGCCTACTCTTGGTAGTTGGGATGGCGATTGGGGAGAAGACCCAGATAATGCTGGTAAATTAGTTCAAAATGGTGAAAATAATTTATCTATTGCTATTGCCGGATATTATGTAGTTTCAGTAGATTTTAACACACTAACCTTTAAGATTTCTGAGTTACCAGATAATTTATTTTTAGTTGGATCTCCTAATGGATGGGATAATACTACAGCTCCAGCTTTCACAAAACTTGCAGAAGGTGTTTTTGAAATATCTCAAACGCTTGTAAGTTCAGATATATTTAAATTTTTACCTACGCTTGGTAGTTGGGATAACGATTGGGGAGAGAATCCTGCATATCCAGGTATGTTAGTAAGAGATGGAGAGGACAATGTAGATTCTCCTGGAGATGGTACGTTTAATATAACCGTTGATTTTACTAAAGGAACTATTACTGTTCTTTAAACAAAGAATAAATATATGTAATTGTAAAAGGTTGTTTGTATTATTATAAACAGCCTTTTATTTCTTTAATTCTGTACTCTAAACAAAATAAAACTTAACAAATGAACAAAATTACTCTCATATTCACTCTCTTAATTTCATCGTTAGCCTTTTCGCAACAACAAGAGGTGAACTATTTAGTAAGCCCTTGTACATTTCAGGAAGATGATAGTATTACTTTAACTTTTGATGGCACAAGTATTGATGAAACAGCTTGGGGAATTAGTAATAATACACTCTATTTTTGGTCATGGTCTTATGATATTAATGGTGAAAACCTACTCGATGCTCCTAATAATGGAAGTTGGACAAACTCTAGCACACAATTAACATACAATAATGGAACGGACACCTATAGCATCTCCTTTGTGCCAACTGCTTTTTTTGGCAGAACTAGCATTGGAAGGATAGGGTTTTTAATTAAAGCTCTAGATGGAACAGGCGACAAAAAATCTCAAGATATTTTATTAGATGTTGGTGTTAGCACATTACAATTGGCATTAATATCTCCAACAGCAAACTCTGTTGCTGTAGTTAATTCAGGAGATAATTTAAGTATTTCTGCCATTAACACTTGCGGAAATGCAGATTATGTTTTAAAAGTAAATAATATTACCATTGACACACAACTTAACACTTTATCATATTCATTTACAGATATAAATATTACAGAAACCAAAAACTATAGTTTATATGTCACTTCAGATGGCGTTACTATATCTCAAGTATTTGCAGTACTTGTAGATCCAAATACCATGCATGGTCCTTTTCCAGCAGGTATGGTAGAAGGTATCAATTATCATAGCGGAGATCCTACTAAGGCCACCTTGGTTCTCAATGCCCCAGGAAAAGATTTTGTATATGTAGCTGGTAGTTTTAACAACTGGCAACCCAATGCCACCTATGCCATGAAAAGAGACTTTAGTACTTCCGAAAAATTGTTTTGGATAGAACTTACTGGGCTTACATCACAGCAAATAGAAACATATCAATATTGGGCAGTAGATAAAACACCTATAGCCAATTCACCAACTTTAGTCAAAACCGCAGACCCTTTCTCAACTTTAGTTTTATCTCCTTTTGATGACCCTTGGATTCCAACAACTTCTTATCCTAATATTCCTGCCTATCCAACAGGACAAGAACGAGAAGTAACTGTTTTACAAACAGGTCAAACACCTTACAATTGGCAAGTAACTAATTTTGCTAAACCTAAAAAAGAAGATTTAATTATCTATGAGGTTTTAATAAGAGATTTTGATGCTGATAGAAATTTTCAAGATCTAATTGATAGAATAGATTACTTTAAAAATCTTAATATTAATGCAATCGAATTGATGCCTGTTATGGAGTTTGAAGGCAATGAAAGCTGGGGTTATAATACGGCATTTCATATGGCTTTAGATAAATTTTATGGCACTGAGGATAAATTTAAAGAATTTGTAGACACCTGCCATCAAAATGGTATTGCTGTTATTTTAGATGTTGCTTTAAATCATGCTTTTGGTAGAAATCCAATGAACAGAATGTGGATGAACGATCCTGATAACGATGGTTGGGGAGAACCTAGCAGTGAGAATCCATATTTTAATGAAGTCGCGACACATAGTTATAGTGTTGGATCCGATTTTAATCATCAACAACCTGCAACTCAATATTATGTAGAGCGAGTAATAAAGCATTGGATTGAAGAATTTAATATCGATGGATTCCGTTGGGATTTAACCAAAGGGTTTACACAAAATTGTTCAGAAAGTGATTCTAATTGTACAGAACAATATCAAGCTGATAGAGTTGCGATCTTAAAACAATATGTAGATTATTCTTGGAGTTTAGATCCTGACCATTATGCTATTTTTGAACATCTTGGCACATTTAATGGTTCCTACAATGAAGGTGTTGAATGGGCTGATTATAGAGTTGGTGAAGGCAAAGGAATAATGATGTGGAATAAAAGGACTAGTGAATACAGTCAGTTGGCTATGGGTTACAATTCAGATAATGATATAAGCTTTATGGGACATATTGCTCGTGGTTATATGGATAAGAGAGCTCTTGGCTATTTTGAAAGTCATGACGAAGAACGAATAATGTATAGAAACTTACAGTTTGGAAATAGTTCTAATGGGTCTCATGATGTTAAAGATTTAAATACAGCACTATCAAGAATGTCTGCCATAGGAGCAGTTTCATTAACGGTTCCTGGACCAAAAATGATATGGCATTTTTCAGAACTAGGTATGGATAATTCAATTTGGTTATGTAATGATGGTATAACTGTAGATGAAGGCAATGATAATTGTAAATTGTCTACTAAACCACAACCACAATGGGCAGAAAACTGGTTAGGTGATACTAATAGAAGTCAAATTTACAATGATTGGGCAAGACTAAATAGTCTTAAAATTAATGAAGCTGTTTTTGAAGGAAGCTATTCAATAGATTCTGGCGATTTAACTCCTAGAATTTTTATTTGGGATGATGCTTTACCATCAACACAACTTAAAAATGTAGTAATTCTAGCCAATTTTGATGTAACAGCTCAGAACGTTACTCCAGATTTTCCATATATAGGAACGTGGCATGATTTAATGGATGAAACTGGTAGCACTTCAATTAATGTTACAAGCACAACGAATCCGATTAATATTCAACCAGGACAGTTTATAATTTATGGTAATCAAGCATCAACCTTAAGTATAGATGATTTTGAAACATTATCAGGTTTTGCAATCTATCCTAATCCAGTTAACGACACATTTAGTATTAATGCAAATGTTAATTTGTTAAGTGTTTATGATATAACTGGAAAACTTATCACTGAATATAAAGGTTCGTTTACACAAGGCGAATTGTTTGATGTTTCTAATCTTAATCAAGGAATATATATAATAGAACTTGAGAATGATAAAAAGCAAAAAACGACAACAAAATTGATTAAACTATAACAATCAGTAAGTTTTAAAAAGCAAAAAAGCTTCAACAAATGTTGAAGCTTTTTTTGTGCGGGCGAAGAGACTCGAACTCTCACACCTCGCGGCACTAGATCCTAAGTCTAG
>RCNE010002206.1_pt1 | contig 10759 bp, 3 predicted proteins | sample 2041361 | NCBI WGS metagenome assembly RCNE01 (sample SAMN09708229, study PRJNA481090) | Marine sediment metagenome, whole genome shotgun sequencing project.
GCACTGCGAGACGATCACCTGATACCGATCTGTTTTGTCTCCGCCAAAACAGGAGCGGGCATTAAAGAGCTGCTCGAAGTATTCGAACGCCTGATGCCGAATCCGACAGAAGGTAAGCCACCGCGGTTTCTCAAGGGTGAAGGTGACAATGCGGAAGAAGTTGTCATAAGCGCCGACCCGGACTCGCACGCTATCGCCCATGTAGTGAAAGTAAACATCGACACATTCAAGGGTCGGCTGGGCATCATGCGTGTTCATCAGGGAACGATTCGGCCCGGCAACCAGCTATTCGTCGGTGATGCTCGAAAACCGATCAAGGTTAATCAACTGCTGAGAATCAACGGCAATGAGCACACAAAAATGCAGGTAGCTCTACCCGGCGACATTTGCGCAATTCCGCGAGTGGACGAAGTGTACTTCGATGCTGTGTTGCACGACTCACACGACGAAGATCATTTCCACCTGAAGTCGGTACGTCTGCCACGCCCGATGTATGGCTTGGCGATCAAACCGGCAAATGACGCCGAGTCACAGAAAGCCTCGGATGCCCTGCATACTGTGGAGGCCGAAGATCCATCACTCCAGGTAGAACACGTCGCGTCGCTCAATGAAATTGTTTTGCGCGGGCTCGGAGACCTGCATTTGCGTACGGTGATTGAGCAGATATCCGACCGCTACAATCTGGAGATTATCACCTCCCTGCCTTCGATTGCCTATCGCGAGACGATTACTGCAAATGCAGAAGGCCACCATCGGCACAAGAAACAGACCGGTGGCGCCGGCCAGTTTGGCGAGGTGTACCTGCGCATAGAACCGCTGCCCTCGGGCGAAGGGTTTCAATTTGAGAGCAAGGTGGTCGGCGGTACAATTCCATCTCAATACCTGCCTGCAGTTGAAACAGGGGTTCGTCAGGTTATGGATTCGGGTGGCACTTTTGGTTATCCGATGCAGGACATTAAGGTAACCGTTTATGACGGCAAACATCATCCTGTCGACTCCAAGGAAATTGCGTTTGTTCAGGCTGGCAAAAAGGCGTTTCTCGATGCCATCTCTAATGCTTCGCCGATCGTCATGGAGCCAGTCGTTGACGTGAACGTCACGGTGCCAAGCCGCTGTGCGGGCGGTGTTACAGGAGACCTCTCATCGATGCGCGGAATGATAAGTGGTACCGAAGCCCTGCCTGAAGACCGAATTGTGGTATCCGGCCAGGCTCCACTCAAAGAATTGCAGGGTTATCACTCGCGACTCAAATCCTTAACGGGCGGTGATGGCAGCTTCACGATGGACTTCAGTCACTATGCCGAGGTATCGCCGGACTTCATCGAATCCGCCAAAACGAGTTCTGCGATGTAATCTTCGCCCCATGCCTGGCGCCTCTGGCGCTGATCTCAGCCGGGGCCGCCAGGTTCACCACCATCCCTGAAAACAAGATTCGGGTGAATCGTCTATACTCCGTGCATCGACGACGGCACTAAACACAATAAAAACGCCGTCCAGCCTCGCTTCAAAAAATAATTACTACAAATGTCTGGCGACGGGATATGCATTATGTTGAAAGGGAATTCAGGCCGAAGACGCGCTGCGAGCTTGTTCATATCTGCAGCGGTAACGTTACTTAGCGCGAGCCCCGCCTGGGCTGGCGCAATACCTCAGAAAAACGTGAATGCTATTGGCCCGACGCCGGTGAAATGGCTACTGGCCGGAAACCCACGCATGCAGCAAAACGAGCCTGAGTGCGCGGTTTCGCCTAACAACCTCGAATGGCTCGCATGTGGCTTCAATGACTACCGCGCAGTCAACGATCCGAATGTCGGCGACGCGTTTCCAGGAATCGCAATGTCGCGAGACTCGGGCAAGACATGGATTAGTGGACTACACCCAGGACACCTTGGCGATATACCAACCATCGACAAGAAATTCGGCGCCGACGCTAATCTTGAGGCTCTGCCGAACCTCCTAATGTACAACTTCATCGCCGGTTGGCGCGATGACAGCCAGCCTGGTGGAGTCTACGTATCGCGCTGGTACGAACATAATCGCGAAGTCGGCCCCCCATGGGAGCATCTCGATACAATCGAGGTTGACCTGGGAACGTCCGGCAAGTTTCTCGACAAGCCTGCGTTTGATGTAGCGCTCTACAACCCTTCGCTGGGTCGTGCACCGATACAGATTCCGATTCCTCAATACGATGACCCTCGCAACATAAGCAATTCGCACCCGGCCTACACTCTTTTTGTTCCAGCTGCGCGAGCACACCTCTGTTACGCAGTATTCGTCGGTAACGACAACAACGATGGCACGAAGATCAACTGCCTCGCGTCGGATGACGGCGGCCTAACGTGGCCAGTCAAATCGAAACTCACCGAGAGCGTCGATATAAATCAGGGCGTCAGCATTGCCACACGGAATTCCGGCCAGGACGCGCTCGCTGTTTGGAGGCGTTTTGATGACAATAACGAAACCAGTGCGATCATGTATGCGGTATCACAGGACTGGGGAAATGGCTGGTCAAAGGCTGAGGTACTCACCGAATTCTGTGCGTTCGATCAGAGTACGGGGCCCGCACGATTCCGCACCAATGCATTGCCCATTGCTGTAAGCAACGGCTCGGAATTCGCTGTCTATTTTGCGGCACGCAACGATGCTACCGAGACCTGTGTCACTCAGCCGAAAGGCAAGAATAAGAACGCGGTGCCGCGAATGAGTCCCGTTGGTCCAGGCAACGATTTCGACGGGCCAGAGGACGGCCAGGTTCGTACAGCGCTCAACTTCTCGCGCATCATGATGGTCCGCGGCACAGGTATTGGAAAAAATAGCTGGTCTGCGCCCGAAATGGTAGATCCGCAGTTGGTTGCTGGTGGCAGCAACCCGAATAATGCAAGGAAGCCTTTTCACCAGTTCATGCCCGCAGCAGAGGTAGCTGCAGGCATTGAAACCATCAGTTGGTTCGACAGCCGCATGGACAAGCTAAATCGAATGCAGACACCGATCGTTAGTGGCTTCGTTGAAGATGCAATCCTGCACATCGATTTTGGTAGCGACGGAAAACCGACAGGCGGTAGCGTACTGCCGTCCTTTATTTACGATATTGTCCCGCCGCCAACCCCAGCACCGCCAGTAGTCGGCAATTTTCCGCTACGGCGCAATATCGACACGTTCGCTGCACAAATTGTAAACGGCAATGTCCTTCCTTACACGGTAGATACTGACTTCTACCCGGACAATGGTGGCAGCCAGAGTAACTCCGTGCGCGTATCGCGGTTCGCAACACGCTACGATCTTTCAGCGCCCAACGGCCGAAAGCAACTCGAATTCAACTACCCGAACGGCCGATTGTTCCGCAAAGGGCGAGCGCCGTTTGTCGGCGACTACAACACCGTGGCAGCTGCACAATTTCGACAACTGCAAGATGGTGTTTGGACATCCAATCAAACTCCGCTGGATCTCGGGCCAAATACCAATGAGTTGTTTTCATCAAACCAGCCTGTCTTTCACGTTGGCTGGACCAGTAACCACAATGTTCGTGGACGTGTCTATTACACAGGCTGCGATGTCTGGGACGAAACGCTGCAAATGTGGGTGGCCTCACCAACGGGCTGCGCGAGCAGCTACGATGATCCAACAGCGCTCAACCCTGCAATGATGATGCCGTTGCAGGGCGAGGACGGTTCGACAGATGGTCCGCCACCTGTGTGCCAGGCCGTGCTACCGGGCCAGAAGAAACCTCAACCACTAACACGCAATCAGAATATCTATGTCGCAGCGATGAAGCCCGGCGTCAACGTGGATGTCGTGTCTGCGATCAAATTTCCGGACGGTGTTGGATTCAATACATTCGTGCTTGAACTTCAAAACGGAACGCCGGTTAGCAGCCATGTTCGGCTCGAGCTTCCGCTCGAAGATCTGGCAGTCAGTTTTTCGAAGGACAGCTCGCTCAAGACCATCCAGGTAAACGTACCGAAGGGCTCCGGAAATGCCCGCACAGTATTCGACTTCGCCAATTTCTATGACGATGTTCCGATGCCCTCAGCCGCCATCATCGTTGAAGCTTATGACACAGCAGGCCTTACGCCTGAGCAATATGCGACACGTGGTACGGGAACGAGAATTGCCAGAGTTGCGCTGATGCGCGAGAGCCTGGTACCGCTCGAGAACGTGCAGAACAACGACCCGAATGACTTACGCGACATTATCGACCCTGAAGATGGCGAGTTCTACGACATCATTTTGAAACGTGAGCTCGGCACGACGCAGGCGCTCGACCTCGAGAATCTCGACCTCGAAAATACCGTCTACATGCTGGATCTTGAGAACCTCGATCTCGAAAACCTCGACCTCGAAAATCTCGACCTCGAGAACCTCGACCTCGAGAATGCCGTACTTTTTCTCGATCTCGAGAACCTGGATCTTGAGAATGTCGATTTGAGTAATTTCGACCTGAAGAATGCGCTCTACGAACAACTAGATCTCGAAAACCTGGATCTCGAAAACCTGGATCTCGAAAACCTCGACCTCGAGAACCGCAATCTGTTTTACCTCGATCTCGAAAACCTCGATCTCGAAAATTCGGTGTTCGCGCAGCTCGACCTTGAAAACCTCGACCTTGAAAACCTCGATCTCGAAAACCTCGATCTCGAAAACCTGGATCTCGAGAACCTCGATTTAGAGAACTTCACCATTTATGCATCGGATCTCGAAAACCTCGACCTGGAGAACCTCGATCTCGAAAACTCGGCACCCGGTGATGAATACACAGAGATCAGCTGGACCGCCGACTCTGCAACCAATACGACGACAGGTATAGACATCAAACCGCTCTTCAGCCCCAGCCTCGCGGAGCAGCTGAAAGCGACGTGCGTGACAGGGACGGATGGACAAGAAACCTGTTCATCGCAAGTGTTATTAACCGTCCGTCAACCGTACCTGACAGGCACAGTAACAACGAACAGCGCCGGTACCGATTCCGGCGTGTTCTGCACACCGCAGGTCGTTGCAGAAAACCAGCTCATATTCGCAGCCCTGCTTACGCCGGCACAAATCAACAACATCATCTCGGATCCGGATCCGGCAGACCCAACAACACCATCGTTTATTTTGCAGCCGGATAGTTCGAAGATCATCACGCTGCGGTTCATCAATCCGCCGCCGAATCTCTCTATCCAGCAACTCAGTCGCAATACCGGTATGGCGCTGTACTCGCAGCCGGGCAGTAACCCGACCTGCGATGCCGAACTGACTGGCGTCGATCTCCTCGATTGCGAGATCGACTTTATCAATGACCTCGAACCGCCTGTCATCACATTGAACCCCGGGTCTAACACTGTTGACCAGGACACGGCATACAGCGACCCCGGTGCGACCGCCACTGACAATGTCGATGACAGCGCATCACTAACGGTCGTCACGAGCGGCTGGGACGGCAGCCCCGCGGCACCGGGCATGTACACAATCTATTACGACGTAAGCGACGCTGCCGGCAACGAGGCGATTACGGTCAGCCGCACAGTCGAAGTTATTGACACTGAGGCACCCGTTATTGTCTTGCTCGGCGACAATCCTTTGTCGATCGAAGCTGGCACAATCGTCGCAGATCCAGGCACCACCGCGAGCGACAATTTCGATCCCGTCGGCCTCTTCGCTGCGGACAGCGATTGGGATACTGTCGTCAAACCGCTGAAAACCGGCGCGTATATCGTGAAATACACGACGGCCGACGCAGCTTCAAATGAAGCTATCCCGGTCGAACGCACGGTCAACGTCGTTGACAATACGGCACCATCGATTGTGCCGAATACGGTCGATGTCGGCGGTACTCCTGTCGTCAATCTGACTATTGAAGCAGGCAATCCCTATGTCGAACCCGGTGCGATCGTCACCGACAACGCCAGCCAGGATCCGGCTCCAATACTGCTCACCACAGTATTCGATTCAAATGGCGCAGAAATACCGGCTGTTAATACCAACGTCGTCGATGCTTACACCGTGCGTTACAACGCAACGGACTTCTCGGGCAACAGCGCCGCCGCAGCGCGAACGGTTACTGTGGTCGACACAACCGAACCCGAGATCCTCATTGAAATACCGCCCGAGTTCACACCGGAGCTTGGCGAAGCGATTCTCGAGCCCGGCGAGCAGACATTCAATATTAGCTGGCCCGTCAGCGGCGCCGACCTGGAAGCTGGCCTGGCCATTAGCTGCTCCATTGGTTCACCGCCACAGATAATTGAGCCGATTTCGACGATATACGACGACAGTACCGGAGTTCTGAATGCGGTCTTCAGTTACGACTTTGAAGTCGGTTTGACTTCCGTGACTTGCACAGTAAGCGATCAGGGAGAGAACAGTGTTACGTCGGAGCCGTTTGAGGTTTTCATTGAGGACCGGCCTATTATCGACGATACAACTTTACCCAGCCTGCTACCGTTCCCCGTCGAGGCCAACGATGTATCCGGTTACGTCGGTCCGATAACCGGACTCTGGGACGCAGTTTTGGCGAATGACCAGATCGATATCACGCCTATCGAAGCTGTATGTCAGCGCTATGATCTGGCCACCCTTTCGTATCTCGACAATGATCTGCTGTTTGGCGACAACACCATCCGCTGCACCGCAACCGACAGCGCGAACATACCCAGTGAGCCTGTCACGTTCATTGCGCGGGTGGTTGATACGACAGCGCCGCAGATAACAACCATAGTCAGCGATTTGACGCTCGAAGCGAATGCGCTGGGTGGATTTCAGTGGAGTGTTCCTGCCGACGCATTGTGGAGTCCTGTCGAAGCCAGCGATATAGTCGATGGCTTGGTTACCGCAAGCTGCACCCCGGACAGCACAAGTAACTTCTCGTTTGGTGACACGACAGTGACGTGTATTGCACGCGACAGTCGCGGCAATCCGTCGGGGCAGCCCGGCGATTCCGGCTTCCCGCCTAGCGCATACACGAGCTTTGTCGTTTCGGTCGAGGACATGACAGCGCCGAATATTACGGGGCCGCTCCCGGATCCCGCACCTGCTGGAGATCCTCTGGAGGCAAACGGCAGCAACGGCCACACACCAACCACGCCGTTATGGGTCGACCCGATCGTCGGTGCCGCGACAGATACGGTCGATGGCTTGACCAACGTCAACTGTACGCCCGGCCCTTCACAGATCTTTAAATTGGGCGCGACGGACATCAGTTGCTCATCGACCGACGCGCGGAATAACACAGCAACGATTGCGCCAGCGTTTACGATCAATGTCGGTGATACGACGCCCCCGGCGGTCACTATTACGCTGGCTACGCCAAGCCCGGTCGAAGCGACCGGACCCGGTGGCGCGAGCGTCGCTTTCACGACGACAGCAATCGATATTGTCAGTGGATCTCTGGCGACCACCTGTTCGATTGCCGGCACACCTGTTTCGTCGCCGCATGAGTTTCCGCTGGACGATAGCGCACTCACCTGCGTGGCAATCGATGGCTTCGGCGTTCAGGGTTCGGCAATGACGACGGTCACCGTAGAGGACACGACTCCCCCGACGATTACCACGACGCCGCTGGTCGTCTCTGCGGTAGGCGCGAGTGCTCTCGTGTCCGAGGCGCAACTCGTCGCAAATGTCTCTGCAACCGACCTCGTTGACGGCACTGCCGTCAGCATCGCATGCCCGTTATCTACCGATCCGACCGAGTTCCCGTATGGCACGTATCCCATCGACTGTACTGCAACCGATAATGCCGGTAACAGTGCGATGGCGCAGATCGCGCTGACAGTCGAATTTCCCTATGGCATCGGGATTATCAAACCGAAAGGCAATATCAGGGCGGGAAGCACCGTACCACTGGATTGGTACTACACCACAAACCCGGGAAGCACCGATCGTGTTGATTCCAGCGCATTGGATCCCAGTGTTGAGTGGTTTGGACCGTTTTCTGAACGAACGTGCACGCTGGGCAGCGACGGCAGCGGCGATGGAGCCGAAGATTCTGGCAGTAGCTCTATCCGTTACATCGGTTCCGATCAGACCTGGCGACTCAACTGGCAGACACCGCCCAAGGCCGGATGGTATGACGTGGTGATAACTCCACCAGCTACCGAGATGGCAACGAAGTGTATTGCAACACGCTAGTGTGGCGGCCTTAGTTGACGGATGAAGCGGTGCGTAACTCGTCCAGCACATCGTCCGCTTTCTTCTTCCACTCGCCCAGTGAGGCCGTGTAACGCCAGTTAGGTACGTCGTCGAAGAACATTCCGGCCGCTTCCGAGCGACGCTCGATGCAGGTATTAAATTCAGTCATGGCGGCTGCCACGTGCCCTCCTGCGACATAGGCCTGACCGAGGTAGAAACGAACGATCCATAAATCGGCATATTCTTGCGCGGCACGCAAGGACTCGATAGCCATCACAAATTCGTCCTGATAGTAGGCGTTGATACCGTCAATCAGGTTGGCGTAGGCACGAGCCGTTGGCCGCAGTTGTTGCCGATATTGCTCCGCGATCTCGAAGGCTTTCTCATACTGGCCGTTCGCCGCATAAATCTCCGCAAGCGGAACCAGTTGGCCATCTCCTTTGGCCGCATCGAGACCCGCCAGGATATCAAGAGCCTGAGCCACGTCACCTTTACCGACGTAGGCCTGTGCCAGAGCGATGGACTTAGTACCTGCCCCACGTGTGTTGCCATGCTCTTCATCTTGCGCGATGCCCTCTGCAAGAATTGCCATGGCATCATCGAAACGGCCATCGAACAATGCGATGTCGGCCAGCCCGATGTTGGAAAGAGACTCGCCGCGCACACCGGTTTCGGCCATACGTCCGTAAAAGGACTTGGCGCCCTCCGTATCCTTCTCATACAGCGCAGCAATAGCGAGAATCATATAGGACTTGAAAAAACTTGGGTCGTCCTCTATTACCTGCTCCGCCGTAGCGCGCGCAGTCTCAATATCGCCCGCGTATAGCGCATATTGAGCGTGATTTCCCTGATAAAGCGTACGCCCCGGGTAAATGCCGAGTAGTTTTTCGCTTTGTGCGAACGCCCGCTTGTACTGCGCAGTAAGGGTGTAAATAATCGCGAGATTGTTATTGCCCGCCCCATCTGCGGGAAACTTCTCAACCAGCTGTTCGTAGTTTTCGATGGCCATATCGTAGTCTAAAGATACGACCGTGTAATAAAGACCCAATGTGCGATATCGCTCACGCTCGGTCATACGATCCAGCAATGACAACGCGGTCTGCCATTGTTCTGTCGCTTCATCCGAGCGGCCGATTTTGTGTGCTGACAGACCCCAGCCTGAATAAGCGCGCGCCATCTCCGGATCTTCTTCAATGGCCTTCGCGTAATACTCGATGGCCTCCTCATCCTGGCCCGCACGTGCGAGATCCTGCGCCACGGTATAGAACTTCATAGCCTCGATTGATGCAGCAGTAACGGTTTCACCAGACTCTAGTCGATCAAGATCAAATGAGTCTTCGCCGAGTTCTCGCCTGACGTCGGCAGCCAATTCGTTAATGGCTGACAGCACCTCTGCAGCGTCGCCAGCTTCGGTATTCTCGTCAACAATCAGTTCACCGCTAGCCGATTCGATGGCCTGCAAGGTCAGTTCGAATCCTTCACCGTCCGATTTAATCGCGCCGGAGAGCACCAGGCGCACGTCCTGACGCACAGCGATGAGTCGTGCAGCCTCTTCGTTGAGAAGCTCGCCCAAACCAAGATCCTTCACCTGTGCGAGAGCCCTGTCGCGTCGATAGGCAGTAACGAAAGAGGCACCCTCGATGCCCAGTGCGAGTGCCTGTTCCAACGAACCGTCGAACAGCGGGTTGCCTGTTTGGTTGTCAAAATCTGCGATCAGAAGCGACACAGGCTCGGCATCGACCGCGGTGGATGGAGCGTTCGAGAAGTTCAGATAGACAGAAAATATGAGGGCGACTGTGAGCAAACCTATTGCCACGAAATCCATCTTGCGGCCGCCTAAAGGCATTACGACTGTGTCTGTGGCATCTGCCTGAACGACGACTCCGTGATCGGTTGCGTCATATATCCACGACAGAACAACAGCCACCGGAAACCCGATCAGTGCGACGATGATCAGTGCGCGCATAACCCAATCGGGAGCATCGAAAGCCGGCAGGAAAATACTCGCAGCTTCGATAGCGATCCAACAAATGCCGACGTACAGACCAGCGGTTCGGAAGACTTCCCGTCGTCGCAATTCCCGAATCAAACCCTGCATGCGATTACCGCGCTATTGCCTGAAAACCGATGCAGTCTAGCATGACGATATTACGATCGAGCGCCGAGAACTAGGTGAATTCCGACATATAAAGCCGCCGCAAACGGCGTAACTTACCCATATCGGCTCCAACATCGAAGGATCCCGCTCGTGAGCACGCGATCACAACCCGAATTGTATCGGGGTGTAAAAATTCTCCATGATCCAGTACGCAACAAAGGCACTGCATACACCGAAGCCGAACGCGATTTTTTGAAATTAAGGGGCTTGCTACCGCCTCGCGTCCACACTCCCCGAGCAGGAGCTGCGCGTTCTTGGCAACATCCGCGAAAAGCCGACCGATCTTGAACGCTATCTGTACCTGGTTGCATTGCAGGATCGCAACGAGACGCTGTTCTACCGAGTGATAATGAACCATATCGAAGAGATGATGCCGATCATCTACACACCTACAGTAGGCAAGGCTTGCCAGGAATTTCAACATATCTACCGAACCCCACGAGGGTTCTACGTGTCACTGCAGGATCGCGGCAAGATTAAGGAAATCATGCAGAA
>RCNE010002096.1_pt1 | contig 10754 bp, 12 predicted proteins | sample 2041361 | NCBI WGS metagenome assembly RCNE01 (sample SAMN09708229, study PRJNA481090) | Marine sediment metagenome, whole genome shotgun sequencing project.
GCGGCGGCGGCGGCTTTCGTTATATATATGCGGCTTTCTTGCAAGAAGCTAGTAAAATATTGAACAATGACCAGCTTTCAGAGCTCTCAAAAGAAATGACTAAAATAGGAGATCTATGGCGTGATTTTGCTGTTGACGCTTCGCGAATCTATAAAAATCGAAGTTCTAAAACCGATGGTTACAACCAAATAGCTGACCAGTTAGAAGCCATTGCTAATCTAGAAGAAACCTTTTTCAAGAAATTGAAAAAAGCAGTTTAATTTCCAAAAACAAATCTTTGTAGTTTTACTTCATGATCAAAATCAACCAACTTTCTAAAAAGTACAAAGGCGCCGAAGTCTTTTCGGTATCTGGGTTAGATTTGACTATTACAAAAGGCGAAATATTTGGGCTTTTAGGCCCGAACGGCGCAGGAAAAACGACTTTGATTTCTATGTTGAGTTCTTTAATTAAGCCTACTTCGGGGTCTTTTTCAATTGACGGTCTTACCTACCAAGAAAATAAAACAGAACTCTTGAAATGTATTGGCATTGTTCCACAAGAATATGCCCTCTACCCTACTTTGACCGCTTTTGAAAATCTGATGTACTTTGGAAGTATGTATGGTATTGGCAAAGCTGATTTGAAAAATGGTATTCAAGAACATTTAGAAACCTTAGGACTTGCACAATTCGCCGGCAAAAAAGTAAAAACATTTTCTGGTGGCATGAAAAGACGTGTCAATTTAATTGCTGGAATGCTGCATCAACCTAAAGTCTTATTTTTAGATGAACCCACCGTAGGTGTAGATGTACAATCTCGAAATGTAATTATTGGTCATCTTACAGCATTGAACGAAAAGGGCACTACAATTATTTATACGTCGCATCATTTGAATGAAGCCGAAGAGTTTTGCTCTCAAGTCGCCATTATTGACCATGGTAAAATAGTTTGTCAAGGGAAGCCCCAACAATTAATTGCAGACCAAAAAGATGCCAGGCATTTAGAGGATGTATTTTTGGCGAAAACCGGTAAAGCTCTGCGTGATTATGCATAAACTATTAGCTAGCGCATATAAAGAATTTTTACTTCTCACTCGTGACATAGGGGGATTAGCCGTATTGTTCTTAATGCCTCTGCTTTTAGTTATTACCATCACACTAATTCAAGACAATTCGTTCAAGACCATCAAGCAAAATAAAATCCCGATTATTTTGGTAGACCATGACCAGGGTGAAGTGTCTCAAAATATTCTAGAAAATCTTAGATCATCTGACTTATTCGAACTTTCAGAGCATTCTGATGAGAAGCTAGTGCAAGAACTAGTTCAGAATGGCAAATACCAACTGGCTATTGTTATTCCAAAAAACCTCTCCAAAAATTTAAACGAAAAAGTTTCAGAAAACGTAGATGGTATTCTAGCAAAATTCGGAGTAGAAGAGGACTCACAACCTCAGAAACAATCAAAACTAGAAGCCAAAGAAGTGAAGCTATATTTTGATCCTGCCACTCAATTTTCTTTTCGAAATTCTATTAAGAGCGGAATTAGTCAAATGGTTTCCAAAATTGAAACACAAAGCATTTACATGGCTTTTCAAGAGCAGATTACCGACGATCCATCAGAAAAAATCTTCGAGACCGAATCTTTTATAACTTTTAAAGAAATCATTCCCAATGGGGAAAAGCAAGGTATTATTCCCAACTCGACACAGCATAATATTCCTGCCTGGGCGCTTTTTGCCATCTTTTTTATTATTCTACCCCTTTCAATAAACATGGTCAATGAAAAAAATCAGGGCACTTTTGTACGATTGCGAACACACCCAGTTTCATATGCTACTATTTTAGGGGGCAAAACGATGGTCTTTATAACCGTTGCATTGATACAGTTTGCTTTGATGTTACTAGTGGGTATATTTTTATTCCCTTTAATTGGCCTGCCTGAATTAGAGGTGTCTGGCAAAATATCGTTGTTATTTGTAGTTGCATTTTTCGCGGGTCTCGCAGCTGTAGGCTTAGGACTATTACTTGGTACCATTGCAAAAAGCCAAGAGCAGTCAGCACCTTTCGGGGCGACATTCGTGGTAATATTGGCAGCGATAGGTGGTGTATGGGTTCCTGTTTTTGCTATGCCTAAATTTATGCAAACCCTCTCAAAACTATCACCTATGAATTGGGGACTAGAAGCATTTTACGATGTTTTTTTGAGAAATGTAAGCCTAGGTGAACTAGTACCTGAAATTACATTATTACTTTTGTTCTTTATTGTGACTACGGCAATTGCAATAGTATATCACAACCGAAAAAATGCCGTTTAAAATGAAAAAGGAAATCAGTCTTATAAGTGAGGTACGGGTGCGATTTACAGAAACCGACCCTTTGGGTATTGTTTGGCACGGCAATTACATTCAATATTTTGAAGATGGTCGAGAGGCTTTTGGTCGGCACCACGGTATTTCTTACTTAGACCAAAAAGAACACAATTTTAGCACACCTATTGTGAAATCAATCTGCGAACACAAACTACCTTTAAAATATGGTGATGTGGCCAGTATCAAAACTACCTATGTAGATTCACGCGCTGCCAAAATGATTTTCAAATATGAAATATTAAATCCGGAAGGTAAGGTGGTTTGCACCGGAGAAACTGTTCAGGTTTTTGTAGAACTCTTTGGTGAAATGTCTTTGGAAATTCCTGAATTTTTTAAGGAATGGAAACAAAAAGTAGGTCTGTTAGATGCATAAGGTCTATCTCTCATACAACAATATTGTTTCTTCCTATGGATTTGATAGTGCTTCCGCAATCCAAAATATTAGTGATGAAATTACTGGATTGCAATTAGTTGATGATAAAAGCATCTTGCCAAATCCTTTTTATTCTTCTAGAATTCCTCCCGATAAACTTCAATTAAAATATCAAGAACTTCATCCCGAAGAAAACCATACGAGACTTGAAAAAATGCTTTTGGTTTCACTTGCAAACACCATTGCACAATCAGGTCTTGAAATAAACGAGCGTGTCGGACTCATCATTTCAACAACTAAAGGAAATATTGATGTTCTAGAAGCTAAAAGTAATTTTCCTGAAGAGCGAGTATATCTAGCAGCTCTAGGGGGGAAAATAAAATCCTTTTTCGGATTCCAAAATGATGCCATCGTACTTTCCAATGCTTGTGTTTCTGGAGTTCTTGCAATTGCCGTTGCGAAACGATTTATTAATCAGGATAAATTTGACCACGTCTTTGTAATCGGTGGCGATTTGGTAACTGAATTTATTCTTTCAGGTTTTAATTCTTTTCAAGCACTAAGCGATGAACCATGCCGCCCGTACTGCAAAACCCGAACTGGAATTAATATCGGAGAAGTCGCCGCAAGTGTTTTAGTTACTAAAGACTCCACCAAATTGGTCGATGAATCTGTGTTTTTGCTTGGAGAAGCATCCTGCAACGATGCAAACCACATTTCGGGTCCGTCTAGAACCGGCGAGGGATTACATCGCAGCGTAGAATCCGCTTTAAAACAAGCAAGTATATCATCCGAAGACATCGATTTTATCTCTGCTCATGGTACAGCAACCAATTTCAACGATGAAATGGAAGCCATCGCCTTCAATCGTTCTGGTCTACAAAATACGCCGTTAAATAGTCTAAAAGGCTATTTCGGTCATACGCTTGGCGCCTCCGGACTATTGGAAACTATTATCGGCATGCATTCCCTAAATCAAAACACTTTATATGCTTCACTTGGTTTTCAAGAACTTGGAGTTTCAGAACCTTTAAACATTATTGAAAAAACTACCCAAAAAGAAATCAATATCTTTTTAAAAACAGCTTCCGGTTTTGGAGGTTGCAACACCGCTACTATTTTCCAAAAAGTTAGCGATTAACTTCTTAAATTTGGGCAGCAAAAAACCGAATATATAGTTAGAATGGCAAAAAAATCAATACGAGCGTTTGATGCGTTACAAGAAGCTCATAAAATTGCTTTCGCTCCATTTATTTTCCAAACTACAGTATCGCTAAGGAATTTAGGGGTCTTTGATTTTATTTTTGAAAATAATGCCAAGGGTGGCGTAACCATTGAAGAGATTTCGAAAGGTACATCAGTAAGTGAATACGGACTTGGAGTGCTTTTAGAGATTGCCGAAAGTTCAGATATTGTCAGCAAAGACGAAGCGGGCAAATATGAACTGACTAAAATTGGTTATTTTCTCAGCAACAGTCCGACGACCTCAGCGAATATAAATTTCACTCAAGATGTCTGTTACCAGGGCCTATATCACTTGCAAGAAGCTATCGAAACAGGTGAACCTTCTGGCTTGAAAGAACTAGGCGGTTGGTCAACTATATATGAAGGTTTATCTCAATTGACTCCTAAAGTACAAAAGTCTTGGTTTGATTTTGACCATCACTATTCTGATGAAATATTCGAAGAGGCTTTGGAGACTGTTTTTAAAAAGAAGCCTAAACTTCTTTATGATATAGGCGGAAATACAGGAAAATTTGCAAACCTATGTTGCACATTCGATAGTGATGTAGCTGTTCATATTTATGATTTGCCCGGGCAACTTTCAAGGGCTTTAGACAATGCCAAGAAGAAGGGTTTCGAAAGTCGCATCACGGGCACCGAAATCGATTGGTTGTCTGATAACCCTACAATTCCTGCCGGAGCCGATACGATTTGGATGAGTCAGTTTCTGGATTGTTTCTCCAAAGAAGAGATTTTGAAAATATTAACCGTTGCTGTGAATGCAATGGATTCAGAAACGGAATTGATAATTGTTGAAACCTATACCGACCGTCAGAAGTTTAGTAGTGCCAAACTTACGCTAGAAGCTACTTCTTTATACTTTACGGCTTTAGCCAACGGAAATAGCAAAATGTACAGTTCTGAAGATTTCAAAAGTCTAGTGAATGAAGTAGGTATGACGCTAACAGTTGATAAAAAATTAGGTGAATACCATACCATGTTCGTTTGCAAAAAGAAGTAATTTCTATTGAAGAACAACTATTACATACAAAGCTATTGTCACATTAGAAATAATGAGGTTTCCCTTAACGGAAATTCATTGTATAAAAGTGATATTCAAAAATTTTCCGAATTCATAAAAGCAGCTTATAAGCATCTTGAAACTGATTATTCAAAGTTTTTTAAGATGGATAATCTAAGTAAACTAGCTTTTATCGCAGCTGATGTTCTGCTTAAAGAAGAAAACGAAAAGAATGTTGGATTGGTGTTTTCAAATAAAGCAGCCAGCCTAGACACCGACCGGAAGCACCAAGAATCAATTAAAAATTATCCAAGTCCCGCAGTATTTGTATATACCTTACCCAATATTTGTTTGGGGGAAATCAGTATCAAACACCAACTGTATTCGGAAAATAGCTTTTTTATTTTTGATGATTTTAATGCGGAATCTTTACATACCTATACCAACAGTTTGTTGGATGAGCAAAAGTCAAACAAGGTATTATGCGGTTGGGTAAATTTTGACGATGGAAAATATGATGCATTTTTGTACGTTGTTGCTAAGAAAGGTACTTTTGTACATTCAATACCAGAAATAAACCGATTATATCAGACGCAATGAGCAATTTGAAATTAGAATTAAAAGAGAAAATAATTGAGCAATTGAATTTAGAAGATATTGCTGTCGAAGAAATCGCAGATACCGACCCACTTTTTGGAGAAGGATTAGGTCTTGATTCCATTGATGCACTAGAGCTTATTGTGATGTTAGATAAAGACTACGGCATAAAATTAGCAGACCCTAAACAAGGTAGAACCATTTTTGAATCTATTGATTCTATGGCGGCTTATATAGAAGAGCATCGCAGTAGATAAATTCGCTTTAAATATTTTTAAAGGGATATTCCAAAATAGTGGGGTATCCCTTTAAAATTTTCTCTCCAAAACACCCTCGTTATTCGTATTTTTGAACTGGATAATAATTTATTCCGCAGTCGAATATGACCAAAGGCGTTGCAATTACTGGTATGGGTGTTATTTCTGCCATTGGAAACAATGTTGCAGAAAACTATATTTCTCTTATTTCTGGCAAAGCAGGTATTTCCAAAATATCTCATATCGAAACCGTTCACGCTGATGAAATTATGGTTGGTGAAATTAAAACTACCAACACCGAGTTTGAACAACAACTAAATCTTGCATCAGACACGTATTCAAGGTCTCCTTTATTGGGAATTATCGCTGCAAAAGAAGCTATAGCTCAAGCAGGTATTACCGATATTAGTAACTGCAAAACTGGTTTAATTTCAAGCACCACCGTAGGTGGCATGGACAAATCCGAACAGTATTTCTACGAATACTTTGAAAGCAACAATCATTGGCAACATATTCATGGTTTGCATGCTGGGGATTCTACTCAAAAAATAGCGAATGCTATTGGGTTGAAAGAAAGCTTTGTGACCACTATCAGTACCGCATGCTCCTCAGCAGCCAATGCAATTATGTTAGGGGCACGAATGATAAAATCTGGTAAATTAGACCGTGTTATTGTTGGCGGAACGGATGCCCTTTCAAAATTTACTATCAACGGATTTAAAACTTTGATGATTCTTTCCGACACCTATAATACGCCTTTCGATGAAAACCGAAAAGGCCTGAATTTAGGAGAAGCTGCGGCTTTTTTGGTGCTGGAATCTGACGAACTTGTATATAAAGAGAATAAAAAAGTCTTAGCCTATGTTAAAGGCTACGGAAATTCAAATGATGCCTTTCATCAAACCGCCTCTTCTGATAATGGCGATGGTGCAGTTTTAGCTATGGAAAAAGCATTGAAGGTTGCAGGACTAAAACCAGATGATATCGATTATGTAAATGCACATGGTACGGCAACCCCTAACAATGACCTTTCAGAGGGCAGGGCGATGCTTCGCATATTCGGGGAAGGAAAAGTACCTGAGTTTAGTTCTACAAAAGCATACACAGGTCATACGCTTGCAGTTGCAGGAGGTGTTGAAGCCGTATATTCGGTTTTAGCCTTGCAGAACAATCGCATTTACCCCAATCTGAATTTTAAAACCCCCATGAAGGAATTTGATTTGCTACCTGAGACCGAAACCAAGGAAAAAGAACTGAAACACGTTTTGTCTAATTCGTTTGGCTTTGGCGGAAATTGTTCAACCCTAATAATTTCTAAGGAAGCATGAGCAAATCCGTTTACATCAATAGCGTAGGTTCGGTTTCTGTTCAGAAAACCTTTGACAATTCGAAATTCTTAAATGAAATAACGCTCTATAACGATACGGTGGCTAGTGTTATTAAGCCTGATTACAAGGCTTATATTTCAGCCGCTCAAGCCCGTAGAATGGCAAAAGGCATCAAGATGAGTACCGTAAGTTCTCAAACCGCTTTGCAAGAAGCTGGACTAGCAAATGTAGACGCCATTATCGTTGGAACAGGATTGGGTTGCATTGATGATTCTGAAAAATTTATTGGCGATATTATTGATAATAAGGAGCTCTATTTGACCCCTACTCGATTTATTCAATCTTCGCATAACACAGTTGCGGGGCAAATCGCTTTGGGCATCGGCTGCAAGGGATATAATTTCACTTATGTTCATTCAACAGTTTCCTTTGAATCCTCTTTAATGGATGCTAAAATGCAATTGGAGCAAGATGAGGCCAAAAACATTTTAGTAGGCGGAGTTGATGAAATGGTAAAGCATCATGTAGATTCGCATCGATTAATAGGCCACATAAAATCTGAACCTGTAGATTCCACAAAATTATTGGATTCAAATACGAAAGGTTCCGTGATGGGCGAAGGCTCTCATTTCTTTGTGCTTTCCAATCTAAAACAGGACTCTACCTATGCAGAGTTCGTTGCAATTGATTGTTATAATACCATTTCGCGAGAAAACCTTCCGAAGAAAATAGCATCCTTTTTAATTGAAAACCAAACTTCGATTGAATCTGTTGATTTGATTATTTTAGGAAATAATGGTGATATTGATTTCGACGGATATTACAATGATTTGAGTAACGGAATTTTCAACGACACGCCTCAGGCTTACTACAAACATTTATCCGCCGAGTATGATACTGCTTCGGGTTTTGCTTTTTGGTTAGGTGCTAAAATACTCAAGACCCAAACCATTCCTGATGTTGTAAAATTGAACCAACTGGAAGCTACAAATCCGAAGACCATTCTAATTTACAATCAGTACCGGGGAGAAAACCATAGCCTCGTGCTGCTGCGCAAATGCTAAGGCGCAACATCATAAATACCCTTACAATTCTTGTATTGGTAGCTTTAGCTATTTCAAGTTACTTTGCTCCTATTCCTTGGTGGTCATTTGTTATCTTGGGCTTTATATGGTTTTTAATTACGCTTTGCGGTTCCTTTCTTATTCGATGGAATTATCATTTGACTTCGCTTCACTCCAACAAGAAAACTACAAAAAGTCAAGTTGCGATTACCTTTGACGACGGACCACACCCAGAATTTACTCCTAAAGCTTTAGACCTTCTTAAAAAGTACAACGCTACGGCCACCTTTTTCTGTATTGGGCAGCAGGTTGAAAAACATTCTGAAATTTTGAAACGGATTTTAGCAGAAGGACATCTCGTAGGTAACCATACTTACTCGCATTCCAAGTCCTTCGGATTTTTCAGCACAGAAAAAGTAATTTCCGAATTAAATAAAACCAAACAAATCATAAAAGGTTTGACAGGAAAAGAAATGCTACTCTACCGTCCTGCTTTTGCGGTTACCAACCCAATGATTGAAAGCGCAGTAAAGCACCTAAAAGTGAGTTCCATAGGATGGAATGTACGTTCTTTGGACACGACAGCTCGTTCTGAGAACATGATTTTAAAACGTGTACTAGCAAAGCTATCCAAAGGCGACGTTATTCTTTTGCATGACACCAGCCAAAAGACCGTGAACGTTTTGGAACAGTTATTGTTATTTTTGCAAGAGAAAAACCTAGAGTCAGTCACGGTAGACCAACTTTTGGGAATTGAGGCTTATGCGTAAACTAGTTTTTATCTTATTTTTTATGGTTTTGGCAATAAATGCCCAAACCGAAATGAGCACTACAGAAGCCGATGCTTTAAAAGCAACGGTTAAAATACGCTCTGACGAAACGAAAACCATTTCCGCTGATTTTGTGCAATACAAGCATCTTGATTTTCTTTCGAACGATATCGAGTCTAATGGAACACTGGCCTTTAAATCACCAAACATGGTGAAATGGGAATATGAAAAACCTTTTGCATATTCGGTGCTATTCAAAAATGAAACTCTATTCATCAATGATAATGGCAACAAGAGTGATATGGATATGGGTTCAAATAAAATATTCAAACAACTCAACCAACTCATAACAGCAAGTATTAAAGGTGATATGTTTGATGCTTCGGAATTTGATGTGCTATATTTTAAAAAAGATGGCAAGAGTGAGGTTCACTTTACTCCTACGGATAAGCAGTTTTCAGAATTCATTGAGGTTTTTCACATTACTTTCAATACTAAAGGAGAAGTAGAAGAAATAAAAATGATTGAACCTTCCGACGATTATACGCAGATTGTGTTTAGCAATCGTACTACGAACGAAACTCTGTCTGATGCAGTATTTGCTCAGTAGCATCCTGTTGCTGGCGTGTTTTTCTTGTGCCTCATATTCCAAGAAAAACGGCTTGACTGAAATAGATTCAGAGCAAAAATCTATCGTTAACCCTTATTTTTCAGATGTCGCGAAAGATTATGTTTATAAAGCAAATATCGAAGCTTTTGGTAATTCATTCGGCGGAATATTTATTGTCAAAAAACTAGGAGATGAACATCACCGCATCGTTTTTACAACCGAAATAGGAAACAAAATTTTTGATTTCAGCTTTCAAGGTGATAACTTCAAAGTAAAGCATATCCTAAAAAAACTGGATAAGAAAGTTCTGATCAATATTCTAAAGAATGATTTTAAAGTGTTAGTGAAAGAACATCCGGATGTTGAAAAAGTATTCCAAAAAAAAGCTATTACTACATATGAAACCCAAATTGGAAACAAGAAATACTATCATTCTTCATCCGAAGAAAGGCTAACAAAAGTGATTCGTGTAGGAAGCGGAAAGGAAAAGGTCAAATTTCTATTTTCGGAAATAAATGATAACATTGCAAAGGATATCCAAATTTTACATCAAAACTTCAACCTCACAATTATTCTAAGAGCCCTATAAATGAAAAAACTGATTCTCATTGTTGGAATTTTATTCTTCGGCAGTATTGGTCTAACCAATGCTCAGTCCCGACCTGGAATCAAATTAGGGCTCAATAATTCAAACCTAAGCAATACGACCCTGGAAAATAAGAATGACCTATATATCGGTGCTTTCGTAAACATTCCTTTGGCAAATTACTATACCTTACAACCAGAGATTTTGTATTCTCGCCAAGGAGGCGCCTCGAATTCGACTGAATTCGGCGATATTAATATAAATTACATCGCCATTACAGCTGCAAATAAATTCTATGTTAGCCCTCATAAAGGCTTTCATTTTATAATTGGCCTGGGTTTTGATTTTAATGTTGGTAGTGACTTCAATCTTTTGTTTGGTTCAGACAACGAAGAATTTGATATTAGTCCCGTCGACCTTACATTCACGGGAGGAATTGGTTATGAATTCGGTTTTGGACTTATTTTAGAAGCCAGATATAAACAAGGAGCCATTAGTACAGATTTCTTAGGAAGTCGTGACTCGTTCGAAGAAGATGGTAGTCAATTAAATTCCGTTTTTCAAGTAGGTTTA
>RCNE010005550.1_pt1 | contig 10754 bp, 8 predicted proteins | sample 2041361 | NCBI WGS metagenome assembly RCNE01 (sample SAMN09708229, study PRJNA481090) | Marine sediment metagenome, whole genome shotgun sequencing project.
AGTAATGCGAAAATTCCCACCTGCTGCCCCAGCACCTGTGCGCGTTCAGTCATCGGGCTACCTTTCACCATTTCGACGAACTGATAAACAATCTGGCCGCCGTCCAGTATCGGAATTGGCAACAGGTTGAGTACGCCAAGACTAATACTGACGACCGCAAGGAAACTTAGAAAGTAGCTGAAGCCGCGCTGTGCCGATTCGCCGGCGAATTGCGCAATATTGATCGGCCCGCTGATATTCTTCATGGAGACGTCGCCGGTCACCATGCGCCCCAGCATGCGGACCGTAAATAGTGTCGACGTCCAGGTCTTCCCGGCCGCCTCTGCGAAAGACTCCAACGGCGTGAAAGATCGTTTGTAGTAGTAGTCCGGGCTCTGCGACATCGTAATGCCCAGCAGGCCGCGTTTCTCACCGTCGACGTCCTGTTCGCCGAGGAGCAACTCGACCGAAGCCGCATAATCATCGCGAATGTAATCGACATCAACGCGCTGGTTGGCGCGCGTTGCAACAACACTGATGAGTTCGCTAATTGAGCGAGTGGGCTCGCCATCAATGGCAACGATGCGATCTTTGACTTCAAGCCCGGCCAGCGCGGCCGCACCGCCAGCGGATACCTCGCCAATGATTGCCGGCGGCTGCCAGATACTGAAGCCAAGCCCGTCGAGTAACAGCCCCGGTTCAGTCAGGCGCGTTGCATCATCGCCGACATCGAGCGTCACGTCGCGCTGCCAGCCGTCAGCAGACTCCAACGTCAGGGGTACCCGCCCAGTGGCAACCATTGTTTCCAGTATGGCGACAAACGTCGACTCCCAGTTCTTCGCCTCGACGTCGCCAACCGCAATAATCTTGTCGCCAAACTCGAGTCCGGCGCGCTCGGCATAGGATCCGGGAATCACGTCGCCGATCGCGGGCTGCAGCGCAGTGACCCCGCCTGCAAACAACATCCAGTAGGCGAGGATGGCGAACAGAAAGTTAAACGCCGGGCCAGCCAGCAATACAGCGATGCGCGCGGCAATGGGTCGCTGGTCAAATGCGCGACCTTCATCTTCAGGGTCGATCGGGCCTTCACGAGAATCGAGAAAACGCACATACCCACCAAGCGGAATTGCAGCAACGCAATACTCGGTCTGGTCCTTGCCGGCAATCTTGCTCCACAAAGGCTTGCCGAAACCGACCGAGAAGCGCAATACCTTCATGCCGGTCCAGCGACCCACGATGTAGTGGCCAAACTCGTGCACGGCAACGAGAATGCTGATTGCGGCCGCAAAGGCCAGAAGACTGGTAAGAGCGCTACCCATGGATATAAATAATCTCTAAATTAATCATGTAATTAGCGCCTAGGGCGCGGTGTTGGCGCTGACCGCGGTGGGATCCAAAGCTATGTGGACTTGCACGACGAGCAGCAGTTCCCGCCAGATCGTCATCCACGGTAGGGCAATGGATATGAATATCGCATGAACGTCGCATCAAAGCAGACCCAGCCAACCCATACCCAGCGTAAAGACCGGCGCGGCGGCGGCAACGCTATCCACTCTGTCGAGCACGCCGCCGTGACCTGGAAACAGCGTACCGCTGTCCTTCACGCCAGCCGTCCGCTTGAACATACTGACCGTCAGGTCCCCCACGATCGATAACCCGGCGACCGCCAGGCAGAACGGCAGCAACACGGCCAGGCTGGCATCCGTCCATTGCACGCCTACGATCACAAGCAATGCCACGACCAGCATGCCGCCGAAAACACCCTCCCAGGTCTTTCCTGGACTGATGTTCGGTGCAAGTTTGACACGCCCGAATTGTTTGCCGGCAAAATAGGCACCCGCGTCCGCGGACCAGACGATCAACAACGCGAACAGCAATTTCTCCGCTCCCATGCGGTACAACAGGATTAGCGCTACGAACAACGGCACAAGTACTAGCGCCCCACAGACCCATCGAACGATCGTGGGAATCGGCGTGGGAAACAACATCGTCCAAACAAACGCGACGAGCCACCAGACGCAAGCGATTTGCAACACGATCACCGCAGCATCCGCGACCAGGTACGGCACGGCGCAGAGCACAGCAATCAGGAAGACGTACAACGCTCGCACCGCAGACGATTTCACGCCGAAGAAACCCGACCATTCCCAGGCACCAGCGAGTATCAGGAGGCCAATAACAACTTCAGTTGCGCGCGGCGGAATCACAAATAATATGACGCCGAGCAACAGCAACGAGACCACTGATGTAAGAACACGGGTCTTTAGCATTTGACGGTCTCAATCTGCGTGCTCGTTTGTCCATAGCGGCGCTGTTTTTGCGCAAAGAACTTCAGGGCCTGGTCGAACACGTCTTTGCCAAACTCCGGCCACAGCACGTCGGTGAACCACAATTCGGCGTACGCGAGGTTCCATAAAAGAAAATTGCTCACGCGCTGCTCGCCACCGGTGCGGATCAGTAAATCAGGATCTGGAACCGCAGCGAGCTGCAGTTCATTCGACAATGCCTGCTCGTCAATGGCGTCGACGGCCAACTCGCCGTTGGCAACCCTGGCCGCCAGATTTCTACACCCTGACACGATGTCCCATCGGCCTCCGTACGCGACGGCGATATTAAGCGTTAGTCCGGTGTTGGCCGCGGTCTTCGCTTCGGCGGCCGCGATCATCTTCACCAGGCGTGGTTTCAATTCTGCGCGCGCGCCAATAAAGATAAGGCGCACTCCATTACGATGCAGCTCGTCGACTTCCCGTCGCAGTGCCTCTAAAAAAAGGCTCATCAGATTGCTGACCTCTTCCGGAGGTCGACCCCAATTTTCGCTACTAAAAGCAAATAACGTCAGATACTCGACACCGCGCTCAGCCGCGATCTCAACCGTGGCACGCACCGACTTGACCCCGGCACGATGCCCGGCATGCCGGGGCTTGCCGCGAGCCTTGGCCCAGCGGCCATTGCCATCCATGATGACAGCCACGTGCCTCGGTATGTTCATCGTTGGGGAATTCACGACAATGCTGACGAGACGCCGTCAGACCTCCAGCAACTCGGTTTCTTTAACCTCAAGCACCTGGTCGACTTCCGCCACGTACTTGTCCGTAATGACCTGGATCTCACCTTCGGCGCGACGCTCGTCATCCTCGCCGATCATTTTCTCCTTCAACAGGTCTTTAATATCGTGGAGCGCGTCACGGCGGATATTGCGAATGGCAATGCGCCCGTTCTCGGCCTCATGCCGGACGATCCGGATCATGTCTTTACGACGCTCCTCGGTAAGTGCGGGCAGCGGTACACGAATCACAGTGCCGGCCGACGCAGGATTCAAACCAAGATCCGAACCCATGATGGCCTTTTCGATCGCCTGCACCATGTCTTTTTCCCACGGCGTCACTGTCAATGTGCGCGAATCCTCGACACCCACGTTAGATACCTGTTTTAACGGCACCTGACTGCCGTAGTACTCCACAGTGATGTGATCGAGCAGGCTGGTGTGCGCTCGCCCGGTCCGAATCTTCGTCATTTCTTGTTGCAATGAGGCGACACTCTTAGCCATTCGCTGGCCCGCGTCTTTCTTGATTTCATCCAACACGACTGCTTTCCCTCTTTATGAAACGATGCCCGGGTTTGCTCAGGCCGATATCAGTGTGCCCAGTTTCTCACCGGCCATTGCATCGACCAGTGCGTTGCTTCGCGTCAGGTCGAAGACACGCAACGGCAGCTGATTGTCGCGGCACATGACTATCGCCGTTGCGTCCATCACGTTCAGTTTATTTTCGATCACCTTGTCGTAAGAGACCTGCTCGAATCGCTCAGCATCCGGGTTGGTCATCGGGTCGGCATCGTAGACTCCGTCAACTTTCGTCGCCTTTAACAAGATGTCCGCACCGATTTCGATCGCTCGCAGACTGGCCGCCGTGTCCGTTGTAAAAAACGGATTACCGGTGCCTGCCGCAAGAATCACGACGCGACCTTTCTCAAGATGCCGAACTGCCCGGCGGCGGATGTAGTCCTCGCAGACATCGTGGATTTGGAGTGCCGACATGACGCGTGCGTAAACATCCCTTGATTCGAGCGCATCCTGAATCGCCAGCGCGTTCATGACCGTCGCCAGCATGCCCATGTAGTCGCCGGTGACACGATCCATACCGGCACGGGCCAGGCCTTCGCCCCGAAAGATGTTGCCGCCACCGATGACAATGGCGATCTCGGTGCCCTGCGCCAGCGCCGTTGCGATTTCGGCGGCAATACGCTGAATGACTGCCGGCTGAATACCGTAGTCCAGGTCCCCCATCAGTGCCTCACCACTGAGCTTTAGCAGTACGCGCTGATACCGACGCGGTGAATCACTCATGAAAAAGCCTCCCGTTACTCGTCGCCGCCGCCCGGCGACGCTGAATTCTAACGTAATGCGGTCGTCGAGTCCCTTCTGAAATCAGAGGCTTAAACGAGCTTCCTCAGCCGGTACCCTTGACCTGCGCCATGACCTCTTCTACGAAGTTGTCTTCTTTCTTCTCGATGCCCTCACCGACTTCGAAGCGCACGAAAGAGTCGACCTTCGCGCCTGCGTCTTTCAGCAGTTTGGCGACCGTGACATCAGGATCTTTGACGAAGGGCTGTCCTACAAGCGTCATTTCCTTCAGGAACTTCGCTATACGCCCCGTCACCATCTTTTCGATAATTTCAGGCGGCTTGCCGGATGCTTCAGCCTGCTCCGTGAAAATGCGACGCTCGCGCTCCAGCGTATCCGCAGGCACGCCCTTCTCATCGATGCACAGAGGATTGATAGCCGCAACGTGCATGGCGATGTCGCGCGCCAGTGCCTCATCGCCACCCTCGAGAACCACTACCGATCCGATACGTGCACCGTGCGTGTAATGCCCGATAGGACCGTCACCTTTGAGAATGGCAACACGCCGCACGGAGATGTTCTCGCCGACCTTCGTCACCAGTTCCGTGCGCGCCGATTCCACCGTACCGCCAGTCGCGATGGACTGTGCAGCCAGCTTGGCAACATCGGTGACGCCAGCAGCCAGTGCCGTGGCAGCGACCGCTTCGGCAAAGCCAATGAAGTTCTCGTCCTTGGCGACAAAGTCAGTCTCGGAGTTAATCTCCGCAATCACCGCCTGCCCGCCTGTCGATTTGATAACCACGCGGCCGTCCGCCGCAACGCGGCCGGCTTTCTTGTCGGCTTTCGCCTGGCCGGACATGCGTAATGCCTCGGCAGCGGCGTCAAGATCTCCGCCGGTTTCCACCAGCGCTTTCTTGCACTCCATCATGCCGGCGCCAGTACGCTCGCGCAGCTCTTTCACCATGGATGCTGTAATCGTCATTGATTAATCCTCCGCCTTGTCCGCGTCGGCCTTGTCCGCATCGACCTTGCTTGCGTCAACCTTGGCATCGTCTTTCGCATTTGCAGCCGCGGCAGGTTTCTTCGCCGCCGCAGGAGCCTCAGCATCATCCGCCTTGGTCTTCTTCGCGACTTTCTTTGCTGCTGGCGCAGCCTTGTCCGCTTTGGGCGCAGCCTTGTCAGCTTTAGCCTCGGCCTTGTCCGCTTTGGGCTCAGCCTTGTCAGCTTTAGCCTCAGCTTTGTCCGCTTTGGGCTCAGCCTTGTCCGCTTTAGCCTCGGCCTTGTCCGCTTTGGGCTCAGCCTTGTCCGCTTTAGCCTCAGCTTTGTCCGCCTCGGGCTCAGCCTCAGCTTTGTCCGCGTCAGCCTTCTTCGCCGGTGCTTTCTTTTTCACAGTGGCTTTTTTGGCTGCTGTCTTCTTGCCCGTTTTCTTTTTCCCTGCTTTCTTGGCTCGCGCCTTCTTCGGCTTGCCGTCTTCATCAAGCTCAACAAAGTCGTCCTCGCCCAGTGCGACCTGCGGGATCGATGCTTTACCGTCGAGCACGGAGTCCGCGAACATTCCCGCATAGAGTTCGATGGCACGCATCGCATCGTCGTTGCCCGGCACGACATAGTCGACGCCCTCAGGCGAGCAATTCGTGTCAACAATTGCGACGACCGGGATGCCTAGCTTGTTGGCCTCGCGGATTGCGATATCTTCGTGATCAACGTCGACGATGAACAGCACGTCCGGCAGTGCACGCATTTTCTTGATGCCGCCAAGGCTGCGCTCGAGCTTCTCCTGCTCACGCGTCAGACCCAGCACTTCTTTCTTGTTGAGTCCGTCGAAGCCGCCCTCTTCCGCCATTTTCTCAAGCGTCGTCAGGCGCTTGACTGACTGGCGGATCGTCTTGTAGTTGGTGAGCATGCCACCGAGCCAACGTTGGCTGACAAACGGCATCTCGCAGCGAGCGGCGTGAGTTTGAATTGCCTCGCGCGCGGCGCGCTTGGTGCCAACGAACAGCACCGTGCCGCCGTCTGCGACCGTCGCTTTGACGAACGCGTGCGCTTCTCGCGCTAACGGCAAGGTCTTTTCGAGGTTGATGATGTGGATCTTGTTACGCTCGCCAAAGATGTACGGTGCCATCTTCGGGTTCCAGTAACGGGTCTGATGACCAAAATGCACGCCAGCCTCTAGCATCTGGCGCATGGTTACGTCTGCCATATCGATTTGGTTAGGCCTCCGAACATCCCATCTCGCAACCCCTTTTTAAGTGGGGCACCCAGCGTTATGTGACGATGTCCGTGTGGATTAATTGCCTCAAGGGCGCGCGCTTTATACCATAGCCAATCGCAGCCAACAACGGCGATGTGAACAAATCAGGGCCAGCGCCCTGCCCCCTACTCTAAGTGTCTGAGCCTAAAGAGAAAAATGGCTCTGACCCCTTATCGGATGAAGAATGACAGTCACTATTAAGACCGCGGAAGAGCAGAACAAAATGCGAGTTGCGGGCCGCTTGGCGGCCGATGTGCTCGATATGATTGGCGAGCACGTGCTGGCAGGCGTTACGACAGACCAGCTCAATGACATCTGTCACAAGTACATTACCGAGGTGCAGGATGCGATTCCGGCGCCACTCAACTATCGGGGCTTCCCGAAGTCCATATGCACCTCAGTGAACCATGTCGTTTGTCATGGAATTCCCGGCGATCGGAAGCTGAAAAATGGCGATGCCGTCAACATTGATATTACGGTTATCAAGGACGAATTCCACGGCGACACCAGCCGCATGTTCTTTGTTGGGAAACCCAGCGTTCAGGGGCAACGGCTGGCTGATATCGCTTTTGAAGGCATGTGGCTGGGTATAGAGGAGCTTGCCGCAGGTAAACGGCTTGGTGACGTCGGCTCAGCGGTCCAAAAACATGTCGAAAAACACCGCTTCTCTGTCGTAAAGGAATACTGCGGGCACGGTATAGGACGCGTGTTTCATGAAGACCCCCAGGTCCTGCACTACGGCACCGCAGGATCAGGTATGGAGCTGAAGGCTGGAATGACTTTGACAGTCGAGCCTATGGTCAACGCCGGCAAAGCGAACGTAAAACTGCTGCCCGACGGCTGGACCGTCGTGACCAAGGACCATAGCTTGTCAGCGCAGTGGGAACATACGATATTGATCACCGAAACGGGCTACGAGGTATTGACTCTTGGATCCCGAGATCGATAATTCTTTACGAACGGAACTAGAGACAGCCAACGACGATATTCGGCAACGTTTTCTTGCCGGCGAATCAGTGCTTACGCTCGTGCATGCTCGCTCCGACCTGGTCGATTCGGTGCTTACTAAACTTTGGCAGCAGCACGCACCCGACTGTGTTGGTGTCGCTGCCCTGATTGCGGTCGGCGGCTACGGACGCGCAGAACTGCATCCGGCCTCTGACGTCGACATCATGGTGTTGCTGCCTAAGAAGATATCCTCCACCTGCAAGTCTCAAATCGGCGACTTCGTAACCTCGCTGTGGGACGTCGGTCTGGAGATCGGTCACAGCGTTCGCACGGTCAAACAGTGCCATGCTGAAGCCAAGACCGATTTGACGGTCGCAACGACCATGATGGAATCGCGACTGATCGATGGACCGGACGATTTGTATGCGGAGATGCAAGCCGTTATCGCGCCGGATAAAATTTGGCCATCTGCTAAGTTCTTCGAAGAAAAGCGCAAAGAACAGATCGCAAGACACCATCGCTATGATGATTCAGCTTACAACCTGGAACCCAATGTAAAAGGCAGCCCTGGCGGACTACGCGATATTCAGATGGTCGGCTGGGTCGCCAAGCGACATTTCAATGTCGAGACCTTTGAAGAGCTCGTTGCGCACAAGTTCTTAACGCCGGGTCAGCTAAAACGCCTCAATGACGGACAAGAGTTCCTCTGGCGAGTTCGATTTGGCCTGCACATCTTGACGGGTCGGCGTGAAGACCGCCTGCTATTTGACCACCAAATAAACCTCGCCAAGATGCTCGGCTACGAAGATGCAAGCTACACCCTGGCCGTCGAGCAACTCATGCAGCGCTACTACCGAACGGTGATGGAGTTGAGTCGTCTCAATGAAATACTGTTGCAGTTGTTTGAAGAAGCTATCTTGATGGACCCTACTGCGGCGCCTGAAGCGCTCAACGAACGCTTTCAGATTAAGAACGGATATTTGCAAACCGTCGACCAGCAGGTATTCGCTCGTGATCCGTCCGCTTTGCTCGAACTATTCTTGCTATTGCAGCAAAACCCGGAGATTCGCGGCGTCAGCGCCTATACGGTAGGCCTGATCAAACGCAATCTGCATTTGATCGACGAAGAGTTCCGCCAGAATCCGCGCAATCATCGATTATTTCTCTCTATATTGCGCGCACCGGAAGGCGTCACGCACGAATTGCGGCGCATGAATTTGTACGGTGTGCTGGGCCTCTACATCCCGTCATTCGGCCGCATCGTCGGCCGCATGCAGTACGACTTGTTTCATGCCTACACGGTCGATGAACACACTCTGTTTGTTGTCAGCAATCTGCGGCGTTTCGCACTGCCCCGCTTCGACCAAGAGTACCCCCAGTGCAGCCGCATCATGCAGGCCTTTGAAAAACCTGAAATTGCCTACCTGGGTGGGTTGTTTCATGACATTGCCAAGGGTCGCGGCGGCGATCACTCTGAGTTGGGCGCAGTAGATGCAGAGGCATTTTGTCTCGAACACGGTCTCAGCAAATACGATGCGGGCATCGTTGCCTGGCTTGTTCGCAATCATCTGATCCTGTCGACCACGGCACAAAAGAAAGATCTGGGTGATCCCGATGTTATCGCTGAGTTTGCGTCACAGGTTCGCGACCCGCTGCACCTGAATTATCTCTACGTTCTAACTATCGCGGACGTTCGCGGCACCAATCCGAAATTATGGAACTCCTGGAAAGCATCGCTGTTCGGTGACCTGTTCGAATTGACGCATCGCGCTTTGCGGCGCGGCCTTGAGAATCCGACAGATCGCGACCAATTAATCGCAGAGAAAAAATCGCATGCGCGAGACCTGTTGCAGGAGCTCGAGATTAGCGCCGAGAGTGTCGACGCGATATGGACAATGCTTGACGATAGCTACTTCCTGCGCCACCGCCCTGAGGAAATTGTTTGGCATACGGAATGGTTGTCAGACTCCGATACCGAATCTGAAGTCGGTCTCGTCGACGTACGGCTGCGCTCTGGCGGCGACGGCATTGAAGCCGTGTTATACACTCCCAGATCACAACGCACTTTCGCGCACGCTACCGCCGTCCTCGATGAGTTAGGTATGAATATCGTCGACGCACGCATCGTCCCCATCATAAATGGCTACAGCATCGATACTTATATTTTCATGGAGCTCGACAAACGCATGGAGATTGATAAATCGAGGCTTAACAAGATTCGCCAGTCGTTAACGCGAACTCTAACCGCCAAGGACGATGATGCCGTATCTATAACGCGTAGTGTGCCGCGGCGTGCCCGCATGTTCACAACACCAGCGAATGTTGAGTTCGGCGACGATACGGCCAATGGGCGCACAGTGATGGAACTGGTCGCCGCTGACCGACCTGGAATGCTCAGTATAGTCGGACAGGCATTTATCGAACTGGGTATCGACATCGACGCCGCCAAAATCATGACCATCGGCGAACGCGCGGAAGATGTATTCTATATAAGTGATGAAGCTGGTATTCCACTGGATGCGGCGGCAAAAGAACAACTACGCGACAACCTTGTCGCCAAACTAGGTGATTAATGCAAGATCTGATCGATACGATTGAAAAGGGATTTGAAAGCGGCGGCCAAATGGCTGACGACGCAGAAACGAAACATCTAAAAGAGGCCGTGCAAACAGCCATCGCGATGCTGGATGCAGGAAATTGTCGGGTCGCAGAACCTGTTCAAGACGGATGGCAAGTTAACCAATGGCTCAAAAAGGCGGTCTTACTAAGCTTCCGACTTTCAGACAACCAGGTCATGCCCGGTACGCACAGCAAGTTCTTTGACAAGGTGCCCATGAAGTATGCGGATTACTCCGAATACGACTTCAAGCAAGACGGCGTGCGCGTGGTACCGGACGCTCTGGTTCGCCGTGGCGCGTACATCGCGAACGATGTCGTACTCATGCCAAGCTACGTCAATATAGGTGCCTACGTTGACTCAGGCACCATGGTCGACACCTGGGCGACAGTTGGCAGCTGCGCGCAGATCGGCAGGAACGTACACCTGTCCGGCGGCGTTGGCATTGGCGGCGTGCTCGAACCTATCCAGGCTGCGCCAACGATTATTGAAGACAATTGTTTTATTGGCGCGCGGTCGGAAATTGTTGAAGGCGTTGTCGTTGAAAAAGGCTCTGTGATTTCGATGGGCGTCTATATCGGCCAGAGCACCAAAATCTATGATCGCGCGACCGGCGA
>RCNE010002097.1_pt1 | contig 10753 bp, 13 predicted proteins | sample 2041361 | NCBI WGS metagenome assembly RCNE01 (sample SAMN09708229, study PRJNA481090) | Marine sediment metagenome, whole genome shotgun sequencing project.
GATCCTGTGGAAGTTCTGATCAACGCCGCCAGCGGTTCGGTCGGCGTGATCCATCAGGAAGGCAACGGCCATAACGGTTCACTCGCACAAAACGGCAATGCTGCTGGCGGTGTGTTCCAGTACGGCGAGAACACCGACGCAAGCCTCGTTCAAAACGGTGGCGACGCTGACCTCGTCTTCGTATTCGGCTGGTAAACCTAACAGGCACCAGCCCCAAGGATCGGCCAGTTCGCTGGCCGAGACCCCGGACGCTCAACCAATCCCTAGCCCCCGTTTCCCCTGATGGGTTGGGCGTCCGGCACTCTCTTTCCTCCCTGTCCCCGAAGACCCGCTCGCTTGTCCATTGAGCGCGTCCCAACTCCCCCGGCCCTTACGGTTCGGGGGCTTTTTTTTGCCGCAATGGCATCATACCTTGCGACTCCTATTGTTAACCAACTGGGCGGAGACATGGCCTCTAAATCGCGACACCTGCGTGCAGCCATGACGTCCACGTTCACCCCAGCCGTGACGGCGCAGGGCTGGCACGTTGAGTATCCACACTTTCGCCGGCACGTCGGGGACGAGGTTCAGTTGGGTGAGATCCAGCCCCACAAAGACGTTGCCGCCATCATTCTGGAGTTCGGTCGCCACACCGGTCCGTTTCAAGACTGGGCCGGGAAGCTGATCGCACCAGACGCCTTAACCGTCACCGACCTGCCCATCTTTGAGCGCGCACGTCTGTGCCACACCAACCCGATGTATCGCCCACGCCTCCCTATCTTTGAGTTCGATGACATTGATATGGCCAACGATCGGGTTGAGGGGTTCTCTTATCAAGACATCCACGATGACCAGCCCGCGCTTGACGCCATGGTCGCCGAAATCCTCACCTACCTGCCGCAGATAGAGGCCTGGTTTGCGGATCCGTATCAGATCGGCCCAAACATTTTGGCCGCTCCACCGTCGTAAACACCGCTCATTTCGGTTGAGGTGCCGTCCACGCTAAGGCACCCTCGCACGCGGCATACTCCACCGCAGGCCCTCGCCCCATGACCCAAGCCAAAACCGCTGCCTTCGCACCATTCCTGTTGCTGCTATTTATTGGTACGCTCAGCAACTCCGCCGTTGTGCCGTTCATGGGCTTCTATCTAATCTCCGCGCTGGATCAGCCGCCATGGATGCTCAGCATCTACTCCGGCCTCGCCGTCGTGCTGACCGTCACCGCAAACCGAGCGTTCGCGCGTCGCATTGATGCGGGCACCCGCGTGTTTCCGTTGGTCGGAATTGCCGCCACTGGGTTCACCACCGCGTCGCTGGCGATGGCCGTCTCTCCGACCCTTCCGGTCATGCTGACTGTCGGAGTGCTTGGCTACGGCGTCAGCGCGTCTGCGATCTCCACGATGTTCAGCCTTGGCGGTCATATGGCCGAGCGTCACGCGGTTCCCCGCACCCGGTTCAACGCGATCATGCGCGCCACTGTATCCACCGCATGGATGATCGGCCCCGCCGTATCGTTCCTCGCGGCGGGGACAATTGGCCCGACAATCGTGTTCAAAGGCGCCGCTGTCCTTGGCCTCGCGTGGCTGGCGCTGTGGTTTTCCACCCTGCCGCGTGACGTGCTGGCGAAGGCGCCCAGCAAACCCACCTCAACCGGACCTAGCCCAACAACCACAGGCCTATGGCTGGCAGCCGCGTTCATCTTCGCCATGTCCGCAGCCCACGGTCTGACCTTCTCGGCACTGCCGCTGTTCCTCGTCACGGAAGTGGGCCTGCCCGAATACGCCCCCGGCTTCGCGTTCAGCGTTAAGACGTTTGTTGAGGTCTTTGCCATCTTCTCGACCCCCTTCCTCATGGCGCGCTTCGGCCTTCGCGCACCACTTTTCGTGACGGCGATCATCGCGGTAGGTGCGATCTTGTTCCTGTCCTCAGTCACCTCGTTGCCGCAAATGATCATCGGATCTGCGCTGGAGGGGCTGTACTACGGCCTCTTCGCCAGCCTCGGCATCAGCTACGTGCAGAGTTTCGCGGAAGAGCGTCCAGCGCAGGCGACGGCAATCTACTGGAACACCCTCATGGTCAGTGGGCTTTTGTCCGGTCCCGCCGTGGGCCTCATCGCGCAGGCGAGCGACTTCCAAACCGTGATCGAAGTCTCCTCGGTCGGAGCAGCAATAGCCGCAATTGTCCTTCTTGCAGGTGTCTGGCACGAGCGTCGCACCAGTTAATCCATAGGGCGGAAATCTCCCGAAATCATTGGATAATTCGGCGAGAACCAGCTGAAATCGCTTGTTTCATTCGCACTGTACCATAGCCATGCCTGACGGGCCTACAGTAGTGGCTTTTTGACACTGAAGGAGGCTAACTCGCGATGCCTGTCTTCCTTACCCCGCCCGATGCCAATATTCTCGACCCCGCCTTCTGAGCTGGCCAAGTCTTGAACAATGACAGCACAATCAATGCCACGGGCGTCAGCGATATACTGCAAATCAAGCTGACGGGCGGATCCGTCACCATTGCCGATACAACCACTGGGACGGCGACGACCTTCTCTGATGGCGACCTTGCCTCCAGCTCGTTCAGCAACTTCGTGGAGTTTTGCGGCAACGACGCCGACAATGTCGCGGGCGGGTCCGTGGGCTTGAATGCGCAGGGCTACATTGGCGGGGATGGCGACGACATAATCATCACCTCAGCGCTGACGTCGTTTGCCAATGGCGCACCTACGGAAAGCCTATTCATGGGCGACTACCAAATCGCCCGCGATCCAGAGATGTTTGCAGAATTGCTGACGATCTTCCCAGAGCTGGCAGATCATTCTCAGCCTACCGACAAGCTTGCCCATGCGCCGTTGCGCGGGCTTGAGGCGAGCGCCTTGCGCCACACCCCTGCAGACGTCTAACTGCCGCTGCCCAAATGCTCTTCCCCGCGCGCCCGGGCCAAGGCGATCTGCTTTTGTCGCTCCCGAAACCGCACGCGGTCTGCGTCGGTGTGCACGTCGATGCAACTTGGGCAGGACACGCCGTCCTCATAGTCCTCCGCCAGCAGATCCGCCTCACTCACCGGATGACGGCAAGCGCGACACAACCCAAACGGCAGCTCCTCAAGGCCATGGCCCACAGCGACCCGTTCATCGAACACGAAGCACCCGCCTTGCCAAAGACTCTCGTCCGCAGGCACGTCTTCTAGGTACTTTAAGATGCCGCCTTTCAAGTGGAACACATCCTCGACGCCTTGAGATTTGAGGTAGGCCGTCGATTTCTCACACCGGATCCCGCCCGTGCAAAACATCGCAATGCGTTGATTGGCGAAGCGCGCTTTGTTGGCCTCCCACCACGCCGGGAAATCGCGGAAACTATCGGTGCCCGGATCGACCGCACCCGCAAACGTTCCAATCTGCACCTCATAGGCGTTGCGCGTGTCGATCACGGCCACATCGGGGGCTGCAATCAACGCGTTCCAATCGGCCGCGCTCACGTGGTTGCCCACCGTTGTCGGGTCCAACCCTGGCGCACCCATGGAGACGATTTCTTTCTTCAAGCGCACCTTCAACTTTCCGAACGGGGCCTGTGTGGCGAAGCTTTCTTTCCACTCCAAGCCCGCACATCCCGGCAAGCCGCGGATATGCGCCAACACCGCCTCAACGCCCGCGCGCGGTCCCGCGATTGTGCCGTTGATCCCCTCGGGTGCTACTAGCAACGACCCCCGCACATCGCCCGCGTTTGCGACTACCTTTAAGGGCGCACGCAACGCGTCAGGGTCGTCAAACCGGGTAAAATGATAGAGCGCTGCAACGGTAAACATGAGAGCTCAGATACGCCGTTGCGCGCGCCGCCTCAAGGCGTAGGCTTGTCCCAACAATCGGAGATATTTCATGACCCACGCCCTCCTCGTCATCGACGTCCAAAACGACTTCTGCCCGGGTGGCGCTTTGGCCGTGACGGGCGGCAACGATATCGTGCCGGGGATCAACGCGCTGATGGGTGACTTCGACATCGTGATCTTGACCCAAGATTGGCACCCCACTGGCCATTCCTCTTTCGCATCCACCCACGGTGCCACACCGATGAGCATGATGGACATGCCCTACGGCCCCCAAGTCCTTTGGCCCAATCACTGCATCCAAGGCGCGCCGGGCGCGCAATTCCACGCGGATCTCAACACCAACCGCGCGGACCTAATCATCCGCAAAGGCTTCAACCCCGCAATCGACAGCTACTCCGCGTTCTTCGAAAATGACCATACGACCCCCACTGGGCTGGAGGGCTACTTGCGCACACGCGGCATCACGCACCTCACGCTGGTCGGCCTCGCCACCGACTTCTGCGTCAACTTCTCGGCTACAGACGCCGCGCGGGCGGGCTTCATCATCACAGTCCGCATGGACCTGTGCCGCGCGATCGACATGGACGGATCGCTGGAGGCCGCGCGTAGAGGCATGCAAACCGCAGGCGTCACTCTGTCATGATTCCGGCGCTCGCCACACGAATCGCCGAGGCCCTGCGCGATCACCCAACCGTTCGCGCGCTGTTTCTTGGCGGCAGTCACGGTAACGGGCTGTCTGACGCCTACAGCGACCTTGATTTAGTGTTGGTCAGTGAGGGTGGTGGTTCCGACGAGCTGGCCGCACTTTTGAAGCAAGCCATCGCCCAGACAGGCCAAATCGTGATGTGGCGCGACCGTACAGTAACGCCCGTTTTGATCAACGCGATCACCGCGCCCGCCAACCGCATTGACGTGCTGATGTACACTCCTGCCGACGTCAAAGGTTACGCTCAAGACCGCCTGCAAACGCTGTTTGACCACGACGACATCCTCGCCAGCCTGCCCAAAACCACTCTGCACTGCGCGTCTGATCCAAAGCGTATGGCCTACCAGTTTGAAGAGTTTATCCGCATTCTCGGCCTGCTGCCCCTCGCCATCGGACGCGAGGAATACATCAACGGCGTCGCGGGTATCTTCCATCTGCGCAACCTGTTGGTGGAACTACTAATCGCCGAGACAAACGCCTCGAACCGGGGCGGGGCGCTGCAACTCAACCGTCTACTAACAGAGGAACAGCGCGATCTGCTAATCTCCCTACCGCCCCCCATCGCGACCCGTGAGGGCGTGATCAGGGCGCACAAAACCTATGCCGCAGCCTACCTTCACCGTGCCCGTGCCTATGCCAACCAAAACGCGATCACGTGGCCCGAGCAGTTTGAGGACGCCATCCTGACCTATGTCGGTGAGGCGTTAGATATCCAAATTTTTGAAGCTCCCTAAAGCCCTAATCCACGCCCAAAAGTGCCCGCAACGCGGTCCTGCTTCCACTGACGTCGGCCAGTGTGTAGCCATCCAGCGTGGTGTAGAATGCGGCCATCGCCTCGGCCAGTGGATGCTTTACGCCGCACATCGGCAACAGGCGGCAGCTACAGGGGCCTTCGGCGAAGCACTCCACCAAGGCACTGTCCTGCGACAGGCAGCACACGGCCTCTCCCAATCGGATATCGCCCGCGTCCTTTGCCAGCCTTAACCCGCCGTTGCGCCCACGCTCGGACACGAGGAACCCACCACGCACGAGACGCGAGCAGACCTTCGCCAAGTGATGCTCCGACAACTGGAACGTCTCAGCAATCCGCGCGACCGAGACCTTTTCAGGCGCGGCAACGCTCAGGTGAACCAACACCCGCAACCCGTAATCTGTGAACTTGCCCAACTGCATGGGTTATATTTTGCATTTACAATACCGAATATGCAATGCTAAATAATACGTAGTAAAAATACTGAATAAGGAATCGCTGAGATGACCCTCGTTGATATGTTCCTATGGCCCGGCACAAAAATCTGCCAGCTGTTCGGCGTGGAGCCTGAAAAGGACATGGGGCTGATCCGCTCGATGTTTAACATGCTGGTCTATTTGATCGTGATCCTGACGGCGCTTTGGATCATTCTGTGACCACAGCGCTACCCCGTATTGAGGTGACGCAAGCGCAGATCAAGCTGGTCGCTGACCGCTTCTATGCCCGTGTGCGCGCTGATCCGCAGCTGGCCCCGATCTTCCATGAAACCCTCGGCCATAACGCCGAGATCTGGGACGCGCACATCGCCAAGATTACCCGCTTTTGGCGCAACGCCCTGCTGCGCGAACCAGTTTATTCTGGCAATCCGATGCTGGCCCATTCCGGTATCTCCACGATCCGACCTGAGCATTTCGCCATCTGGCTCGGCATTTTCGATCAGGTGTTGAACGAGATTTTGCCTGCCGACACAGCCGCCATTTGGTCCCGTACGGCCCACCGCATTGGGCGCGGCTTGTCCCTTGGCCTCGCCTCCACCCGCGCGCGTATGGACGGCGTTCCTGATCTGCGCATGTAGTGCGGTTTGAAACCAAAGACCGGGCGCGCTTTGTTTTCCCCGTTCAAGCCCGCGCAATCTAGCCTATGAGTGTCCCACAATAAAACGAACAGGGACATATATTTTGAAAAAACCACTCGCAGAATTTATCGGAACCTTCACGCTGGTTCTCTTTGGTTGCGGCGCAGCCGTGCTTGCGGGCGCCGACATCGGCCTCACGGGCATCAGCTTCGCCTTCGGCCTCGCACTGATCGGCATGGCCTACGGCATCGGCGCCGTCTCGGGCTGCCACATCAACCCAGCCGTGACGCTTGGCGTTGTGGCGTCCGGCCGGATGAGCATCGGTGACGCCGTCCCCTACATCATCGCGCAGATTGCCGGTGCCATCGCAGGTGCCGCCGTCCTGTTGATCATCGCATCGGGCAAAGCCGACTATAGCGTCGCTGTGAACGGCCTGGGCCAAAACGGCTGGGGCGAGGGCTACTTGGGCGAATACAACATGATGTCCGCCTTCGTGTTTGAGATCATCGCGACGTTCCTCTTTGTGGTCGTGATCCTCGGCGCAACGGGCAAGGGCGCACCGGCGGCCATGGCAGGCCTTGCCATCGGCTTGGCGCTTGTGGTGATCCACCTTGTGGGCATCAACGTCACGGGCGTGTCGGTGAACCCGGCGCGGTCCATCGGGCCAGCCCTGTTCGCAGGTGGCACAGCGCTGACGCAACTCTGGCTGTTCATCGCCGCACCGATCCTTGGCGCGCTCGCGGCAGGCATCCTGTTCCGCTCCGGCCTGCTCGACGGCGACGACTAAATCATGACAGGAGGCCGCCTAGTGTGGCCTCCGCTTGCCTCCCCACCCCGTTTCTAGAATCACTCCCTCCGACGACATCGGAGGTATTCATATGCGGCGCGTTCTTTTCTCGGCTCTCATCTTTTGCGGGGCATCGGTCCATACCACGGCGATCCACGCGCAAAACGCTGACAGTCCGCCCACCGACAGCCGTGATCTCCTCCGATTGGCCGAAGGCGAACATGTCTACGGGGCCGAATTGGGGACCATCATCTTTGGCCCATCAGCGCCCGATTGCAATCAGCTCACCTTCCGCGTCGCCACCGAAAGCGACGGCATCCTTGAGCACTTTGAAAGCACCACAGCCGAAAACCTCATGGAAGGGGCGATCCTGCAAGCCGCGCGGATATGTCGGCTCAACGCGAGCGACACCGTGCGCGCCTCCCTATCTGTGGAACAGTTTGGCATTCCCATTGCCGATGTCACCCTTTCCGGGCCCTTGATGCCTGCAAACTATACCGCTGATGTCACATTGCTCACCGCTCCACAGCCCGCGCTGCTGTCGGAATACGATGCCTATTGGGAAGCCTACCCCCGCTACATCCCGGACCGTGACAGGTTCGCGGAACTGGCCCGTTTGGGCTACTCCGACTTCGCCTACGCGCTGGGTGTCACCTATGATTGGCAAGGCTACACGCGGCAGGTCTATTTCGGGGCCGCACCGTTTTCCTCCGCGCTGCAAATTGATCGGGATTTCCTTGATCTGACTATCCGCTCGGGGCATCCCACTGCTGCCTACCTCGACACGCGCTCGATCATCTCCGACGCCTCCGAGGCCGAGCGTCGCAACCCCGCGACCCTCCCCGAAGATGCACTGCTGACCCTCACTTTGCGGATCGCGCAGGGCATGGCCTCGGGCCACGCCACCGCAATCTCCTACGCCAGGCTGCTCCAGGACCGGGGCGTCGATATCACCGCCGCGACGACCCTCGTCGGCCGTCTGGACACCACCACTGCGCTTGAAGATTTGCGCGCCGCCCCCGCCTCAGATGCAACTCCCACCGCCGCATTCGCGGTGCGTGCCCTGAACGAGGCTCTCGTTCTTGATCGCTATCGCCCCGGTGCCAACTTCCTCGAAATCATCGCCATGGATGACGAGCCGTTGCTGACATGGGTTATGTCAAGCGCCCCGATTTTTGAACGCCGCAACAACGGATGCGCCGTCCGGGTTCTGACCTCTGCCGTGGCCCTGTCGGTCCGGTCGGTCGACGACCTCACCTGTTCCGGTGATGCGTCCGGGTACACCTGCACAATGCGTCATGCGGTAAGCTGCTTTGCCTTCAACCCATGGGCCAGCCAGAATCCGACTGTTGGCCTGACCGCTGCGGCGAACTTCTCCCTCTGCGCTCCGATAGAGCTTCAAAGCTTCGGTCTTTCCGCCACCTTCGCACGCGATGGCGCACGTTGGGTTTTGACCAGCGCCGCCCGCACGGACCGCTAGCGTCACGGGGGGCGGCTCTCCTCTTTCCAACGCCCCTTCCAGATGCTTCAGACAAGCCTTGCCCGGTGCGACCCGCGCCCTTAAACCAACTCAGCCATACATGTGGAAGGGGCCAATCATGACCAACACAATCGTTAACAGCTGGAACGAATGGGATCCGCTGCGCCACGTCATCGTGGGCCGCGCCGACAATTGCCACATCCCGCCCGCAGAGCCCGCGCTGGACGCCAAGGTGCCAGAAGACAGCGACATGCGCGGCCAGTGGGGTAAGCGCCCGCAGGAAACCATCGACCGCGCCAATGAGCTGCTTGATACCTTCGCAGGTCAACTTGAAGCGCGCGGTATCCGCGTCGACCGCCCCCCCTGCATTGACCATTCCCTGCCCGCCACAACGCCAGATTTCAACACCGATAGCCAGTTCGGCTGCATGCCTCCGCGCGATGTACTTCTCACCGTCGGTTCAGAAATTCTTGAAGCGACGATGTCATATCGTTGCCGCTGGTTCGAATACCTCAACTATCGCCCCCTGTTGCAGAAGTACTTCGACGAAGATCCGAAATTCCGCCACGAGTCCGCACCTAAGCCCCGCTTAACTGACGCCGATTACCACCCTGACTACCTGAACGAGAAAATCGGTGACACGCAGCGTCTGAAATGGGCTGAGGAAAAGCACTTCGTCACGACCGAGGAGGAACCCCTGTTCGATGCCGCTGACGTGTTGCGTTTTGGCCGCGACCTCGTCGTGCAGCACGGCTTCACCACCAACCTCAAAGGCATCGAGTGGTTGCGCCGGCACTTCCCCGATCACCGTGTTCACACAGTGAACTTCCCCGGCGATCCCTACCCAATCCACATCGACGCCACCTTCACGCCGCTCCGCCCCGGTCTGATCCTCAACAACCCGCAACGCCGCCTACCTGCGGATCAGCGCGCGATGTATGAGGCCAACGGCTGGGAAATCATGGACGCCGCGCAACCCGCCCACAACGCACCGCCGCCGCTGTGCTATTCGTCAACTTGGCTGTCGATGAACGTCCTTGTCCTAGACCCCAAAACCGTCTGCGTGGAAGCGTCCGAGGTCTACCAGATGGAGCAAATGGACAAGCTCGGTATGGAAGTCGTCCCCGTAAACCTCCGCGATGCCTACGCGTTCGGCGGTGGCCTGCATTGCTGCACCGCTGATGTGTACCGTGAGGGCGTTTGCGAGGATTACTTCCCGAACCAGTAGCACCTTAAGGCCACACCATCCACACGGCCACGGCTGCGAGTACAATCGCAAAAACGCGGTTCATCACCCGCGCGCCCTGTTCATCCCGGAAGCGTGCGGCGATGCGGTCACCCGCAACCGTCCACGCCGTAAACGCCACCATATTGTTCAGCGTGAATACCGTGGCGATGACCAGCACCGCCCAGATCCGCTGCTCCTCACTGGTCGACAGGAACGTCGAGAACATCACCGTAATAATCAGATAGGCCTTGGGATTGGTCAGCAGCAGCAGCACGCCACCGATGAACCCCGCCGGTTGAGCGTCCCCGGCGCCATCGCTCTGGCCGGCACGGAAGAAACACCACGCCAGATACAGCACGTAGGCCGACCCCACCCATTTTATGACATCGAAAAGGAACGGCGCACGGTCCATCGCGGCGGCAAAGCCCAGTCCGATGCCTACCGTCACAACCCACGTGGCAAGATGATAGCCCACATTCGCCGGGATCGTGGCACGTACACCAAACCGAGCACCGTTAGCGGCGAAAAACATGTTGCCGGGACCGGGGCTATAGGCCAGCGGAAATAGGAAGATGATCAGCGCAAGAGACAGGGTTAGCATGGCAAGGCACCTCTAGATTAAGGTTTTAACTTGGCCACTTTCACAGCGCCGTACGACCCGAATCCTGCGCAAATTCCACCCTAAAGCACACCTTTCCACAAATTGATCTTCGTCCCCGAATGATCCACCGGTCCAAATGCCTCCAGCTCCAACCCAGTGGCCTTCGCCAAGCCACCATCGCTAGTGATGATCCCCACGGACCAGCCGCCAAAGCGCTGCTTCAATGTGGCTCCCATCGCTCCGTAGAGCCCGAACAGCAGCTTCCGCTCACCAATCCGGCCCCCGTACGGCGGGTTCACAATCACTATTCCCCCTGGCCCCGGCGCG
>RCNE010002100.1_pt1 | contig 10752 bp, 9 predicted proteins | sample 2041361 | NCBI WGS metagenome assembly RCNE01 (sample SAMN09708229, study PRJNA481090) | Marine sediment metagenome, whole genome shotgun sequencing project.
TAGATGAGTGCGAAGAAGTTTGACGGCGGCCCGCCCCCGTGGAAACGGTCCGTCTACATAGAATATGTCGCTTACGATCTCGACCATAGCCATTGGGAACATACACTTCGCAAGACACAGTGGGAGAACTCACAATGCCAACGCCTAAAAAACCCAACGTCATATTGATCTTGGCGGATGACCTAGGATTTGCTGATCTTGGCGTAACCGGTTCAGAAATCAGAACCCCGAATATTGATGCACTGGCCCGCGATGGAACGATGCTGTCGGCAATGTACAATTGCGCCAGATGCTGTCCGACGCGCGCCTCTTTGCTGACAGGATTGTATCCGCATAACGCAGGTGTCGGTCACATGGGAGCCAATCTTGGCACGCCCGCCTATCAAGGGTTCCTGCGCAACGACAGCGCGACGATTGCAGAACATCTTAAGGCGAACGGTTACCGAACATTGATGTCGGGAAAATGGCATGTGGCCGGGGATTTTATGGCGCGCGAGGTCGACAGCTGGCGCGTGGGCGATATGGAACATCCAACGCCGCGCCAACGCGGTTTTGACCGCTTCTACGGCATTGTTGATGGCGTGACGCATTTCTTCTCACCGCATTACATGTTGGAAGACGACTCTCGCGTTGAAACCTTCCCGGATGATTTCTATTTCACCGATGCCATAACAGACAAAGCTATTGAAATGATCGAGGAAACGCCTGAAGATCAGCCATTCTTTCTCTATCTGGCGCACACCGCCCCGCATTGGCCGCTTCATGCCCATGAAGAGGACATTGCACGTTACGACGGCGTCTATAACGCTGGATGGGACGCCACACGCACCGAAAGGCACGAGGCCATGAATGCGATGGGCCTGTTCCAAAAGAATTGGAACATATCTCCGCGTGATACCGAGGTGCATCCATGGACGGTTGAGGAAAACACCGATTGGGAAGCCCGGAAGATGGCGACCTATGCGGCCATGGTAGATCGTATGGATCAATCCATAGGCCGTTTGATTGCAGAGCTCAAACGCATGGACCAATTCGACAATACACTGATCATGTTCCTGTCCGACAACGGAGGCTGTGCTGAATTTATGGCCGAAGACGGCTGGGCCAAGTTTTTCCCTGACACCACATCTGACGGACGTCAAATCGCAATGGGCAACCGTCCTGACGTCATGCCGGGCAACGCGCTGACCTATCAGAGCTATGACAAACCTTGGGCCAATGTGTCAAACGCGCCGTTTCGCCTGTTCAAACACTATGTCCACGAGGGTGGTATATCGACGCCGCTTGTTGCGCACTGGCCAAAAGGGTTCAAGCCACGCGAAACCGCCCATGCAGCCTGTCATGTTGTAGATATTCTTCCCACAATCCTTGAGGCGGCGGGCTGTGCCTACCAGAATGAGGTTGGGGGGCATGAAATTCAGCCGATGCAAGGCGAGTCATTGATGGGCTTGTTTCAGGGCAAGGATTGGGAACGCGAACAGCCGATTTTTTGGGAGCACGAGGGAAATGCCGCGATCCGACTTGAGCAGTTTAAGCTGGTGCGTCAGCATAACCAAGAATGGGAATTGTACGATATGGAAGCGGATCGGACCGAGTTGCATAACCTGATCGGTAAGAACCCAAAACTGGAAGCCGAAATGAAAGGTCAATATTTCGCCTGGGCAGCACAAACTGGTGTCATGGACTGGGACACAGCGCTTCCCAAGCTGCTCGCCGCTTGGAACATGGAAACTGCGGAGGGATAGTGTTCACTAACTTTACAAACAAATGCACTCTCAAAGTTCGCACGGCCCCGCGCACCGTTTCAAATTCTCATGACACAAACACTTGGCAGAACGAAATTTGAGTTGGCAGGGTTTTGATCAATGCCGCAAAGCAGACCGTTGCTGCGCTTTGCTCTTACGGCTGCTATGCGGAACTTTGCAGCCATTGACCCGAGACTGTTACTGGTAGTTACTCGAATTAGCGGCATCTCGATTTTCTCGGAACTCACTCGCGGGCAGTGTCAGAAGAAACAGACTTGAACAGGATAGGGCGGTTTCGTAGCGTTTGGGGATGACAAAACGCTCTCCTTTTCGCTACTTCAAGACGTCTCCTGAAATCATTCGCCTGGCTGTGATGATGTACGTGCGTTTTCCGCTTTCGCTGCGAAATGTTGAGGACCTGCTGCACGAGCGAGGAATCGGAATCAGTCACGAGACGGTGCGGTTTTGGTGGAATCGGTTAGGCCCGATTTTCGCGGCCGAGATCCGTAAAAAACGTATCCAGCAGATGCACGCACATTCCAATTGGCAATGGCATCTGGACGAGGTCTTCGTGAAAATCAATGGAGAGACCCATTACCTTTGGCGAGCGGTCGGCCATGAAGGCGAGGTGCTGGAAACCTTTGCCACTAAACGCCGTGATCGTAAGGCAGCATTGAAATCCATAAAGAAATCAATGAAACGCTACGGTCAGCCACATGTTGTGGTAACGGACAAGCTGCGTTTGTATGGCGCTGCGATGAAGGTCATCGGCAATGCGAACAAGCAGGAAACCGGGCGCTGGCTGAACAACCGCGGCGAGAATTCGCACCAGCCGTTTCGGCGACGAGAACGGGCGATGCAGGGCTTTCGTAGTATGGGAAGTTTGCAGAAATTCTCCGCCGTTCATGTTTCCGTTCACAACGATTTCAATCACTGCCCGGCAGGGTATGTTTACATACCCGAGAGGGGTGGAGCGCCCCCTTTACTCACGCGCCAATTTCAAGATCAACCGAAGCGCCGCTCTCTCCGAGTGGCGCCAGCTTTGTTCGGCATAGGTTCTGGCATCTTGCGGCAAACAGAGGCTGGTTCGCATTTGTCTGACAGCACCTTATTTTGGCCCTGATCAAACTGGATCCCGAACTGTTCGGCAGCGCTGTTCTCCAGCTTGAGACCGAAGCCGAGCAGTCAGAGCAAGCTCCCGAACAAGTCGACTATGACATTTTGCGCGACTTTCTCTCAGGTTCCGCGGCCGATGAAGACGATGGTACCATAGAAGATTGGGAAATCGATGACTGGCAGATTGATGATGGGGAGCGCGACCATGACGACATGTAGCCCAGTAATGATCCGGCAGGCATCGCGTGATGTCTGTAGGGACAACTTCTTCCCGTTTGTGTGGCGGGTGTTTGACAAGCTCCATCATGGCCCAAACAAGTTTGAACCCGCTTGGCATGTGCGCGCCATGTGCGATGAACTAGACAACATCAGGACCGGCGAGAACAAGCGGTTGGTCATCAACATCCCGCCCCGGTGCCTGAAGTCGGTGACGGTCGCGGTGGCGTATGTCGCTTTCCTGCTGGGACATTTCCCCGAGGCGAAGATCATCGTAGCAAGCTATGGTCTCGATCTCGCCCGGAAGCATTCCGAAGATTGCCGGCGTGTTATTTCTTCGCGCTGGTATCAGGAGATATTCCCGCAGACCCGGTTGGCGAAGAAGGGCAACACGTCGGAAGAGATTCGGACAACAAAAGGGGGCGGTCGTAAGGCGGTTCCCATCGGTAGTTCAGTGACCGGACATGGCGCTGACTACATCATCATTGATGATCTGCTGAAAGCTGGCGATGCCGACTCAGAAGCGGAACTATTCCGGGCGCAGGAGTTCATTGAGGGGACGTTGTTGTCCCGCTTTGACAACCCCTCGGAAGGTCGCGTTATGATGATTGCCCAACGTTTGCACGAACTCGACCCGCCTGGGTATCTGCTCGACAAAGGCACCTACCGACATCTCAACTTACCCGCGATTGCGGAGGCAGAAGAGGTCGTCGCTATTGGTCAAGGGAAGCTTCATCGCCGCAGACTGGGGGACCTTTTAGTTCCGGAAAGGCTCGACCAAGAGACGCTGGATCGCATGCGACGGGAGATGGGATCGGCCGTCTTTAACTGCCAGTATCAGCAGAACCCGATTGCGCCAGATGGATCGCCTCTAAGATGGGAATGGTTCGGGACGTACGATAGCGTTCAGGACCGGCGCTGGTATGAGATGGTAGTCCAAAGCTGGGATACGGCTATGTCGGCTGTCCCTTCTGCCGCATTTTCTGTATGTACCACGTGGGGTTTTAGAGAGAGTATTTGGTACCTCGTCGATGTTTGGCGAGGTCAACTGGACTACCCCGCCCTCAAAGCGAAAACGCTGCATCTCGTCGATCGATGGGATCCAGACAAGGTGCTCATAGAAGATGCCGCCTCAGGAAAACCTCTCTTGGACGAACTATTCAATGAGGACCGAAGTCGATTCCGCCACATCAGGCCCGAGAAAGATAAGGAAATCAGGTTCCAGTCTGCCTGCGCTCCCATCGAGGAGGGTAAAGTGTTTTTGCCTAGAGACGCGCCATGGTTGCCTGCGTTCAAACGTGAACTCCAAGCCTTCCCGCGGGGCGCTAAAAACGATCAGGTCGACAGCTTCAGTCAATTCCTCAACTGGTCAAAAGGTAACGGGTTCTATCGTTCGCTTTCGCGTGATCATCCGATCAGGGTGGAGCGTCGGCAGAGTAACGCCAATCGACAAAGGCGTCGCCGGTGATGATGCCATCGCCGTTACGACGGCTGCTCGTATAGCCTCACCTTCAGGCTCATAACCTGAAGCAGAGCTCCGATGTATGAACCGTACGCCCTGTCAAACTGCGCTACTGTTGATTCTCTTGGGAACATTTCTGTTTTGGGCAGTTGGTGAAATTTCTGAATGGCGATAACATATACGACCCTACAGTTTCGCGACAGATCATATAAATTCAGTGCCTTGCTGGTCAAAAGATAACGGACGGCAGCCAAGTTGCGATTCCTGGTACCATCCAGATTAGGAACACCCCCACAGCCTGAAGCCCTATGAAAGGAATTACGCCCGCATAGATTTGGCCGGTGGTCACTTCCTTTGGGGCAGCACCACGCAGATAGAAAAGAGAAAAACCGAATGGTGGCGTGAGGAAGCTCGTCTGAAGGTTAATTGCTAAAAGTATGCCAAGCCAAATTGGATCATGCCCCATCAGGATCAAAGAGGGCGCTACTAGCGGCAGCACAATCACTGAAATCTCTACAAAATCGAGGAAGAACCCAAGCACAAAGATGAAGACCATCGCGAAAAATAGTGCACCTGTCGGTCCGCCCGGCATATTCCCCAACAGATGAGCAACCCGCTCTTCCCCGCCCAATCCAATAAACACTAACGAAAAAAAGCCCGCCGATAGGATTGTCGCGAAGATCATTGCCGTCATTGTCAAAGTGGAGTCGACGGCATCATGGATGATGCGCTCTTTTAAGGATGCCCTGAGGGCCAAACCGATGGCGACAGCACCGACAACACAGAGCAGCGCATAAATAGCACCGACCACCAGTTCAGAAGATGTAAGGTCGTTGCGTTGTAAACGCACAGGGAATATCCCTGCAAAGACCCCAAGCGCCACCAATGCGCCAGCCCCTAGCAAGATAAGTTTAGGGTTGATGCGAAGGCGACGGCCCGCCATCAGAAGGGCACCGACGGCCCCCACAGATGCCGCTTCAGTAGGGGTCGCTATGCCCCCGAGTATCGCCCCAAGGACTGAGAAGATCAAAAGAACCGGTGGAATGATCGTAGTAATGATCTCTGCTCTATCGGGCTTGGCCATGTCTGCGCGCGCAGGCGGCATGTCCTGTGGGCGCAAATATCCATGGATCACAATATAAAGAAGATAGAGCGAAACAAGCATCAGTCCGGGAATGATTGCCGCAGCAAAAAACTGGCCAACAGACAATGCTTCGACAGAGAATTTTCCCTGTTCATATTGTGCTTGCTGAAACGCGTTCGACATCACGTCTGCGAGAATGATTAACAAGGTTGATGGCGGGATGATTTGGCCCAATGTGCCCGCCGTGCAGACGATGCCAGAAGCAACACGCGGATCATAACCTGAGCGCAGCATGGTCGGCAGCGCAATCATACCCATGGCGACCACCGTTGCCCCGACGATTCCAGTTGAAGCGGCAAGAAGCGCGCCGACAAGCACCACCGATATCCCAAGTCCGCCTCTGAGCTGCCCAAATGTGCGGCCCATCGTATCTAGCAAATCCTCGGCGATACGGCTTTTTTCCAATACCGCCCCCATCAACACAAATAGCGGAATAGCGATAAGCACTTGGTTGGAAATCAATCCAAAGACCCGCTGGCCAAGGGCACCCAACAATGAGATGTCCATCACCCCCAACATCCAACCAAAATAGGCAAAGAATACCGCAACACCTGCAATGCTGAAAGACACTGGAAATCCGGACAGGATAGCGACCATCAGGGCTGCAAACATAATGATATCAAGGTATTCGCTCAAGATGGTACTCTCATCAAAAGAAGCCGTGCCAACTGCGACAGGGATTGCAGGATGACGAGGATACAGAATGCAGGGATAAGCGTTTTAAGCAGAAACACGGCCTCAATGCCGCCAACAGAGATCGGGCCTTCGAGGATTTTCCAGGAGTTGCGCACCGAAGGCCAAGACCAGTAAAGCAGCACCAGCATCGAAGGCAGGAGTAAGAAGATATGTCCAAAGATGTCAATTCGGCGTTGTGCGGCTGGACTAACTTTGGCAAAGAACACATCAACACGTACGTGTTTATCCACGAGCAGCGTATACCCCGCCCCCAGCATGAAAAGGGTGGCGTGCATGTAAAGCACGCTTTCCTGTGCGGCGATCGAGTTCACTCCAAAGACATAACGCGCAACAACAATAGCGAATTGCATCAGCACCATCAAAAGCGCAAGCCAACGGATCACGCTCGCGGTTGCACGGTTAATGCTGTCGAAAAAATTTGCGATTCCAATCACTTGCCTGCCCCTGAAACAGTTGGAGTCTGGTGCGCGGTTTAACCGCGCGCCAGTTTGGCTTCAGTAGCCCAACGCTTTGGCTCTGGCGTTCATCTGCCCGTTGTCCGAATAGGGTTTGTAGCCACCGACCAGATCGCGGTACGCGACAAAACTTTCAGCGATGCGGACGACCAATTCGTCTTCATCGGCTAGCAGATCATCAATGACCTCTTTTGCCGCTACGCCCATGGCGTCGACCACTTCATCAGGGAACTTTTTGACAGTAACACCGTGCTCTTCTACCAGTGCTTTCAAGGACAGAGCGTGTTTGGTCGTGTATTCTGTCCAAACAGGATTGTACATTCCTTCACAGGCCGCCTTAACAACCTGCTGCAGATCTTCAGGAAGCTCTGCATAAGCTTCTGCGTTTATGCCGCATTCTTCCGCAGAAGATGGCTCGCCAACGCCGGGCCAATAATAGTTCTTGGCTACTTGATAGTACCCTAGCGCGGAATCGGTCCATGGACCGATGAATTCACCCGCATCCAAGGCACCTGTTTGCAGCGCCTGGAACATCGCAGGTCCGCTCATGGATTCTGCCGCCATACCCAACTTGTTCACCATCTCAGAGGCGAGACCAGTTGTACGGAATTTCAAACCCTTCAGATCTTCTACTGAAGTGATCTCATCGCGGAACCAACCGCCCCACTGTGGGCCAGAGTTGCCGCACAAAAACGGTTTGATGCCAAATCGGCCGTACATTTCGTCGTACAGTTCTTGTCCACCGCCATGAGACATCCAGCCGAACTGTTCGTCAGCCGTTAATCCAAAAGGCTGGGAACCAAAGAGCAATATGCCCTTCGACTTGGAACCCCAATAGGCGGGCACTGCATGGTAAAGTTCTGCGGTGCCTTCGGAAACGGCATCAAACACGCCGCGACCAGGAACGATCTCACCTGCCGCGTAAAGCGTGACCTCAATTCGACCACCAGAAAGTGTGGTAATGCGATCCGCCAATGTCTGTGCGGCGACACCTGGTCCCGGCAGGTTTTTCGGCCAGGCCGAAACCAATTTCCACTGACGCTTGTCTTGTGCGACGGCCGGCGCGGCCAGCGTGGTCGCAGCAATGCCCACGGCACCTGCAGTTAAGAACTTTCTTCTTTCCATTGTGTCCTCCTCCTTGTTGATTTCATTACTAAGTATAACGAACATTTTTAGCCTATGTTCACGCGCATAGTCGAGCGCAATGTAGTGCCAACCGTCCCTTATCACTCACATGTCGCAAATTTGGGTGGCGCACCAACGGGCACTGTCAGACAAAACCGGCTTGAGCCGGGCAGGGCGAAGACCTAGCTTTGCGGCATGATAAAACGCAGCGCCTTGCGCTATTTTACCGCTTCACCCGAGATCATTCGCCGCAATCTCGAGCGTGATCTCTTCCCGCCTGATCCGGCACCGGACTGTTTTCAGATCAAGGTGTCTGGAAGATTCTGTTGCATTAGTGGAGTGCGTGCAAATGACCGACGATGGATGTGAGATTACGTTGCATCGTCGAACAAATTGGCCACGAACTCGATCTCATTTAGAACGCCGGTTTCATTGTCTGCAAAATGCCCCTTCTTGATAGCTCTGAGTGTTTCAATTCCTTTCAATGTGTTTTTGGCAGCGCTTAGACTTCGAAAACCTCACTTAGGCCCGAGGAGTTGTTTGAGCACCCCATGATCACCTTCGATCCGGTTGTTCAAATGGTTACGATCAATGTGTCTGATAGCGTCTTGGAGACCACAGCCTTGATTCATTTCTGCGATCACCTTGGCATAGCTGTGCGCCTTGTCTGTGATGATGGCGAGCGGATAATAACAACGAACGGTTTCACAGGCTTGCCGCATAAAAGCCCTTGCTGCGTTGGCATTTCGGCGTGCGGCCAGACGGAAATAGATCAGCTGGCCTCGCTGATCAACAGCCCGCCATAGGTAACACCAGCGTCCGTTGACACGAACATACGTCTCATCCACATGCCATTGCAGACCACGCCATGATCGATGGCGACCATAAGCCCGTTTTCGGATCTCGGGTCCGAACTTTTGCACCCAGCGATAGATTGTTGCGGCATCAACAGTGATCCCACGTTCAGCCATTAAATCCCGAACATCCCGGTACGAAAGTGGATGCCGACAATACCACCGTACCGCCAACAGAATGACTTCCTGAGGAAAACGATGATGTTTGAATGGACTGCGCCGTGCCATGGAAACCTCGCTAACTGTTCAAAGCAAGCATCCCGTGTGGCCGCAAATAATGCAACAGAACCCCGCAAAGAGATGCAAGGGCAGAAGTGAATGATGATGATCAAACGGGACCGCTGCCGGGACACCCCGAGGTGCTGTCAGGGCTCACAAGCTCGTTCGTCTGATTGGGACCCGGCTCGCGGACTTCATCAGGGCCAGCGGTTATATGCACCGCGCACAAAGGCCGGACACATGACCGCAACCTGCAACGATCAAAATCAGTTCAAATCAACCCTTGCGTAAACGGAGCCAATGGTATGGACCCCGCCGCCAAAGTACGGTGGTCTTTTGAAGGTCAATTGAAGCAAGGGAGGAATGTCATGGAGATCGTCCGAATTGGTTTGGATTTAGCGAAGAACGTTTTTGAAGTGTGCGGCGTTGATATGCGAGATCATGTTGTTTTGAGAAAGACCCTACGGCGTGATGCGGTTCCGCAGTTCTTTGCTGAGTTGCCACCTTGTCTTATCGGCATGGAAGCTTGCAGTAGCTCGCATTATTGGGCGAAGGTGCTCACTGATCTTGGTCATCAGGTTAGATTGATCGCTCCGCAGTTTGTGACTCCTTACGTGAAGTCGAACAAGAATGATCGGAACGACGCTGAAGCAATCTGTGAGGCAATTAGTCGGCCATCAATGCGCTTTGTGTCACCGAAATCTTCTGAACAGCTTGAGATACAAGCGGTCCATCGTATCCGCCAACGTTTGGTGTCTAGCCGCACCCGGCTTGTTAACCAGATACGCGGCCTACTGGCGGAACATGGCGTTGTGATCGGTCGAGACATCTCGCGGCTTCGCCGTGCGTTGTCGCAAATAGTAGAGGGGTCGGAATGCAATCTTGGCGATTTGATCCAGGAATTGGCGTCTGACATTCATCAGGAATTAACTGCTCTCGACGAACGCATCTCTTCCTACGACCGCAGGATCCGGAACCTTTTCCGAACAAACGAGATGTGTCAGCGCATCGGGAAGATTGAAGGGATTGGCCCGATCACGGCCACAGCGCTGGTCGCGGCAGTTGGAGACCAGTCCTGCTTTAAGAATGGGCGCCAGTTCGCGGCATGGCTGGGTCTGGTTCCAAAACAAAGATCGAGTGGGGGAAAGTCTCGGTTGTTTGGGATCAGCAAGCGCGGTGATCGGTACTTGCGTACGCTTTTGATCCACGGAGCCAGAGCTGTTCTTGGAAAGGCCGGTGGAAAACAGGACGCCAGAAGCGTCTGGATCAACCGAATGCGTGAGCGACGGCATCCAAATGTTGTTGCAGTGGCGCTTGCCAACAAAAATGCCCGAATTGTGTGGTCCGTCTTGTCCAGAAACGAAGAATACCGCGGACCCGAAATGACGCAAACAGTCTAGAAAGAACTAAAAACAGAGCAAAAAGGGAGGATATCCCCGACAGAATTGCAGCAACTTGGCAAGAGATGGTGAGACGACACATTCCGTAGCTTCTCAAACCTGATGTGTGGACCGGCAAGGCGAAAGCCGATGCCTTGGAGCCAATGAGGAAGAAGCGGGCGGAAATCCATCGGGGCTCGCGGCGACGATACTTCGGGCCGCATTCAGAAGCCGGATATACGTCAGCAACCGTGAAGCCAATCCAGCTCTAACTAAGGCGTTGCAAAAAGGCGGGGTCCATATACATCCACACATGACAGCACCGTTCACATTGGCCTGAC
>RCNE010002102.1_pt1 | contig 10751 bp, 11 predicted proteins | sample 2041361 | NCBI WGS metagenome assembly RCNE01 (sample SAMN09708229, study PRJNA481090) | Marine sediment metagenome, whole genome shotgun sequencing project.
GGGTGCGTAACTCGTTACGCACCGGACCATCGTCGGATGTTAAAACCATTGGTGGGTAACAAGTTACCCACCCTACGGGTGCGGTCAGGACATCCCTGTGCGGCCGGCTCGGGCATCCTGCTTCGCTCTACCGAGTCCATCCGTGGACTCGTATCGCGATATACCGTTCATCCTGAACATAAGCGCCCCCCTCTCCGCTCGAATTTAATGAGACAGCAGCAATTTTGGGCTCACTCCCCCTTAACCGGCAAACGGTTTAAGCCTGGTCTTTCCTATTCATTGATCAAGTGCTTGCATTGGCCTGTGAATTTGTTATTCTCTGTACCAGTGTATTAATACGCTACTACATTAGTACGAACTATGAAACAACATAACGATACGCAAAAGAAGGCACTGAAATCGGCGGCTGAATCATTGTACAAGGCCTTTTTGACCCTTCAGAAACCAGATGAAGTTCGCCAGTTTTTGTTAGACCTTTGCACGCCTTCGGAAGTGGAGGCGATGGTCGATCGCTGGTGGACGGCATCTTTATTGAGACAGGGGCACAGTTACCGGGAGATAAGTGAAATCACCGGTGTCAGTGTGACCACTATTGGCCGTGTGGCCAGGTATATGAACATGGGCGAGGGCGGTTACCGGCTGGCCTTGCGGCGCGAGGAGGCGGCTAAATCATGAACAGGATTCGGGTAGCGATTCAAAAATCAGGCAGGCTTTCAGATAACTCACTTGAGCTTTTGCAAAGTTGTGGGCTACGGTTTGCACGTAGCAAGGATAAGTTGTACTGGTACGGGAAGGATTTTCCTGTCGATCTGCTGCTGGTCCGTGATGACGACATCCCCCGTCTGTTGCTCGACGGCGTATGCGAACTTGGTATTGTGGGTGAAAACATTGCCGAAGAAGTGATGCTTGAGAAGAATGGTGGCGATGGCTTGTCACAACTGCGCAAGCTTTCATTTGGAGGTTGTCATCTTTCACTGGCGATACCCGAGGGTTCGGATATCAAATCAGCCTCTGATCTTGAAGGATGCCGGATCGCAACCAGCTATCCCGCCCTGACCAGTTCCCTGTTATCCAAACGTGGTATTACCGCTCAAACGGTTAAATTCTCCGGTTCAGTCGAGATCGCGCCTGGATTGGGAACGGCGGATGCGATTTCGGATCTCGTCTCTACGGGTACAACGTTGCGCGCCAATCACCTGGTTGAATTGGAGGTGCTTTTTGAAAGCACCGCAGCACTTTATGGGAATACTTGTCAGTTGTCAGAGGAAAAACGCCTGATGATCGACCGCTTGCTGTCACGTCTGGACGGTGTCCTTCAGGCGGCTGAAAGCAAATACGTGATGTTACATGCTCCGCGTGAAGCGGTTGAGAGAATTACCCGTCTTTTACCGGGTGCCGAGAAACCCAGCTTGATGAACCTGGAGGGTGATCCGGACCGTGTTGCCATTCACGCCGTGTGCCGTGAAGGGGTTTTCTGGGAGCACCTGGAAGCATTGAAAACCGCTGGCGCTTCGGCCATCCTCGTGTTGCCTGTTGAGAAAATGCTGGACTAGAAGATGGATATTCTTATTCCGGAAATGATCGACTGGTCGAGTGCCAGCGAGGTAAAGCGAGAAACTGCTTTGCGCCGTCCACCCATCCCGGTCGGCGAATTTCAGAAGATTGTTAGCGACATCATCAAGCAGGTCGGGTGTGATGGTGACAGGGCTTTGCGTGAGTTCGGTGAAAAATTCGATGCGGTGGTACCCCAGACACTGGAAGTGACTGCTGATGAGTGGGCAGTGGCCGAGTCGCTGGTCGACCCGGCTGTATTGCGAGCCATGGATGAGGCCATAGCCCGGATAAGTGCCTTCCACCTTGCCGGAAAACCTGCGCCGGTGAGCATGGAAACGGCCCCCGGTTTACGTTGTGAAGCGCGCTACCTGCCTATATCACCGGTTGGATTGTATGTGCCAGGCGGATCCGCACCCCTGATTTCCACGGTCCTGATGTTGGGCGTACCAGCAAAGATTGCCGCCTGCGAGCGGGTCATTTTATGCACACCGCCGGATAAACAGGGTCAGGTACCGTCGGCTATCCTTGCCGCGGCGTCGCGTTGCGATATTAAGCATGTTTTTAAGGTGGGTGGTGCGCAGGCCATTGCCGCCATGGGTCTTGGCACCGAAACCATTCCCGCCTGTGCCAAGCTGTTTGGGCCGGGTAACGCCTGGGTAACCGAAGCCAAGCAGCAGATTTCCAGTTTGCCCGGCGGTGCGGCGCGTGACATGCCCGCCGGACCCTCAGAAGTACTGGTAATCGCAGACCAGGGTGCGGATGCGACGGCGGTGTGCTGGGATCTGTTGTCACAGGCCGAGCACGGTCCTGATTCGCAGGCCATTGTTATCAGTGACAACGTGGCTCTGCTGAATGAAGTGGGTCGATTGTTACCGGGCATGGCCGGGCAATTGCCACGTGCGGAAATCCTTGCAGGTTCATTGCAATATCTCAGACGTATCCGGGTGGGTTCAATCGCAGAGGCTGTTGAAATCAGCAATCGCTATGCACCTGAACACCTGATATTGAATTGCGATGATGCGGATCAGGCAGCGGAAAAAGTCACCGCTGCCGGATCGGTATTTATCGGTCCCTGGACACCCGAATCGCTGGGAGACTACTGCTCCGGCACAAACCATGTGCTTCCAACCTATGGTTATGCGCGTGCCTATAGCGGATTGTCCGTCAGTGATTTTCTACGGCGTATGACTTTGCAGCGTGCCAGTCAAACTGGGCTTCGCAGTGTCGGGCCATGTGCATCAATACTCGCGGAGGCCGAGGGTTTGGATGCGCATAAAATGGCCGTGGAATATCGCCTGAAGGGTAGTGCCTGATGAAGATGGATATCAACAGTATTGCAAGGCCGGAAATTGTTGCCATGAAGCCCTATGTATCAGCGCGTAATAGCGCGGCTGCCGACGGAATCCTGTTAAATGCCAACGAAGCACCTTATCCCCACGTCTCCGACCCTGAATGGCAGCGACTGTCGCTCAACAGGTACCCCCAGCCACAACCTGCGTCACTGAGAACCCGCCTTACAGAAATGTACGCGGTGAACGAAGACAGCTTGTTGATTACACGTGGCAGCGACGAGGGTATCGACCTGCTGACGCGGGTTTTCTGCCGCCCGGGACAAGACTCAATTGTTGAGTGCAGCCCTTGTTTCGGTATGTATCGTATCGCCGCGACCATCCAGGGTGCGCGGGTGATCGATGTTCCAAGACAGGCAGCGAACGGCTTTCAAATTGATTTTGTAAAATTGGAAGAAGTGATCAATGAAGAGAAGGGTGTGCGGCTGGTTTTTCTCACCTCGCCAAATAACCCCACCGGTGATTTGATCAGCCGTAGCCGGTTGGAAGCAGTACTCAAAGCGACTGAGGGTAAGGCACTGGTGGTTTTGGATGAGGCATACATTGAGTTCTGTGCTGCCAGGTCGGCCATCGAACTGATAGAGCAATGGCCACAACTTGTCGTTTTACGTACCTTGTCGAAGGCCTGGGCAGCGGCGGGCTTACGTTGCGGTGTCGTGATAGCAAACCCGCCGGTGATCGGTCTGTTGCAACGTGTCATTGCTCCTTATCCGCTTGCGTCGGTGGCCGTTGATGCAGCCCTCAAGGCCATATCCGGGGAAAGCATCAACCGTCAACAACAATTTGTGAAAACGGTCCGGCAGGGCAAGGCTGATTTATACGGGTTTCTTTCGAATTGCGACTGGGTCAGGGAAATCTGGAATGGTGAGGCCAATTTTATCCTGATACGTGTAGCAGACGGGGACGAACTGGTGAGTTGGTGTGCAGGGCGTGGCATACGGGTTCGGAATTTCAGTTCACAGGTCCGTCTTGAAGGCTGTGTTCGCCTCACAATTGGCAGTACGCAGGAGCTGGTTGCGTTAAAATTGGCTTTGCAAGCCTATGGGGAGCAGGCATGAACCAACGCAAACGCCGGATTCTGTTTATTGATCGGGATGGAACCCTGATTATTGAACCGGAAGATTTTCAGATCGACAGCCTGGAGAAACTTGAACTGGTCGAAGCCGTGATTCCGGCCCTGCTTAAACTTAAGGATGCCGGTTACGAGTTCGTCATCGTCAGCAACCAGGATGGGCTCGGTACAGACTCCAATCCGCTGGAGAACTTCCAGCCTCCGCACGACAAAATGTTGTCACTGTTTGCTTCGCAGGGTATCAACTTCGTGGCAGAACACATTGATCCGCATTTTGAAAGCGATAACTCACCGAACCGTAAACCGGGAATCGGCATGCTGCTGGAATACCTGAAATCGGGTGAGCTTGACCTGGAGGATAGCTGCGTGATCGGTGATCGCCAGACCGATTTGCAACTGGCAAAGAATATGGGTATCGACGGTATTCTTTGTGGCCCCGATGGTAAGCATTGGGACGACATTGCCCATCAGCTTTGCACCCGGCCCAGGCGGGGTTCGGTACAGCGCAATACCAACGAAACCCAAATCAGTGTAGAGGTGGATCTGGATGCAGTCGGCGGAAATGAAATCAGTACCGGGATTGGTTTTTTTGATCACATGCTGGATCAAATTGCCACCCATGGCGGCTTTCGGCTGTTGCTGAATTGTGAGGGTGATCTCGAAATTGACGAGCACCATACCGTGGAAGATTGCGCGCTCGCGCTGGGCCAGGCGCTCGACCAGGCACTGGGCGACCGTCGGGGGATTGGCCGCTACGGATTTACTTTACCGATGGATGAGTCCCTGGCCGAGGTCGCAATCGATTTATCCGGTCGGCCGGTAATCGAATTTACGGCCAGTTTCCCACGTGATACGGTCGGTGGTTTGTCCACTGAAATGGTCCGTCACTTTTTTGCGTCCTTAAGCCAGTCCCTGCGTTGTGCCCTGCACCTGAAAGTTACCGGTGAAAACACACACCACATGGTCGAAGGCCTGTTCAAAGGTGCAGGTCGGGTTTTGCGGCCCGCACTGGCGAGACAGGGGACCGAACTACCCAGTACCAAGGGTGTACTCAGTTGACACTGGCGATCATCGACAGCGGCGGGGCCAACATTGGTTCCGTAATGCATGCGCTCAAAAGACTCGGCGCCGAGCCGGTATTTACCGCGGATGCGGCCACCATTCGTGCTGCCGACCGGGTTTTATTACCGGGTGTCGGCGCTGCCGGTGCGGCCATGTCCCGGCTGGGAGAACTGGGCCTGGTTCACTGCATCCGCGAGCTACAACAACCGGTGCTGGGTATTTGTCTCGGTATGCAATTATTATTTGAAAAATCGGAAGAAGATGACACGAAGTGTTTGGGCGTAATTCCCGGAACCTTACAAAAAATGAAGCCTTCGGAGGGTATCCGCGTACCGCATATGGGTTGGAATACAACCACGACCGTTACCGCTGATGCCTTACTGGCAGGTCTTTCTGAACAATCCTGGTTTTATTTTGTACATAGCTATTGTGCCCCCATCGGGCCTGGCACATTGGCCACCTGTTTACATGGAGAGTCATTTGCTGCGATCGTGCGAAAAGGGAACTTCTATGGTGCTCAGTTTCATCCTGAACGTTCCGCACGGGGTGGTGCGCGACTATTGGCAAACTTTTTGGAGCTGTAATGAAACTGATCCCGGCCATTGACCTGTTGGATGGGCGCTGCGTGCGTCTGTTGCATGGTGATTTCAAACAGGTTACCCACTACCCCCGGTCAGCGGAGGAGCTTGCACATGCTTATGCAGATGCAGGTGCTCAATGGTTGCACGTAGTTGATCTTGCTGCCTCCAGAGATGGTGTTGATGCTGATACTTCAGCCTTGTTCAGGCTACTTGGCCAGGCACCGCAATCGGTTCAGACCGGTGGCGGTGTGCGTAGCGGAGAAGATATCTCCCGCAGACTGGATGCCGGCGCTGCAAGGGTCGTTATCGGAAGTCTGAGTGTTACTGACAGCAATGGTTTTATTGGCTGGTTGGATCAATACGGTGCCGACAAACTGGTCGCCGCCCTGGATGTTCGTTTCGATGAGAAGGGCATTCCCTGGCCGCGTATTCATGGCTGGACCAGTCGCGGCGACCGCGATATGTGGCAGTTGCTTGATGAGTTGGTGGCCGGTGGCCTGAGACACCTTTTATGCACCGATATCAGCCGGGACGGTGCGCTTAGCGGCCCCAACCTCAAATTGTATGCCAACATCACCAGCAGGTATCCGGGTCTGCAACTGCAAGCATCCGGTGGTGTGAGCAGTCTTGGCGACCTGGAACAACTCAAACCCACGGGTGCCGCCGGTGTCATTACCGGCAAGGCATTGCTGGAGAAACGGTTCAGCGTGGTCGAAGCCCTGGAAGTATTGGAATGACCGGGCTTGGTTCAAACCTCGCGCGCCGCATCATCCCGTGTCTCGATGTGCGTGATGGCCAGGTTGTTAAGGGTGTGCAGTTTCGTGACCACCGTGTCATGGGTGGTATTATAGAACTGGCAACACGCTACAGCGCCGAGGGTGCGGATGAACTGGTGTTTTACGATATCACCGCTAGCCCGGAAGGTCGTGCGGTGGACAGTGAATGGGTCTCGCTTGTTGCCGAGGTCATCGACATCCCTTTTTGTGTTGCCGGTGGCATACGTTCAGTCGAAGATGCCCGTAAAGTTTTGCAGCGCGGCGCTGACAAAATTTCTATTAACACACCGGCGGTTCAAAGGCCGCAATTGATCAACGAGTTGGTGGAGGAGTTTGGCAGCCAGTGTGTCGTGGTCGGCATTGATTCGATATTGCATGATGGTGCCTGGGTAACCCGGCAGATGACCGGTATTCCGGATCAGATGCAGCAGACAGGTCATGCAACCCTGGATTGGATTACCGAAGTTGCCCAGCGCGGGGCCGGTGAAATTGTTCTCAATTGCATGGGTAGCGATGGCACACGCGAGGGCTTTGATATAGATCAATTAAAAGCCGCAAGGGCGTTGACCAGCCTGCCGTTGATTGCTTCCGGCGGTGCCGGCAGCGCCGGTCATTTTATTGATGTATTTGAACAGGCTGATGTAGATGGAGCCCTGGCAGCGACAGTTTTTCACAACAACAAGGTACCGATACCCGCGCTTAAGCAAATGCTGGCTGCGGGCGGTATTGGAGTGAGATTATGAATATTGATGGTTTGGCATGGAAAAAAATGAATGGCTTGATACCCGCCATCGTGCAGGATGCATTTGATGGCCGTATGCTGATGCAGGGCTATATGAATAAAGACGCCTTGAAGATTACGCTCGAATCGGGCCAGGTGACTTTCTGGAGTCGAAGCCGGGAGATGCTATGGACCAAGGGCGAAACTTCCGGTCACATCCTGGACCTGGTTGATATTCATCCCGATTGTGATTCGGACACCCTGCTGATACGTGCCCGTCAGGAAGGCCCGACCTGTCACCTGGGTCTGGATACCTGTTTTGACGTCGAAGACAAAGTGATACCGGAACTCGCGTTTCTGGCCGATCTCGAACGTGTGATCGCAAAGCGCGATGAAGATCGTCCCGAGGGAAGTTATACGACGGATTTGTTAGAAGCCGGTGTCAAACGCATTGCCCAGAAAGTAGGCGAGGAGGGTGTGGAAACGGCGCTTGCGGCGGCAGCAGGTGGTGATGAGGAGGTACTCAACGAGTCAGCGGACCTGATTTACCATTTGTTGGTGTTATTACGTAGCCGCAAACTTGAGTTGGGGTCGCTTGTTGAGGTGCTAAAGATCAGACACGGCGCTTGAACGGGTTGTGGCCGTTAAATGACAAGACAGCCACCCGGCAGACCGGTTTGATAACACCAGGTATTGGGTTGAAGCCATAGTGAGTAAAACCCGGTCCCGTTGGTATGAGCTGCTATCCGCGATTTTGCTGTTCACACTTCTTCTGGTTCTTGTCGCCCTGCGTGCCGGTATTGTAGACCGAAAAATCGGTATCAGTATTGCCTGCCAGGGTTGTTTTCACAGCAGTGTCTTTGCCGCTGACCTGGTGATGTTCTGGCTGGCATCGGGTGCTTTGCTGGCAGCCGGTTTCATCCCGATGCGTCTGCTTGGGCGCTTCTTGCACCTGGCGCTCGGCTTGCTGATTGTTGTCTTTGTAACTGATTTGCTGGTATTCCGGCTGTTCAATTACCGTCTGTTTCTGTCTGATGCCGCATTGTTTGTTTCAGAGCGAGCCGCTGTCTGGGACCAGTTTTCAAGCGGGGTCGGTGGAGTCTGGGTCGCCATCGTGATATTGCTTGCCGTGATTGGGTTTTTAGTGTTTTTATTCCTGATGCCCGCCGCGCGCGGACGGCCTGCGCGTTTGTTCCTGTCCGCAACACTGATCTTTAGTCTGACCGCAGGACTGGCACTAGAAAGCCCGCCGTATGTCAACGACTGGGCAACCACCAATGTTTTCAGTGCCAATCTTGCGACCACCGAGCGTGTGCGTTATTCACCAGAGTTTGAAGTGGAATTTGCAGCAATGGCAACAGCGGGCATGCAGCAGCATTCATCGACTGCAGAACCCCAATCCGGTCGCAACGTCATCTTTGTGTTGGTAGAGTCCTGGTCTGCTTGGCACAGCCTCCAGTTTGGCGGAACCCTGGATTGGACACCGGAGTTTGATAAGGCCGCACAACGGGGTCTGAGGTTCAATAATTTTCACGCCATTGGTTTTTCCACAACCAATGGCCTGGTCGGAATACTTGCGGGGCAGAAGATCTGGTCGCCATTTCTGCACCTGTTTGAGAGCCCGCCTTTCTACTCGATGTGGGGTGTTGAGCGAACACTGCCACGCCTGTTTTCCGATTCAGGCTACGAAACGGCTTTCCTGACCACCGGTCCAATCAGCTTGTATCGGAAAGGTGAGTGGATGAGTAACCTTGGGTTTGAGCACGTCGAGGGAAACGAACATCCGTATTACGTTGGTGAAAAACGCTACGCCTTTGACGCCCCGTCCGATGCTGCTTTATACGGGCGGGGGTTGCAATGGATGGAAGCCGCTCAGGACCCGTACCTGCTCGTGCTTGAAACAGTGACTACCCACCAGCCCTACGTCGACCCGGATTCGGGCGAGCGCTCGCTGGAAAAAGTCATGCGATTTGCGGATCGGGCATTTGGAGAATTTCTTGAAAAACTGGACGGGTCCGGCTTCTTCGAAAAGGGCCTGTTGGTCGTTGTCAGTGACCACCGCTCGATGACGCCGGTATCATCGGAGGAGCTAGAACGATTTGGAGCCAGCACATTTTCACGTGTTCCCGCTTTCATGATCGGCGGGGATATAAAGCCCGGTACGTTTGATGACCGTGTCCTGTCGCAGGGCGACCTGGTGCCTACTTTTGACTGGTGGTTGACCGGAGAGACGACCCTCGGGCCTCACGATGCCGTCATGCTGGATGGGTCCGATACCACGAAATGTGCCTTTCACGCGCGGGGAGACCGTCGTGGTTTGCTCGAAGTTATTTGTCCGGAAGGCCACGGCCAGGTACGCATGGAGGGTGACCGGACCCGCTTTGTGCAAAGTACCGGTTTCGACGAGCAACGCAAACAATCGATTCTTTTCACGGTTGCACAGGAACGCCTGGCGGCTTTGCATCGCCAGGAGCGAACTGAACAGTAATTCGTTGAGGATTACTGTCTTGCTTCGTACCAGGGTTTGGTGCGATTGACTATCCAAACGACTGAAAGCATGACGGGAACTTCAACCAGCACCCAGTTCCTTATGCAAGGCTGGTGAGTATATTCCGAACTCTCTTCTCAATTTCATCCCGGGTTGCCCGGAACTCGCTCATAATCTCGTCTTCACTACCCGTGGCTTTTGCCGGATCAGTCAAGGGCCAATGCACCTTTGTAATTGAAAGCCTCGGGTCATACAAATTAATGGTTAAATTTGCGGGGTTCTAGCACAGAAATATGTGCCGTATATCGAATTTGGTCTTTGCTGTTGCTTAGGTCTTATTAAGCTTCTATAGCCGGGTTCTTTGCAATGACGATGAGATTCGAGGTCATTTCTGCAATAACTCTGGAGTCAGGTGCGGGTGCACTGACCAGAAAAACGGCAACTGTCAAAAGCACGGCAGCTTTCAGAAGACTGTTATCTCTAAGACTTTCGGGTTGGGTGGTTTTGTAAATGATCATAATATTTCCAAATCCGTGTTTAGTGCTGATGCCTGAATCTGAATCAAGCATGCATGGATTCGGAAGAAAAATGAATAGCTTCAGGCGTTTGTTAACAAGGTGACACAATCTGATCGCGTCGCGTAACGCGCTATGAATGTTGCTCAGGAGTGCGGGGCCGGAGAGCACCTGCTTCATGAAACGGTTACCCAAACCCGCCTGGTCAATCCGCGTTAAGTGCCTCGCACAGGCTTATATTGTCGCCGGCAACACGCTCTATTGGCACAATCCCCTGCCTGTTGATAGACGGAATGTCGTACTCAACCGTACCTGAATTACAGGAGGTAAAGGTCAGAATGATTGTTCCATCTGAACCCGGAGGGTCGGTACGCTGGATGTCGGTGGCGGAATCGAAAAGACCACCTGAAGTCATTTCAATATTCATAATCACCTGGTTGTCCACGATCGGGCCAATGGCAGTGAACCACCGGTGGCCTGGATCGCCAAGATTGGCTGCAACTTCATCTGGAGGTAACTCGGTATCGTAGGTGAACCATGCTATTGACACGAAACCGAGATCAGGAAATACATTGATGAAGAAGCCCTGTCCTTCGGTAAGCGGGTTATACCAGGCGTCATTGAGACCGGCGT
>RCNE010002103.1_pt1 | contig 10749 bp, 9 predicted proteins | sample 2041361 | NCBI WGS metagenome assembly RCNE01 (sample SAMN09708229, study PRJNA481090) | Marine sediment metagenome, whole genome shotgun sequencing project.
TCACGTTAAAACATTGAATGCAAGATGTAAATCAATATTTAGCAATTAGACAACAAACGTTTATGAATGTTTTTCAGCTTAAATTGTTCTGCAATAAAAGCGCTATCCTTAAGAAAAAGCTATTTCTTATACCATTATTGTTCTGTTTGTTCCATTTAAATGCTCAAGAAGAAAGTAATTTATCATGGCGCATAGAACCTGGGCTTCTTTTATTTTCGGAATCTGAAAATTTAGGCTTACTTCTTAATGTTGAGTCTAATATTAAAATTTCAGATAATAAAGTCATCGGATTGAGATTTGGCGTTGCTTTAAATTCTCAAAAATTTAAAAATATTGATAGTTCTCAATTTTTTATCAATAAGGAACATGATAATGCCGTGATTTCCTTTGTACCGACCTTTGATTACTACTTGAATGACGAAAAATATCGTCCTTATATAGGTTTAGGAATAGGCTATTATTTATTGAACTACATAGATGTTTATCGATACGGCTCATCAAAATTATTGGAAGGTGATGTTAATGACCAAGCAGGATTTTTATTAAGAGCAGGTTTTGAATTTGGCAACAAAAGACTAGGATTGGAATACAATTTTATCCCTAAAGCTGATATTGAAATACCAGATGGACAAATAATTGGTACAGTTGATAACAGCTATATTGGACTGTCTATTGGATTTACAATTTGAGAAAGTAAGCCTATGCCCTGGCGGATGTGTTGCGTTAGGGATAGAAGTGGCATCCTTTTTTATAATGAGAAGTACTACATTATGTTTGAACTAACATTTGACAGATAGCCACGTCCTTTGTCCTCGCTATGACGTTATAAAAAAGATATAACGGATAGCCCGACCCTTTTCGGGTAACGCCCAACTTCTCGATAAAATTCCGATTTAAAAATCGAAATCACTCGAAATGACATTATTATTATAAACAAAAAAATCCAGCTAAACAGCTGGATTTTTAAAATATATAATCGAGTAAAACTATGCGTTCTGCTTTTTGATTAAATTAAGTGCAGAACCTTCGTTATACCATACGATTTGTGCATCGTTATAGGTGTGATTCAATTTGATAGTATCTTTAGAACCATCTTCATGAACTGCCTCGAGCGTTAATTGTTTTCCTGGAGCAAAGGCATTTAAATCTACAAAGTTGAATGTATCGTTCTCTTGGATTAAATCGTAATCGCTTTCGATAGCAAACGTTAAGCCTAACATCCCTTGTTTTTTAAGGTTTGTTTCGTGGATACGTGCAAAAGACTTTACGATAACCGCAGCTACACCCAAATGTCTTGGTTGCATTGCAGCATGCTCTCTAGAAGACCCTTCGCCGTAGTTATGATCTCCAACAACAATAGTATTTATTCCTGCTTTTTTGTATGCTCTTGCTGTATCTGGAACACCTCCATAATCGTCAGTTATTTGGTTTTTAACAAAGTTTGTTTTTTTGTTGAATGCGTTAATTGCTCCAATTAATGTATTGTTAGCAATATTATCTAGATGCCCTCTGAAACGTAACCATGGTCCTGCCATAGAAATATGGTCGGTAGTACATTTACCAAAGGCTTTGATTAATAATTTAGCTCCTGAAATATCTCCACCTAATGGCGTAAAAGGCGTTAGTAATTGTAAACGCTCTGAATCATCTTTTACAGACACTTGTACATGACTGCCATCTGCTTCTGGTGCAAGATATCCGTTATCTTTTACTTCAAAACCTTTTGGTGGTAATTCCCATCCTGTTGGCTCATCGAACATCACTTCTTGTCCGTTTTCGTTAATTAACTTATCTGTTAACGGATTAAAATCTAAACGTCCTGCAACCGCTATAGCAGCTGTTAATTCTGGTGAAGCAACAAAAGCATGTGTATTTGGGTTTCCATCGGCACGTTTAGCGAAGTTTCTATTAAAAGAATGTACTATACTGTTTTTTGGTGCGTTTTTAGGATCGCTATATCTTGCCCATTGACCAATACATGGTCCACAAGCATTTGTAAATATTTTAGCATCTAGGTTTTCGAAAATACCAAGAATACCATCACGTTCTGCTGTGTAGCGTACTTGTTCTGAACCAGGGTTTATTCCTAATTCCGCTTTCATTTTTAAACCTTTATTTAAAGCTTGTTGTGCTATTGAAGATGCTCTTGATAAATCTTCATAAGAAGAGTTAGTACAAGAACCAATTAATCCCCATTCTACTTTTAATGGCCAATCGTTAGCTTTAGCTTTTTCAGTCATATCTGAACCTACTTCTGTAGATAAATCTGGTGTGAAAGGTCCGTTTAATAAAGGGCCTAGTTCAGATAAGTTAATTTCAATAACTTGATCGAAATATTGTTCTGGATTTGCATAAACTTCAGCATCAGCAGTTAAATGTTGTTTTACATCATTTGCAGCATCGGCAACATCAGCTCTATCAGTAGCTCGTAAATAACGTTCCATAGATTCATCATAACCAAATGTAGATGTAGTTGCTCCTATTTCAGCTCCCATATTACAAATGGTTCCTTTTCCTGTACATGACATTGATATTGCTCCAGGTCCAAAATATTCAACAATAGCTCCTGTTCCTCCTTTTGCAGTAAGAATTCCTGCTACTTTTAAAATCACATCTTTTGGCGCAGTCCAACCAGATAATTTTCCAGTTAACCTAACTCCAATTAATTTAGGGAATTTAAGTTCCCAAGCCATACCTGCCATAACATCTACAGCATCAGCACCACCAACACCAATAGCAACCATACCTAATCCGCCTGCATTAACAGTATGCGAATCGGTACCAATCATCATCCCTCCTGGGAATGCATAATTTTCTAATACCACTTGGTGAATAATTCCAGCTCCTGGTTTCCAAAAACCTATTCCATATTTATTTGAAACAGACTCTAAGAAATTAAAAACTTCGCTACTCACGTCGTTAGCATGCTTTAAATCGGTTGCAGCACCATCTTTAGCTTGAATTAAGTGATCACAGTGTACCGTTGTTGGAACTGCCACTTTTGTTTTCCCCGCTTGCATAAACTGTAATAATGCCATTTGTGCAGTTGCATCTTGACATGCAATTCGATCTGGCGCAAAATCTACATAATCCTTTCCTCTGGTAAATGCCTCTGTAGGTTCACCATCCCAAAGGTGAGAATATAATATCTTTTCAGATAGTGTAAGTGGTTTACCTACAATCTCACGTGCTTTGTCTACACGCTCAGCCATTTTGGTGTAAACACCTTTTATCATGTTGATGTCAAATGCCATAAAATATGTTTTAAGTTATATAGTTACCAATTAAAATTAACGTAAGAAAAAGCCCTTTTTTACTTTCTTCTTCATTAGAAAAAGAAACCGTAACTAAGGCTATACTTTATTTTTTTAATTTGAATAAAGAAAAAAATCATCATTTTCTTTTACAGTAATTTTAATTGGTAACTGATATTGATTTTTATAAAGTAATGCAAAATACGAAATTAATGTAAAGTTCTAAAAATAAAACCCGCAATAATATACCTAACCATACTAAATTATTATAGTGACATTATAATTTAATATGATTTGATTTTTAAAAGTTATTTTTAGTGAAAATTGATGATTTAATAAGATTTTATGATAAAAGAATTAAGTCTTATTAAAATTTAAGAATTCTTTAAAAAAAATAATTTAAAACAGCCCCTTAATAATCTGTTCTTCTGAAACTCCTTCTGCTTCCGCTTTATAGTTTTTAATTAATCTGTGTCGTAATATACTTTGTGCTACTGCTTGCACATTTTCTATATCTGGAGAGAATTTCCCATGAATGGCAGCGTGCGTTTTTGCTGCTAAAATTAAATTTTGTGATGCTCTAGGACCTGCTCCCCAATCAATATACTTTTTTACAAGTTCTGGTGCTGTATCAGAATTCGGTCTAGTTTTACCAACCATAGATACGGCATACTCTATAACATTATCTGCAACTGGAATACGACGAATTAAATGTTGAAAGTCTACAATCTGTTCCGCAGAAAAGAGCGCATTCACTTTTACATCATTATCAGTTGTTGTTGCTTTTACAACTTGCACTTCTTCTTCGTAAGATGGGTAATCCAAATTAATGGCAAACATAAACCGATCCAATTGCGCTTCAGGTAAAGGATATGTTCCTTCTTGTTCAATTGGGTTTTGCGTTGCTAAAACAAAATACGGTAAGTCTAGTTTATAATGATGACCAGCAACTGTAACAGAGCGCTCTTGCATAGCTTCTAATAAAGCAGCTTGCGTTTTTGGAGGTGTTCTGTTAATTTCATCCGCTAAAATAATATTTGCGAAAATTGGTCCTTTTATAAATTTAAAATGTCGGTCTTCATCAAGAATTTCACTCCCTAAAATATCACTAGGCATTAAATCTGGTGTAAACTGAATACGCTTAAAATCTAATCCTAATGCTTGCGCTATAGTATTAACCATCAACGTTTTTGCTAAACCAGGAACACCAATTAATAATGAATGCCCACCAGAAAATATTGAAATAAGTATTTGGGTTACAACTTCATCTTGACCAATAATAACTTTGGCAACTTCAGTTTTTAAAACTTTAAACTTTTTTACAAAATCTTCAATGGCAGCAACATCAGACATACTAACTATTTTTTTAACCAGTTACCAGAAAAATCACAAGCTCTGTGTTCTTTACTAATTTTTACGTAAGTGTCAAGTATTTTTTCATCTTGCCACTCTTCAATGGCTCTAATTTTCTTTTCTTCTAAAGCTAAATCTTTAATCTTCAAATAATCACGTGCATAATCTGCCTTGTGATCTTCAACTCTATCCGTAACCGTTAAAATTTTAAACTTTACATCACCTGTTCTACCTTCTTCTCTTAAAACCAAACTCACTTCTTCATCCTTTAAGTTTTGAATTTGTGCATAAAGCTCAGGATCCATTCTAGTTAACTCAAAATTATAATCTTGTGTTGTTGGGTTTATCAATTGTCCGCCATCATTTTTTGTTTCTTTTTCATCACTCACTTCTTTTGCCGCATCAGCGAAAGAAATATCACCAGCAACAATTCGTTTTCTCACATTTTCTAAACGGTCTTTTGCTTCTTGAATAGCTTCTCTAGACACTTTAGGTGTTAATAAAATATGGGCAACATCATATTCTTGCCCTCTTACTTTTTCTAGAGTTACAATATGATATCCAAAATCGGATTTAAAAGGTTCTGAAACTTCACCTACTTGTAATGCAAATGCGACTTGCCTAAACTCTTTAACCATTCTTGGTTGCTTTCTGTTTAGCGTATATTTACCGCCTTTACTTGCAGAACCAGGGTCTTGCGAATATAAAACAGCCTTAGAACGGAAACTTGCTCCTTTTTCAATAATGTCTGCTTTGAATTGCTTTAAACGATCAATAATTTTTTGATTTTCCTCTTCTGAAACTTTAGGTTCAGCTACAATTTGAGCAACCTTTAGTTCTGTACCAAAAGTTGGGCGTTCATCTTCAGGAATCTTATTATAAAAGGTTCTTACTTCTTCTGGGGTGATTTCAATTTCTTCAACAATTTTAGCTTGCATTCTCTGTGCAAGTAAGTTTGATTTATTGATTTCAAACATTTCATCTCTAAAGCTTTGCTCGTCGTCTTTATTATAAAATTCCAAAAGACGTTCCATAGAACCATTTGTTTGTTGAAGGAACTGTTGAATTTGATAATCTACATTCTTTCTTATTTCTGAATCAGATACAGGAATACTATCTTGAATGGCGTGGTGTGCATATAATTTTCTTTCTAACATCAAGCCAAATAATTGGCAATCATCTACACCTTCCAAAGACCCCCCACTTGCTGCAACCTGATCTCTTTCTTTTTGAATATCAGATTCTAAAACTATAAAATCTCCAACAACAGCGGCAACACCATCTACTTTTCTAGCATTTGCTGTATCAACAGAATCTACTTTTTTAGTAACTTCTTTTACTTCATCTTCAATAATCTCTTGAGCATAGGTAGCGCTAACTGTTATCAGGGCTACAAATAAAGTTAATACGTGTTTTAAGCTAATCGTATATTTCAAATTGTTTGTTTTTAATGGCATCTTTTGTGATATCTTTTTCTAATTCTTTAATCAGTTCTAGCTTACGTTTGTTAATGACTATTTGATCAATAGTTGGCTTAACATATTCTAACGGCGCAGTGTCATTTCTAACTAAAACATCATTAATTTGCATCAAATATACTCCTAATGAATCTTTGAGTTGTACAAAATTAGATTTTTTTAACAGTTGATTTTTGTTTTCTGAGTTAACCGCTGAAATTTTCTTTATAACATGACTTAATTTAATCCAAATAGAGTCATTAAATGAATAGGATTTAAACTGAATAGAAATTGAATCTAGAATCTTTTTATCTGTTTCATTATAACGCTTAAATCGTTTTTTAATATTGTCGTAATTGATAATATTTTCATCCACATGAACGTAACGGAACTTAAGAAGTTCTTCGTTTAACTTAAAAACTTCTTTATTATTAGCATAATAAGCTTCCGCTTCATCTATAGGAACGTCCGTATTTATACTTCGCTTCACTAAAGCTTCGATGTATGCTTTGGTGTACAAATCATTTCTATATTGAACCATCAACTTATTAAAAGCTTCTTGTTTTTCTTCGTTTAAATTTAGTTTAGCTCCATCAACAAATAACTGTTGGGTTGCCCATCTATTTATAAAATTTTGAATTAGAAGTGTACTATCTTCCTTTGATGCACCTTCAGATACTAAGCCTTTTATATCATCTTCATAAAGGTAATTCTCATTAACTCTGGCTATAGGCGTGCGATCATCTGATTTTTTCAAAAAATCACACGAGTTTACAAAAACCAACAATACTATTAAAATGATTTTAATGCGCACGTTTTAATTTTTAAGTTGAGACTTGATCTTTTCTAGCATGTCTTGATTAACTTCAATTTTATACTTTCCTCTTAGATCTTTAAGCCAATTTTCTTCTTTATAATTTTGATAATCACTAATTACAGAACCTTTTGCTTCTTCCAAAGTTTTTTGTTCTTGTGGTAACACGTCTTTTACGTTAATAACAATAAAAGCTTCATTGTGTTTAAATATTTTTGAAAGCCCCTTTTTGAAATCTAAACCTTTAGGAAGCGCTTGGTGTTCAGCGTCCATAATGCCAGAAGTAAAAATAACATCTACTTTATCATTGCTATTTACAAGTGATTTTATCTGATCTAACTCCATGTTTTCACTTAAAAGCTTCGACACTTTTTTTAGTGTTTTTTGTTTTACTGAAGACGCTACAACTGCATCTACTCTTTTAGGCTTTGTATAGTTAGCTTTATTGGTTTCATAGAATTGGTCTATGGCAGTTGAATCGGTTTTAGCCGTATTCCATATTGTGGTTTCCATAAGGTCGAATAACAATAACCCATCTCTATATTCTGCTACAATATGAGCATAATCTTCATTTTCAAGTTCTAAATTATCCTCTTGATATTTAATCAAACTATCGTTTAAAAAAGAATCATATTTTTTAGAAACCAACGATTCTAAAGCTTCTTTTTTCGTTGTACTACGTTGTGAGTTCGTTAAGTAAACACCAAAATCGTTATACGAAAATTGTTTATCGCCTATTTTAACTAACGGCTGCTTACCTTTAAAATTTTCAGGAAGTTTCCAAGTTCTTTTAAAATAATCATCATTTAAAATAGACACAAAATAATCTAAATTGAGTGGCGCCGCGCCAATATTATATTTTGCTTTTAGTTTATTGGTTAGTGCTTCATCTATTAATTTAGATCTGGCATCACGCTTTACCTTTTCTACTAATTCTGGTTTCATTACTTCGAAACTTGGTACAGGTTGAATCTTATGTAATTTTACAATATGCCAGCCAAAATCAGTTTTAAACGGCTCAGAAACATCATCGATGTTTTCTAAAGAAAAAGCAATATCTTCAAATTCTTTAGCTCTTAATTGCCCTCTAGATAATGCTTTCAACATACCACCTTTTGGAGCAGAATTTTTATCATCAGAAAATTGTTTAGCCAAAGATTCAAACGCTTCTCCTTGATTCAATTTTTTATAAATATCTTGAATTCTAACTTCTGGTTTTTCAGCTAAAGAATCATTTGGCTTATTAACCACCATAATATGAGAAACAGTGCGCTCTCCACTAGACTTACGCTTATCTAAAACATTTACAATATGATAACCAAAACGTGTTCTAAACGGTTTAGACACATCTCCAACATTGGTATTAAATGCAGAATTTTCAAATTTGTAAACCATTTTAAAACCACCGAAATAACCAAGTTTTTCACCATAAAGGGTTTTTCCATTATGCACTTCTGTTCTCACTTTTTCAAAACCTTCTTTTAAGGCTCTGTGTCGTAACTTAGTTATTTCATTATACGCAGCAAGCGAATCTTGTGGATTTGCATTTTCGTCAACTTTAACCAAAATATGATTTGCATTAATCTCAAAAGAAATACGCTCATAAGCTTCCTTTACTAATGCATCCGTAACTTTAGAATCCGTAATGTAATTTTTGGCTAATTGCTTTTTGTAGCTAGCAAGTTCTCTTATATAAGATGGTTTTTCATGTAACTGCAAAGCTCTGGCTTCTTTTAGCTTCAATTTGTAATTTATAAAAAGCTTTAAATAACCATCAACATCTTTTTGAGATTCATCTTGAACTAAATCAAGGTTTTTATTATAAACTCTTAAAAATTCAGCAGTATAAACTGGCTCTTTAGCTACTGTAAAAAGTACATCTTTATCAACGGACTGTCCCTTTACGTTTAACATAAAGCATGCTAAAAATATAGTAAATAAATATCTTAATTTCATGGATTGATTTTTTTTCAACGATTACAAAAATACTAATATAAACCTATAATACAAGTTGTTTTTAAAACGATTAAAAAAAGTAATTATTATACCAAATAAACTTAAAAATAAGAGATTAAATTCGTTTCTATTACCTTTATATTTTAGTAAAACTTATTAACCGTGTTCATCATAAAGATATCAAACAAAATATATGCGTAAACTAAAATTAATTTGGGACTTTCATGGACCTGACGCTAGCAAAATTGCACAACACCACGAAATTCATCTAAAAGAGTATATTCAATTAGAAAAACTAAATATTACCATTACTGGGATTGAAAATTTAAGTGATAACCATTCTATAGCTTTTTTAGTTGTTGAAGAAGACCAGATGAAACCCATAAGAGATGCCCTAAAACCACATAGAGGACAAGTTTACATAGAAAAATAAGCATGAAAGCTAAATACGATGATATTGGTATAAATTATAACGAAACACGTTCGGCAGATCCTTACATTGCTGAACGGCTTTTAAAAAATCTAAACCCAAAAACTAATGGATTGTATTTAGATATTGGTTGTGGTACTGGGAACTACACAAATGAACTTCAAAAAAAAGGATTTAATTTTATAGGTATTGATCCTTCAAAAAAAATGCTTGAAAAAGCAAAACATAAAAATCAACATATTGATTGGAAGCTCGGTCAAGCCGAAAACATACCGTTAGCTTCAGAAAGTATTGATGGCATTGTTGGTAGTTTAACAATACATCACTGGGACAATTTAGAAAAAAGCTTCACCGAACTATATCGCGTTTTAAAACCCAATAGTAATATGGTTGTTTTCACATCTACACCTAAACAAATGAAAGGCTATTGGTTAAATCACTATTTCCCAAAAATGCTTGAAGATTCTATGCTGCAAATGCCTTCTTTTGAAACCGTAGAAAATGCCATGATTAATTCTGGCTTTTCTAAAATAGAAACAGAACGATATCATATTAAGCCTAATCTTAAAGATTTGTTTTTATACTGCGGAAAACAAAACCCAAAACTTTATTTAAACCTAGATATAAGACGAGGTATTTCGTCATTTTCGGCGTTAGCAAATAAAAATGAAGTTGATAAGGGTCTAAAACAACTCGAAAAGGACATTGATGATAGCAGTATTAATAGTATTATTAAATCTTATGATAATAATTTAGGTGATTACCTTTTTATAATTGGTAAAAAAATATTGGATTAGAGACACCCAATACTAGCGAACATTTAGAAATTGGGTTTAATTCAAAAAGCAACAATTATTTATTGAGATTTCGGTATAAGTTTTGATTTTAAAAATTTGGCTTTGTAAGAAAACTAAATTCATTATATCGAATATCAGTCATTAAAACGACGTCATATTCGTGTAAGTTATAGCCAATTATCAGGCACTTATTAACTTAAAAACTAAATCGAATGAGAATACAAAGAGATAAATGGAAGTAAAACAAGTAAAGTCTCTAGTAAATAAGATCTTAAATGTCAACTCTACTAGTAACGAAAAATATAAAACCTTGTAATTCATTAAATTACAGGGTTTTTGTGGCAATTTAAAATAAATTAATATCGTTGACATTATTTTGGTTTCATAAAAGGTGAATTAACGAAACTATTAAAAAATACGGAAAATAAGACTTCAATTCTCATGAAGCCTTTTTCATCAATTTGGTTTCATAAAACGGTCGTTTTATATGACGGATAATATCCTGAATAAATCTTATATCGATTTCCATATTAAAGACAAAGGTTATTTGTTCAATCCTAAATCAGAAAGAACCTCCTTCTTTCCAATAAAAAGTATGTTGATAAAATCCGTATATTAGTAGTATTCAATTTATTATTACAGGATAGAAAAATTGTCCTTTTCAAAACACGTCAAGTATGCCATTATT
>RCNE010004576.1_pt1 | contig 10744 bp, 8 predicted proteins | sample 2041361 | NCBI WGS metagenome assembly RCNE01 (sample SAMN09708229, study PRJNA481090) | Marine sediment metagenome, whole genome shotgun sequencing project.
TTTTCACCCATCAGACCTAGCATCACGGCCTTACCACTACCATGGCCTTTACCTGTAGCACCCAGCGATCCATAAAGGTCAACCGAGATACTGTCAACAGCACCTAGGTTTCCTTGAGCTTTTAAGCCTTCAAGAAATTGCTTTGCGGCTACCATTGGGCCAACAGTATGAGAACTAGAAGGACCAATACCAATTTTAAAAAGATCAAAAATACTAATTGCCATGACAGATATTCACTAATAGATGGAATCGCGGATTATAGCTTCTTGCTTTCAGTACACTAGTACCAAAAGAGACTTATTTTTAGTATATATCTTTAGGAAGAAGTTATTTTTAAAGAAAGTTTATCTAAATATAAGGGATAACAATACATTGTTAATGTTATTAGTTCTTTATTAATCTAATTAAAAAACGAATAACTTAATATATAACCCATTAAGAAGTACGAATAGATTATCAAGCTGAAAGAAATAATTGATTCCTAACGAAACCTAATAATTAGTAAAAAGTGGGGAGGAGTCTTTTTTAAATGAAAAAAAATTGATCTAATTAATCTAAAAAAACAAGTTAATAAGAAATAGATACATATACCTTTTCAATAACTTATTTCTCATGCTTATCAATCATTTGTCTAAGTACTTCAAAATCTGTATTAACTTCATTTTGCATTCTATCCAAAAGATCCAATATCTGACGTTTATCAATCTCATTGGAGGTTTGACGTTTTATTATCGTATCTAACTCAGTGGTCGCTTTATTGAGCAATGGAGAGATATCATATACTAACTCGGCTTTCCTACTCCCGCTTTCGATAGTTTCAGATCTTTGAGAACGCCCAAATTTATAAGTACGAGATACAGGCAGTAAAGAGCCTTTTGGACGTTTATATTTTATCCGCAGAACGTCCATATCTTTACGTGTCATATACACGCTATAACTCAACATTTGTTGTAAATTAATGATACCCATGGAATGAAGGACGGGATATTCTTCAGTCACAATATTCTCCTATAAATATTCAACGGTTAATTTTCCGCCGACTTGATCGTACTGTTTTCAGCGCGAGAACGCACCACTCGTTCCATCCAGTCAGGATCCATTTCCGGTACTGATGATAATAGCAATTCGGTGTATTCATGATATGGTGGTGCATAAATCTCATCTTTTGGGCCTTGTTCGACGATGCGTCCTTGTAACATAACAATCACTTCATCAGAGATCGCTTTTACAGTTGCTAGATCATGAGTAATAAACATATAACCAAGATTGAGCTCACGTTGCAAACGGTCCAATAAGCGTAATATACCCTCAGCGACAAGTTGATCTAGCGCCGAGGTCACCTCATCACAAATAATAAACTGTGGCTCAGCGGCTAACGCCCGGGCTATACAAACACGCTGTTTTTGTCCACCAGATAACTCACTGGGAAAGCGATCGATAAATTCATCAGGGTTCAGCTCAATCATTTCCAACAGCTCACGAATACGTGCTTCGCGCTTTTTACCAGTGAGACCGAGATAAAAGGTTAGCGGCCGACCAATAATATCGCGAATCCTATGACGTGGATTAATCGCGGTATCTGCCATCTGATAAATCATTTGAACTTGGCGCAACTGCTCTTTAGTACGTTTCCGATAATCTTTCGGCAAGACTTTACCTTCAAAATAAACCTGCCCTTGCATAGGTGGTAATAGCCCCGTGAGTACTCGTGCAACAGTACTTTTACCACTACCAGACTCTCCTACTACAGAAACTGTTTGCCCACGATGCATTTCAAAACTAATATCGTGCAAAACTTTTACGCCGCCACCATAAGCCGCATCAACGTTTTCAATTTTAATTAAAGGCACTTTCTCTTTTGCTTGCTGTGTCCCTTCTTTAGTAAAAGATCTTACCGCCCATAGTGACTTGGTATAATCTTGGGTAGGATTAGATAACATTTCTCTGGTCTCAGCTTCCTCGACCATTTCACCGTATCTCAAGACCATGATTTTATCGGCCATTTGTGCTACTACTGCCAGATCATGTGTTATGTAAATTGCAGCGGTATTAAATTGCTCTACGATATTCTTCATCGTCATTAGCACTTCAATTTGTGTCGTTACATCAAGCGCTGTCGTGGGTTCATCAAAAATAATTAAATCAGGGCGGCAAGACATTGCCATGGCAGTCATAGCTCGTTGTAGCTGACCTCCTGATACTTGATGTGGATAACGAAAACCAATATTTTTAGGGTCTGGTAATTGTAATTTCTCATAAAAATCTTGAGCATCTGCATAGGCTTCAGCTTTAGTATTAATGCCATGTTCAACAGGCGTTTCAGCAAATTGATCAATTAACTTATGTGCAGGATTAAAAGATGCTGCGGCACTTTGTGCTACATAAGCAATACGCACGCCACGAAGGTCAAGTAATTGTTCATCCGATGCATTCACCATATCAATGCCATCAAACTCTATCGAGCCGCCAGAAATACGACACCCAGGCTTTGCATAACCCATCGCTGCAATTCCTATTGTTGACTTTCCCGCGCCAGACTCACCAATAACACCTAATACTTCGCCACGGTTTAATTTTAGATCAACACCTTTGATAATACCGTGCCATTGCTCATCGCGAAAACCATCGATTCGCAAATCTTTCATTTCTAATAATAGATCACCTTTTTCATTGGCAGTTTCACTACTGTGATCAGCATTTTGTTTAGTGTTTTTATTAGTCATCTTTTAATCCACTTGTAATATGTAAGAACCAATCGACGATAAAGTTAACCCCAATGGTTAATAATGCAATGGCAGCGGCAGGCAGTAATGGCGTGATGTCACCGTAGGTAATCAAAGTGGCATTGTCGCGCACCATACTACCCCAATCTGCGGTGGGTGGCTGAATACCTAAGCCAAGAAAGCTAAGTGAAGCAATTGTCAAAAAGACGAAACAGAACCTAAGCCCAAACTCAGCAATCAGTGGTGGAGTAATGTTGGGTAGTACCTCTCGGATAGTGATCCATCCGATTTTCTCACCTCGTAAGCGTGCTGATTCTACATAATCCATTACAACCACGTTTAAACTTACTGCGCGTGATAAACGAAATACCCTAGTCGAATCCAATACTGCAATGATAATAATCAATGTAGGAATTGACGTACCGAAAATAGTTAGCAGTAATAAGGAGAATATAAGTGAAGGTATAGCCATTAATACATCAACTATTCGACTCAATACCTGATCGGCCCAACCACCTAATACAGCAGCGATAATGACACCACCTATTAAAAATGCTAGACAGGTGGTGACAAAGGCAATGCCGATGGTATTTCTGGCACCATAGATTAACCTTGTTAACATATCTCGCCCAAGGTTGTCGGTACCTAATATAAATTCTTTACCCCAAGGCTCAAATTCTGAAGCAACTATTTCAGATTCGCCAAAAGGTGTTAAAACAGGCGCAAATATCGCAATGAATATATATGAAAAGACGATAATCAACCCAATCTTGGCAGTTATTGGCGCCTTTTTAAGTTCGCGCATCGCTAAGGTGAATCGACCTGGTCGAGTTACTGGCGCAAGAGCATCAGCTGTATCACTGATTGTATTAGTTTTAGGTGAAGTACTCATCGTGGATGCAATAACCTCGGATTAGTAACAATAGATAAAATATCCGCAGTTAAATTGAGTATTACGTATGTGGCAGCAAAAATAATGCTACAAGCCTGTACCACGGGAATATCTCGTTTTTGTACCGAGTCAACAATCAACTGACCTAGCCCAGGATATACAAACACCACCTCAACAACGACCACACCAACAATTAAATGCGCGAGGTTAATAACAACGACATTGACGATTGGCGCCCAAGCATTCGGTAGTGCGTGTTTTAGGATGATATGTTTGCGGCTCATGCCCTTAAAAGTAGCCATTTCTATATAAGGACTGGCCATTAAATTGATGATAGCCGCACGTGTCATACGCATCATATGAGCAACCACCACGAGGGTTAAAGTGAGAGCGGGTAGCATCACTTTATGTAATTTTTCAAATAAAGGAGTATCTGGACTTATATTGGATAAGCTGGGGAACCAGCTCAGTTGAACAGCAAAGAAATAGATAAGAATATATGCAACAAAGAAATCAGGAAATGAAATTGATGACAAGGTAAAAGTGTTTATCAAACGATCAAACCAGCTATTGTGGTATAAGGCCGCTAGAACTCCAAGCACCAATGATAAAGGTACTGCGATAACTGCAGCAACGATTGCTAGAAAAAAGGTATTCGAAAGGCGAGTGCCAATCAATTCAGAAATTTCACGTTGGTTGGATAATGATTGACCGAAGTCACCCTGAACAATATTTCCTAACCAGTCTAGGTATCGAGTGTGTGGTGCTTTATCTAAACCTAATTCTAAGCGACAAGCGCTGAGTGTCTCTGCGGTAGCACCTTGTCCTTGTAACTCTTGGCAAATATCCCCAGGTAAAAGCTCTACTCCAAGGAAAATAATGAGAGATACAGCAAATAGAACTAAAACGCCTAAACCTAAACGTTGAAAAATAACTCTTAACAGTGGATGCATATAATTGTGGGTCTCTAAATAGTCGTACTACTTTGTCGAGATAAGTCTTTGCATGTTAAACACAAACTTAAGAATACTGACAATTAAATTGCACTGGCCTGCTTTTATTTTAAAAACAGGCCAATTGCTTTGACGAAAAACTACTTTGACTTAGCTAGTTTTTGACCATCTAGGTATAGCGCGTAAACCATCCATGGTCCAGCTATTACCTATTTTCTCAGGTTGAACAACCTTATCATTACATGCCATTAGGTAATTGTTAAATAATGGCACAATAACACCACCTTCATTACTGACGATACCTTGCATTTCAGCATACATTTCAGTACGTTTAGCTTCATTAAGCTCAGCACGCGCTTCTAATAAGATCTTATTAAATTTCTCATGGCTCCAGAATGAATCATTCCATTTAGCGCCTTCAGAATATGCTGTTGAGAACATCCAATCTTCTGTTGGACGACCACCCCAATAACACATACCGAATGGTTTCTTCATCCAAACATTTGACCAGTAACCATCATTAGGTTCACGAACAACGTTGATATCAATGCCAGACTTCTTGGCATGTTCTTTAAATAGAACAGCTGCATCAACTGCACCAGCAAAAGCCGCATCTGCTGCACTTAAATCAACCTTTAAGCTGCTCATTCCTGCTTTTTTAAGATGGAATTTAGCTTTATCAGGATCATAAGTACGTTGTTCTAAGTCATTATTAACATAACGATTAGCTTGACCGATAGGATGATCATTACCTACTCGACCATGACCTCTTAGAACAGTCTGTAATAATGCTTCACGATCTATACTATATTTCAAAGCCAATCTAACATCGTTGTTTTTGAATGGATCAGTATTAGTATGCATTGGTATGGTGTAATGAGCATTACCACTGGTTTCAAGAATTTTTATGCCTTTCTTTCTTTTCAGCAGATGCATCGTTTTAATATCAAGACGATCAATCACATCAACTTCGCCAGTAGTCAAAGCATTAGTTCGTGCGGCAACATCCGCAACGGTTAGAAGTTCTGCGGTAGCCACATGACCTACACTATCGTTCCAGTGATCATCAAACTTCACAAGCTCAGCTCTTACGCCTGGCTCATAACTTTTAAGTTTATACGGACCACAACCAATACCTGATGTAGCATCAACTTTTCCACTACCATCTGAAGGAAGAACAGCAAGCTGGTATGCACTTAATTGATAAGGAAAATCCGCGTTACCTTCATTAAGAGTAATAATTAAATTACTGTCACCGTCAGCCTTCATCTCTTTAATAGCATCTATAATAGGTTTAGCGCCAGATTTAGTATCTTTACCTCCATTATGATTAAGCGATGCAATAACATCTTTGACCATTACCGTTGATCCGTTATGGAATTTCACACCCTTACGAATTTTAAAATTCCAAGTTACTGCATCAGGGGAAACATCCCAACTTTCTGCAATTTCTCCACTTAATGAACCATCAGCATTAACAACCGTTAACCAGTTATGAACAGCTCCTGCGAGTACTTGAACATAAGCATGTGTATGAGTTGCAGGATCCATCGAATCCGTTGTAGAGCCATGCCCTAAAGCAATTTTTAAATGTCCCCCTTTTTCTGGTCCAGCTGCAAAAGCTGAACTACTAAAAATACCAGGTGCGGCAGCAGCAAGTCCAAATGCTGAAGCAGCTTTCATAAAATCACGTCTTGATAGACGTCCAGTTTTAAGGTCGTTCTCTAGTTGTTTTAAAGTTGTCATTCTGGGAAAAATCCTCCTAAATTAGAATTACTCTTTATTTTTAAACTTACTAATCAGTACTATAGAGCTCAAAATATAAATAACTTTCGGATAAACCGATATTGATTGAAAATCTCGTTCTTATACTTATGTTTTATACCACTCAATTTTAGTGTAGTAGCAATTAAGGCTAATAACTTAAATTTCTGATGTTTTTATATTTTTTATTTTAAAGTTCTAATTATCTTCCAAAAGCATATCTGAAGCTTTTTCTGCAACCATCATTACAGGGGCATTGATATTACCCGAAGTAATATTAGGAAAGATGGAAGCGTCTACAACCCGTAAACCCTGAACACCGTGAACACGTAATCGCTTATCGACAACCGAAGTTTGACTATCAGGCCCCATGCGACAAGAACCACATAGGTGATAAATAGAACCACTATTTTCACGAAAGTAACTAAGCATAGCTACATCATCGTTTACGTTTATGCCAGGCTCTACCTCTTCCTTTGTCAACTCTTTCAAAGCTGGTGCCAGTATCAATTGACGTATCAATCTACTCCCTTGAATAACTTCTTTGATGTCTTTATCAGTGGTTAGATAATTAGGTTTTATCAACGCAGCATCTTTTGAATTTTTAGAGGCTATTTCAATTTTTCCCTTACTGCTCGGCCGACAAGAATTAAACGATAATAAAAAGCCAGAATATGGCTCTACTACCATCTTGGCATTGGGGTCTTTCGGAATTTGATAAGACAAAGGGTTGAAATACATTTGAAGGTTAGGCTTGTCTTGTTCTTGATTTCCTTTAAAAAAACCACCCGCCTGATTAACACTCATCGACAAAGGGCCGCTGCGATTAAACAAGTATTGCAAGCCTGCTTTTACTTGTCCTGTTAATGAGCATAATTCATCATTTAAGGTCTTCACCTTAGCTTTATAGTAATAACTAACTGCTAGATGATCTTGTAAATTTAGCCCAACCTCCGGTGAATCAAAAACCAATGGAATATTGTATTTTACTAGTAAGGCTTTATCTGCAACTCCTGATAACTGTAATAATTTAGGCGAATCTACTGCACCGGCTGCAAGGATTATTTCACGCTTAGCTTTGAAAGTTTTAATACCATTGCTTTGTCGTACCCTAATCCCTATTGCAAGCTTATCGTCTTTAAAGAGGACCTTTTCTGCCTGTGTATTTAATTCCACAGTCAAGTTGGAGCGCTTTAAGGCAGGCTTTAAATAGGCTGTATAAGCAGAATCCCTTTTTCCATTTCGAATATTAGTTTCGTATATTCCAGCACCTTCAAAAAACTCACCATTAAAATCATTATTCATCGGAAAGCCTAATTGCTCTGCTCCCTTAAGATACTGTTTACAAATGGGATGAGCCGTTTCATGCATCGGCGTGATACCCACCTTCCCCGTTGCTGAACGATACTGTGTATCACCTCTGGGATGTTGTTCTAACTTTTTAAAATAAGGTAATACATCTTTATAAGACCAACCAGAGTTTCCCGCAGCAGCCCAATCATCAAAATCACTTTTTTGACCACGCACATAAATCAAACCATTAATTGACCCCGAACCACCTTGTACTTTCCCTCTTGGGGCATACAGCTTTCGGCCATTCAATTCAGCTTCAGGTTCACTGTAATACATATAATTGTATTTAGGATGATAGAAAGTTTTACTGAACCCTATCGGAATCTTTATCCAAGGTGAATGGTCCTTTCCACCAGCTTCCAGTATTAAAACTGAATACTTACCTGACTCACTCAAGCGATCTGCGAGAATACAACCCGCTGAACCAGCACCAACAATAATGAAGTCATATTCCATAGTTTAAATTAAGAAACTAACAACGTTACTAATCCTTCCAGCTTTTCGAAGAGTGTTCTTTAACATCATAGGGTTTATTATCCATAGACAAATGCAATTTACTACCGGTATAAGGTGAATTCGCTGTTACTACTTCCATATTGAGTTCAACACCCAAACCTGGTTTATCAGAAGGAATAATATAACCATCTTTCCATTCTATTTTTTCCTTGATAACCTCAGCATGGAAGCCGCCCCACGTCATGATACTCTCTTGAATCAAGAAATTAGGTGTCGCCGTGGCTAATTGAATACTGGCAGCAGCACCCACTGGACCGTTGTATAAATGTGGCGCAATTTGCGCATAATAAACCTCAGCAATAGCCGCGATCTTCTTAGCCTCAAGAATACCACCCACCCGACCTAGATTCATTTGCAATATCGCAGCTGCACCGTTACGCAACACATCATGAAACTCATATTTAGTGGTTAAACGCTCACCCGTTGCTACAGGAATGCTGGTGTGGTCAGCAACTCTCGACATTGCTTTTGCTTGACCTGGGGGTACAGGTTCTTCAAACCACAAAGGATCATAAGGCTCTAATCGTTTAGCCAAACGAATAGCAGACGCAGGTGTCATCTGACCATGCGTGCCAAACAATAAATCACAATTATTGCCGACCGCATTGCGAATTTTCTCACAAAAAGTAGCTGACTTCTCAAGCGCTTCCAATGAAATTTGTTGACCAGAATATGCACTGTAAGGGCCAGCAGGGTCAAACTTCAAAGCAGTGAAACCCTGCTCCATATTTTCAATAGCGCAATCTACCGCCAAAGGTAGATTATCGTAATCATAATCACCCGCTGAATTCTTAGGATACAAGTAAGTATAGGTGCGCAATTTGTCGTGAACTTTCCCTCCAATTAATTCATAAACGGGCTTGCCAGCGGACTTACCTATAATATCCCAACAAGCCATTTCTAAAGCACTCACAACCCCCATCATGCTTAAGTCAGGTCGCTGGGTAAATCCACTGGAATAAGTCTCACGAAAAAAACGTTCAATATGATGCGGATCATGCCCTTTAAGGTAACGATTAAATACATCTTCAACCGCTTTTTCCATAACCGTAGGGTGAAAAGAAGAAGCATAAAGCTCACCCACACCCTCAATACCACAAGCTGTTTTTAGTGTAACAAATATCCAATACATTCCACCAATATAAGGTGGAGGCACTGTAACAACATGAGATTCACACGATACTACTTTAATCATACTCTGCTCTAATTGGTAAGATCATTTTAAACTGTATTATGGCAAGAATAGACCATGTGATTAAAAATACTTAAAATTAACATCGTTAGATTTGTATAAAGATATTTACAACTTTATATCACGTTGTACATTAGATAAAGGGACAACGATCTAAGGAGCATTAACTTTAGTTACGTAGAATAAATATAGCTAAATATGGAATCTTAATAATCTGAATATTAAACCTCATAAAAGTGAGAGTGCTGGAGTATAAAAGACACTCACCTCTACTTTGTAGGCTTTTATATATCCAATAGAAATGTATCTACAGTGTGATCACCACCAGCATCGGTAAATATTTAGATTTGGTATTGTATGAATAGTGATTCGTCATACTATGAATTCCAAATTGAGAAACGTTTTCCACCTTGCTAGCCATATCCTGAATAATTTTGTCTAAAGCCTTAACTCTTTTCAAAATAATTTATCGACAGTACATTAGTCTTGTTCTTACCTGCATACGTTAAATCATAATTACTTCTAAGAAGCGTGATTGCATCCCCGGCAACTTCTTTTGTAATCATGGTTAAGGCTAAATGAGCATCAAAATATGCCAGTATGAAACACAATGAGAAATTGATCTTTGCAACGATATCTCGAGTTTCATAATCGCCCATAAATTCATCATTTGCAAAATCTTGCGCATGAACCACAAACTTAGGGTCGCTAATGTCTCGATTATCACAAGCCATTGAAACGGCTATTTCGATTAACTTTTCTTTTTGTTTTTCAGTAGGAAAAGGATTTCCCTGAGTAAGAACATCCCAAGCGGCAACCATTGCTTGGTATGCCTCTTCAGCCCATTGCTGTTTATTTTGTGGGTAATCTTTCATAATGCTATTTCCATTACTATAAATAGAAGGTTAAAAGACACCCCCCACCTTTCTAGGCACTTTTCCTATTCAGCGTATTTAGCAGTGGCGAAAGCAACCGCTTTTTCGAAAGCAACCGCTTTTTCAATTCGCTCTAAACTGCGTTCTTTACCAACCAAGTCCAAAGTCACGTCTAATGACGGCGACATCGCTGTTCCTGTCACTGCAACTCTCAAGGCAGGCCCTACTTTACCCATACCAAGTTCTAGCTCTTCACAAGTCGCTTTGATAACGGCTTCGATAGATTCAGGATTCCAATCTGCGACCGCCTTAAATTTATCTAACAGGTTTTGTAAGATAGCAGGCGTGGCTGTTTTGAAATTTTTCTTAGCAGCGTTTTCATCGTATTCAGCAAAATCTTCATAGTAATACCGAATAGAAGCGGCAAGTTCTTTCAGCGTTTTTGCACGATCGCGGTGGCCTTCGATAACATCGCT
>RCNE010002104.1_pt1 | contig 10741 bp, 8 predicted proteins | sample 2041361 | NCBI WGS metagenome assembly RCNE01 (sample SAMN09708229, study PRJNA481090) | Marine sediment metagenome, whole genome shotgun sequencing project.
ACACGGGTTTTTACAAATAAATAGAAACTATATCATCAATACGTCTCATATTGCACGATATAATCCACAAGAACAATCTTTGTTTTTGGAATATATAGACTTAGCTTTTCCCGTAGGAAATTCATACCTATCTAAGCTAAAATCTCATTTTGATAAGATGAATTAAATATGGTATTAAGCGCTTTACAGTACATGCGACTCAGAAGCATGGTTCCCTATGCTGTAATAGGACTTTGCACAGGATTGTTAGTTGGTGTTGTCTATAATTTCATTCATGACATGCCGCTGGTCGTGATTCTATTACGAGCAGGATTATTAGGAATTTTGTTGGGCCTTTCTTTAAACGCTATCGAATTATTTATTGCTAATAAGAAATATGAAAGACTTTCTTTCATTACGCTTTTCTTTATCAGAACATCTTTGTTCTCACTAATTAGCATTTTCTGGCTTACGTTTATCAATGCAATTTCAAACGATCCGTTTACTATTTTGGGGTATGTACAAACTGGTACTTTCAAATCCGATCTTGTTATCGCTCTTATGCTTGCTGTTATCACTAGTGTAATATTGCAAATCGGCAAACTGCATAGTAAGGGTGTTCTTCTGAAGTATATAACAGGTAGATATCACCACCCAACAGAAACGAAGAGAATCTTCAGTTTCATTGATATAAAGTCTTCTACAACTTTGGCAGAAGAATTAGGCCACTTACGCTATAGCGCTTTGTGCAGAGATTTTTTCTATGATATTACAGAAGGTATTCTACTGAGTAAAGGCGAAGTATATCAATATTTAGGAGACGGATTGATCATATCTTGGCCATGGGACAAAGGCCTTGATAAAGCCAATTGTATACAAGGTTTCTTTCAGATGCAGCAAAGTATATCAGCAAACAGGGAAAAGTATCTTGCGAAGTTTAGCGTATTTCCTGAATTCAAATGTGGCATTCATGGTGGTGATTGCGTCGTTACATGGGTCGGTGTCGTAAAACGAGATATAGTATACCATGGTGATGTGCTCAATACAGCCGCTCGTCTTGAAAGTTCTTGTAATCGACTGGATTCAAAATTCTTGATTTCAGAAGAACTGCTCAATCATATCGATCTTCCTAATACTATTGAAGCATGTTTTAAAGAAGAGCTCGTGCTAAAAGGAAAAATTAGTGCAATAAAAGTCTTCTCTTTAGATCTTAAGAATGGTGCTTGAGTTTAGATTCTAATTGGATCTTCCATTTCTGGTATAAGGCTTCATAAGCTTCCTGATCTTCATCTGGTGTAATTGTCTCTAAAATCTGTAATCCTTCGAATGCCGTCTCTTCCGTGTAATAACCAAAGCCTATTCCTGCACCTCTTGCGGCTCCCGCAGCTCCATCTGTATCATATAATTCGATCGTCGCATCTACGAGATTGGCCACTACTTGCCTAAACAAGGGACTTTGAAATAAATTCGCTTTTCCTGCTCTTATAACCGTGGGTGTCACTCCCATTTCTTTCATGATATCTGTTCCATAGCGCATAGAACAGGCGATTCCTTCTTGTATCGCTCGTAGTATGTGAGCCTTGGTGTGGATGTTGAGTTCTAATCCTTCGATATGGGCACCGAGGTTCTTATTTTCTAATATCCGCTCGGCTCCATTTCCGAAAGGGAGAACAATTAGTCCTTCTGACCCTACTGGAATTGATTCGGCCAAATCATTCATTTCTTCATAAGAACCAACAGATAAGTTCTTATTCGCCCAGGAATACATGATTCCTGTTCCATTGATACATAGTAAGACACCCAGCCTTCTTTCTGAGGTAGTATGGTTGACATGAGCAAAGCTATTTACGCGAGAAGCAGCATCGCTTTTTAGAGCATCTGTGACTCCGTAGATCACTCCGGATGTTCCTGCGGTTGCTGCTAATTCTCCGGGCTGTAAGACATTGAGAGAAAGAGCATTATTGGGTTGATCGCCAGCGCGATATGTAATTTTTGTGCCAGGATTCAGGCCAAGAGCTTCTGCAGCCTCCTTTGAAACTTCACTTTGGTGACCAAAAGTCGGAACGATCTCAGCAATATAATCTTCTGGAATTCGGTATAGATCTATTAATTCTTGAGAAGGTCTTTCGTCTTTGAAATTATAAAATACTCCCTCTGAAAGTCCGGAAATCGTGGTCTGAGGCTTTCCTGAAAGTTTCATCGCTATATAGTCTCCGGGAAGCATGAATTTAGAAATTCGTTCAAAAATTTCTGGCTCATTTTCTCTTACCCAAGCCAACTTGGAAGCTGTAAAGTTTCCTGGAGAATTCAGTAAATGTTCTTGACAATAGACCTCCCCTAAATCCTGCTGTGCTTGATCCCCAATAGCTACTGCCCTACTATCACACCAGATGATCGATGGTCTTAAGACTTCTTGGTTTTTGTCCACTAGGACCAATCCATGCATTTGATAAGAGATTCCGATCGCAGTAATCTCTTTACTATCGATTTGCGTAGTCTGTAATATCTCTCGGGTAACTTCTTGAATAGCACTCCACCAGTCTTCGGGGTTTTGCTCAGCCCATCCTGATTGGTGGGCTATCATCGACATTTCGGTTTTGGGAAACTGTGCTGATGCTACCGTTGTATTACTCGATGCTTCAAGTAAAGCAGCTTTCACTGATGAGCTTCCTATATCATATCCTAAAAAATACATCTCTTCCAATTGTCATTATAATAAAAAAAGGTCCACTGAGGACCAGCAGACCTAAATTTCGTCAATTTATACAATTGGTTATCGTATTTCTTTATTTCTCTTTTAAAGTATTGTTTAAATGCAGGGATAAATCGAGAGGGAACTGCTATGATTATTAGGAAATGTTTTGGGGGTCCTGCCCACCAGAAAAGCAAATTCAATGATCACAATCCTGGACTCGCAGATAGTCATGATCGTCTTAAATCACTTCTTTAATTTCCTATTTGAAGAAGACCCCTTTATATGCATCATAACCTGGTTTGACTCCTAGGTGCATGAGCGTTCTCTTATATTCATAAGATCGACTATCGATAATGTAAACCTTAGAGGCTATTGCCTCTTCGAATTCTGCATTTTCTGTTCTCCAAGAATGTGCTATGGTCCATGCTGCTGCGTCTAATGAGCGACTCCACTTTCCTCTAACTTCTAATTCTATGTAAATGATTCCATTTTCAAACTTTACTAGCTTAGAAGAAAGTCCCTTGCCCACGCGGAAGAACATATCCGTCTTGATAAAGTGCTTTCTGTTGATCTCGTCAATATTCATGGTCAGACAAAAACAGAAACTGTGCCACTCCTTAATTCATATTACAAAGAGAGGTAATGTGATGGGATTTATAATCTTTTGGGCTTTCATTTAGCTCACTATACGCTCTTGAAAAGAGAAATTCTCATGTGCTACTTTTCGTGTCATCACTGCTCGAAGAATAAAATATAGAAGCAAACCAACTGGCCCCAGCATAAAGGTGAATAACAAGCAGGGAAGAATAAACCATCTATTAATACCCCGTTTCATAGCATCCCCTAGCTCCCATGATCCTACCCAGAGATCAAAAGCCAAATAATGAATCCAACCAATCAGCACACTTTTAGGATCTGAAAACAAACCTACAACACCATCGAGAGATCCAAAGGCAGAAAGGTCCATATCTCCTCCCCCTGAAAAGAATATCAGGTACGCATATAAAGCCGACAATAGAATAGACACTACTCCGTATTGAACAATCGGTCTCGTATACTTCCAAGTAGGAACGAAGATCAACATTAGCCATCCGAGCATTGTTAGATTTCCTGCGTAGTCAAAGATCTGGTCGTAACTCATAAGTATTTATTTTAAGATGTAGCCGGAGAAGGTAAGCGTTTGAGATGATTTTCAACACTTAATACGGATTTGACTCATTTTCTATGAACTCTTTGTATTCATAAACATTACATTTACTCCTCATAACTAATATACACATAATAAGGTATGGCCAGCGAAAAAGAAGCAAAGCAAAAAGCGCTACAACTAACGCTTGATAAATTAGAAAAGACCTACGGAAAGGGTACGATTATGAAACTTGGAGACAAGAAAGTAGTCGATATAGAAGCAATTCCTACCGGTTCGTTAAGTCTCGATATCGCTCTCGGAATAGGCGGATTTCCAAGAGGACGTGTCGTAGAAATCTACGGTCCCGAATCATCTGGTAAGACGACGCTCGCGATTCATGCCATTGCACAAGCACAAAAACTAGGCGGTATCGCTGCCTTTATTGATGCGGAACATGCTTTTGACAAGACTTATGCAGAAGCACTTGGTGTAGATACTGACAACTTACTTATATCTCAGCCTGATAATGGTGAACAAGGATTAGAGATAACAGAAAACCTTATAAGATCTGGAGCCATAGATATCATCGTTATTGACTCTGTTGCTGCTCTAACGCCACGTGCAGAGATCGAAGGTGAGATGGGAGACTCTAAGATGGGTCTGCATGCACGCCTTATGTCACAGGCGCTTAGAAAGTTAACTGCAACCATCGGTCGTACTGGTTGCACTTGTATATTTATCAATCAGCTGAGAGAGAAGATTGGTGTTATGTTTGGTAATCCTGAGACCACTACTGGTGGTAATGCGCTGAAGTTCTATGCCTCTATAAGACTGGATATCCGTAAGTCTGGAAGTTCTATAAAAGATAAAGAAGGTAATATCGTCGGTAATCCGATTAAAGTAAAAGTCGTTAAGAATAAAATGGCGCCTCCTTTTAGAATCGCTCTTTTTGAAATCACCTTCGGTAAGGGAATTTCTAAAACAGGAGAAATAGTCGATCTCGGTGTAGAAAAAGATATCATTCAGAAGAGTGGATCTTGGTATGCTTACGACGGTACTAAGATTGCCCAAGGAAAAGAAGGAGCGAAACAATTCCTCGAAGACAATCCAGAAGTAGCAGAGGAGATCATGGTAAAAATTAAGGCTGCTTACAACATGACTGCTGATGTAAAAGAGGTCAAAAAAGTGGCTGCAGCGAAAAAAGAGTAGTTACCTCTTTCTAAAAAAATACCAAAGGGAACGCATTATAAACACGTTCCCTTTTTTATGCCGTAATCTGTTGGATCCTATTAAACCCGCATTATGCAATGGATAATCTATTTCGAGTAGAAACTACTGCAAAAAAGGCACGTTCAGAATTTTGCTTCTCTCCGTAACGGTGCTACGATTGCGAGGCAAAAATTACTGTGGTGCCCCTTTTTTTACCTGCCTGCGGAAGGCAGGTTGCATTTTCATCTCTCATAACGAAAACCTATTGCATAAGGCGGGTTAAACACCTACTGCATTAAAAGCTCAATTGGAAACTTCACAAAGACGTTTTCGGTATGGTCATCTTTTTCAAAGACCAATCCTATCTCTCCATTAGCAAGAACAGTCATATCTGAGTAAGCAGCTCCTCCGTTATAAATTGTCTTACCTGAAGACCACGTTTGTCCCTCATCTTGGCTATATCTCACAGTCATATTTGTGCGACTATCAGCACTATTGGCATTAGAAAAGAGCAGTATGCTTTCGCTTCCTTTTTTAGAAGGATGGTATCTTATGATACTTGCATTGCATCGTGGATCCACTAAGGTTGTGTCTGGACTCGATTGCCATGTTTTTCCTTGGTCGGTAGAAATGTGTACGTATCGCAATTTATAGTCATTGACTCGACTGTTGATCATCCATGAGCCATCTCTTAACTCGATAACCTTTGATTCGTTAGCGGGTTTTATAGGCGTATCTATGAGATACCATGATGCTCCGTGATCATCACTTGCGAATAAGTGCATACCGCTGTCCAGATTAACCATAGTATGCAGCAGGGTTCCCGATGAAGTCTGAATCCCGCGACCAGAAGTTATAAACTTGAAATCATTGTGCCACTCTGGTTTTGCAATCTGACTTGTGATGTCAACTGGTTCATTCCAAGATTGTCCGTTGTCTTTGCTTTTTACATACCGGAGATAGTAGACATCCTTCTCTTTATCAAGGTCCATGTAATTATAAAATAGAAAGATCTCTCCTGTCACCTCATCCACAATCATAGAGGGATCAGAAGCTGACTGACCTAACGGGTTATCAACAATTCGCTCTATATCTGTCCATGTATCACCATTATCTGAACTGCGGCGCATGACGATGTTAATGTCTTTACTCCATTTTAAATCTCCGCAAGAAGGAACGCGCTCGTCTATTGCAACAAGCACATCGCCATTGGGTGCCGTTACCATGGCTGGAATGCGATAACAGGCTATGCCGTCGTTCGCCTCTGCATTGAAGAGGTCTACGAATTCTATTTTTTTCTTTGGTTTGCTTGTATCGCTTAGACTTTGAGAAGAGGAACTACAACCCCAAATTAATAGGCTTATAGAAATTATAAAAAAATGACCTTTTAATAAAATCACTTGCCTTCTATTCTTTCTAAAAATGCTGTTCATCCTCGAAAGATAATAAGAGTATGTCGTCTTTCTATTGAAGTAGAAATATATATAAAAATGTGCATGGACTTAAGGTAATGCGATTGGTGGTTAGAGGTAGTTTTTTTTAAAGTTAAGCCCATGCCATTATTCGTTGGCCTACTTACCAGTAGGTCACGAGAAATACGTTTTGGTTGCTCTATTCTTCTAATTATTGGTAGCCTTATATTCCATCGCGAGGTACTTTCCTGTATAATTTTTCTTCTTTTTGATAAGCTCACTTGGCTTCCCTTCAAATACTATCTTACCTCCTCTGTGCCCTCCTTCTGGTCCAATATCGATGATGTGATCTGCCACTTTAATCATGTCCATTGTATGCTCAATAACAATAACCGTATTACCCTTATCAACTAACTTGTTTAGAACTTTGACTAAATGTTGGATGTCCTGGAAGTGTAAGCCGGTAGTTGGTTCATCGAGAATATAAAGTGTATTCCCTGTATCTCTTTTAGAAAGTTCTTCGCTTAATTTTACGCGTTGTGCTTCTCCTCCTGAAAGCGTTGTTGCGGGTTGGCCAAGCGTTATATATCCAAGGCCTACTTCGTGAAGTGTTTTTAATTTGCGGTAAATATTTGGGATCGCCTTGAAGAATTCAACGGCCTCATCCACAGACATATCGAGGACGTCAGAAATAGACTTTCCTTTGAACATAATCTCCAGCGTCTGGCGATTATATCTTCTGCCATTACACTGCTCACAATCGACATATACATCTGGTAGAAAATTCATTTCTATCAATCGCTTTCCTCCTCCTTTACATTGCTCGCATCGACCACCTTTAACATTAAAAGAAAAGCGTCCCGCCTTATATCCCCGAATTTTAGACTCTGGCATATCGGTAAACAATCTTCTAATTGGATCAAATAATTTTGTGTAAGTCGCAGGGTTAGAACGAGGAGTTCTTCCGATTGCAGATTGATCTATCTCGATGACTTTATCTATATGGTCCATTCCTTCTATAGAAGAATATGGCAAAGATCGTTGACTGCTTTTATAATAATGGGCTCTTAGAATAGGATACAATGTTCCGTTTATAAGTGAAGATTTTCCACTTCCTGAGACTCCCGTAACAGCAATAAATTTTCCTAAAGGAAGATGAAGGGTTACATTCTTGAGGTTATTCCCCGTCGCACCCTTAAGTACTATTTCTTTTCCGTTGCCTTCCCGGACAGATTTGTTAAATGGAATGGCGACCTTATTTGCAAGATACTTTGCGGTGATTCCTGGCGTCTTAAGAAAGGTCTTGGGGTCTCCAAAATTCACAACCTCTCCTCCATTCACTCCTGCTCCTGGGCCGAGATCTATGATATAATCCGACGCAAGCATAATATCCTTATCATGTTCTACAACGATAACGGTATTGCCTATTTCTGAGAGATTCTTGAGAGATTCTATGAGTTTCTGATTGTCACGTTGATGTAGTCCGATGCTTGGCTCATCCATTATGTACGTAATACCTGTCAGCTGGGAGCCGATCTGCGTCGCTAATCTTGTTCGCTGTGCTTCCCCTCCCGATAGCGTTCGCGAAGGTCGATTAAGATTCAAATAATCCAATCCAACTTGAAGCAAAAAATCAAGTCGATATCGAATCTCTTTGATGACTTCTTTGGCGATTGTATTTTGGCGATTATCAAGATTACCTTCAAGTTTATCAAACCATTCTTTAAGCTCCGCGAGATCCATTTGGCCTAATTGACCGATATGCGTATCTGCTAATTTGAAATGAAGCGATTCTTGTCGTAAGCGATAGCCTTCGCAAGTAGGGCAAGTAACTATCGTCAAAAAATCTTCTGCCCAAGCTCGCGTACGGTCTGATGTGGTATTATTATACCAACGATCCAACATGTTGACAATTCCCTCACTTGCCAAATCAAAGACCATCTCATGTTGTGTGTAACCCAAATCTGCTTTAAAGGAAGTATCTCCTCCAAAAAGAATGATTTCGAGAGCCTCGCTTGGTATATCACTGACAGGCATTGATAATGTAAACTTATGCTTCTTGGCAATCTTTCGTAATTGCTTGAAGGTCATGTTCTCTCTCGACTCTCCTAGAGGAACAATCCCTCCTTTGCTGATAGATAGAGAATCATCTGGGATGACCTTCTCCATATCCACTTGGTGCATTTGTCCTAGTCCTTTACAGGCAGGACACGAACCATATGGCGAATTAAAAGAAAAACTATTCGGCGATGGCTCTTCATAGGAGATCCCTGATTCAGAATCCATCAACTTATTACTGAAGGGCTTTACTTCATTGGTATCGAGATCATTGATCTGAATAAAATTATCGCTCAACTTGAATGCCACTTCTAAAGAAGCAGAGATTCTATCGCGCTTGGCATCTTCGACTTTCACTCGGTCTACGACGATCTCTATATCGTGAACCTTATATCGATCCACTTGTAAACCTGGTACGATGTCTTTAATCTCTCCATCTATTCGCGCTTTCGTATACCCTTTCTTACGCATTTGCTCAAAAAGCTCTCGATAGTGACCCTTTCGAGATCGAATCATCGGAGCGAGCATTGCTATTTTTTTGCCTTTGTATTCTTTAAGAATCTGCTGAATGATTTTCTCTTCTGAGAATTTTACCATTCGCTTACCTGTTTCTATAGAATAAGCTTCTCCGATTCTGGCATAAAGAAGTCTCAAGAAATCATAGATCTCCGTGGTTGTTCCCACTGTAGATCTTGGGTTCCATCCCGTTGTCTTTTGTTCTATAGAAATAACAGGACTCAGGCCATCTATTGTCTCGACATCTGGACGTTCCATCTTCCCGAGAAACTGACGCGCATAAGAAGAGAATGTCTCCAAGTACCGACGCTGACCTTCAGCATATATAGTATCAAATGCCAGTGAAGACTTTCCACTCCCACTGATTCCCGTGATAACGACAAGTCTATTCCGCGGAATTTCGACAGAGATATCTTTCAAATTGTGCTCTCTGGCACCAACTACTTTTATGTGCGTATGTTCCAAATAAATCTATTGCTACGATAATAATCAGTGAAGGTCATGATTTGTTGCGGGATGAGCAAAAGGATATTGAAGTGATTTAAGAATACAATGACTATCTGCGGGCAAAGCATTATGATCATTGGGCTTCAGCTATTTTTCGTCCCATAGCTTTAGCTATGCAACTCAAAATGAGCTTTGCCAATAACCATAAGCCTTCACACTCGATTTAGCCCCCCATTCATAAATCACTTCTTTGATATCAATCTTCTCTACTTCTTTAATTAGCGGTAATTCTTCATCAATTAAGTGATGTTTCTTGAAGAGGTTTGAGATATTTTTCAAAAACTCTTCCCTACACTGAACCCTCCCCACAAAGGAATAGCGGTCGTCAAAGAAGCAATTCCGACGCGCCATGTAAACCCTTTTCCAATCTGCTAAAACGATATCCCAACCAAAATATAAGAACGGCCTCAAAGTCCTCTATTGCGTAAGCGAAATCTATATCTCCTGGTCCCATCGTGACACCTGCGCCAACTTCCAGGAACTTGCCGTTCTTGCCTATCAAGTAATTAGCATGAATTGGAAGGATAAATATATAATCAAATTATTCAGCTCCAATCCTCATACCCGCCCCTGATTTTTCAAGTGAAGAAAATCGAACATCGTAATCAAGTGAGTAAACGGTTCCAAGTCCAAGACCTTCTACAAATACACTTTGGGAGTTTTGGCCAGAGATGATATTAGTAATTAGATAAGCGAAAAAGAAAGTGGATAAGCCTGTTCTCATATTGAATTGGTTTGTTGTTCTCTGCTAACGAAGTAGTGGGATCTTCAGTTTTTATTTATTAAATATGGTATTATACTCTATAAAAGGTTGCCTAAAGAAAGAATAGAATGTCGAGATATAAAAGAGACCCGGTTTGTAAGTGGTACTGTTTTTCCAATGCTTTATTAGCTTGGTCTTGTAGATTGGTCATGAAAGATAATCTCCATTAAACCGTAATACTTTCTATAAATCCGTATTAATCAATGATTTATGTTGTGTTTTTGTCTTTTGTATTAACAGCTTTGTTGCTTTTTTCTAATTAATTTTTTTCTTGTCTAAAATTACTCTCTGATACTTTTCTAATTCCTCCTTTACTTTTAGAAAAAGAAAAAACAAGTCGATCATATTTGGAAACACTAACGCCAAGATCATCGCATCTGAAAATTTTATTACGACATCCATCGTAACCGCCGCTCCTAAAACTATAAAAAGTAGAAATAGCGTTTTATAAATCAACTCACTCGTTTTTTCTT
>RCNE010002490.1_pt1 | contig 10735 bp, 7 predicted proteins | sample 2041361 | NCBI WGS metagenome assembly RCNE01 (sample SAMN09708229, study PRJNA481090) | Marine sediment metagenome, whole genome shotgun sequencing project.
CTGTGGTCGGCACTCGGCTGAGGGCGCGAGCGCCCCGCCTCGTTGATCAGCGCCTTGGTCTCGAGGCGGTGGAGACAGGTTGTGACCCGGCACGAGTTTGTGGAGATCTCGTGCAGAAGGTGGTCGAGAATCCGGTCGCGATCACCGACTTTGAGGGCCGCGAATATCTCACCGCAGAGCTCGTGCATGGCCCGGTGCGGCGCTTCGAGGGCGTCGAAATCCGGATCGCCGGCAAGGTGCTTCCGATAGCCGAAGTACCACCTCCCGAGTTCGCACTCGGTCTCGTCGAGATGGAAGTCGAGGGGGATGTCGCCCGCCGGGTCATCGCTCCGAAGCGCGGCGAAGACGAGGTCGATGAGCAGCCTCTCCTGCCAGTGATGGGCGAGCTGGGCCATCCGGAAAAGACCGATGGGCGACGCCGGCAGCACCGGGGGCGCGTCGAGGAAGTCGAGATACCGGTCGAGCGGCAGCGGCGGCGAAACCCAGAAGCCCTGGGCCGCCGAGCAGCCGGAGTGCAGGAGAGAATCGTAGATCGCTTTCGACTCCACTCCCTCGACCACCGTTCTGATGCCGAGCATCTGCGCCATGGCGATGCTGAGCTTGACCAACACCGCGCTCTTGGCCGAGTCGAGCACCCGCAGAACAAAGCTCTGGTCGAGTTTGATGGATGAGAACGGCAGCCGGTGGAGGGTGTCCAGTGACGAGAAACCCATGCCGTAGTCATCCATGGCGAGTTCGACGCCTTCGGTGACGAGGCGCTGCAGACTGCCGAGCACCGAGGCCTTGCTCGAAACCACCGCCCCCTCGGTCACCTCGATTTCGAGGTGTTCGACCTCGATCTCACCCCCGTCGATGGCGTCGCGCAGCATGGCGATGAAGCGTGGGGCATCGAGGTCATAGGCCGACACGTTGAAGGCGATCCGCTGGTCCGGGTGGCGGTCGGTGATGGTTGAAACATCAGTGAGAAAGCGCGGAAACATCGCCCCGGTGAGATCGCTGAGAACACCAAAGGTTTCGGCGAGCGGGATAAAACTCTCGGGTAGGAGTTCCGAACCATCGTCGCGCCGCCACCGCAGGAGAGCTTCGGCGCCGCAGATCTTTCCCGTCAGGAACGACACCTTCGGCTGGTAGTCGAACCGCATCTCTCCGCCAAGGGCTGCCTGCTCAATGAGGCCTGGAGTGATCTCCATAACTAGCGCCTCCGACAATTCCGCCCGATTCTCGAACGTCCAGATTCAATGTGCCAGATTCAATGTGATCGTCTCTTTAAGAGTATAGGCTCCACTTCCTCGATTGCCCACGTTCCTTGGGCAACTCCCTGGAACGCGGCTCCGCTCATCGTTCACGACCCGCTCGAGCTTCTCCACTTTCACACAAGAGTGACATTCGGAACATTGATGCTCTTCGTTCCTCAAAATAGAATGTTTGATGAAAAGCGCTTCCTCAATACTTATTGAGTTTCCGAAAAACGAGGGGCGCATCCAGCGTAGGGAGTGCTCATGTCGGGACCGCACAGATCGCTGAGTGTGTCGATCGCCTGCCTGGTCTGTGGTTTTGTGGTGATCGTCCAAACCGTGGGCTACTCGGGTCCGCCCGCTGTCGGACGCGACGAGAGCGGGGATCCGCAACAATCGGTCAAGGCCTCCCAGCAGGCCTTTACAACCATTAACTTCAAAACCGTCGGTGACATGGACCCTGTTGGGGTGCAAGGATTGGCGAGCTTTGCCTGGTTGTGGCACGGGGCGGTGGATTCGGACGCGGGCGGCTGCTGCGAATTCGCCAATGAGCCCTCCCAAGACACCGTCGCGATGCTGTGGGATGATCCCGTCTCTCCCTATCACACCCGAATCAGCTTTTTGAATCCGGTTGCGGCTGTCATTTTTGAATACGCCCTGGACACGGCGTTCGGCGCCCTCACAGTGGTTGCATATGATGAGTTCGGTGTTCAGATCAGCAGTTCACCGCTGGATGTGTGCGGCGCGATCACGTGCGGGAACAGCTGTTCAGGAGATCCAACCGGCGACCTCTGTGACTTTGAAGCCTTCGAACTCATCGCCCAGCCAAGTCGAGGAATTTCGCACATCGAGTTTGAAGGTTCCTCTGAAGCCCTCGCACGGTTCGCCCTGGATGATTTCACCTACTTCGAAATCCATCCGATCTTCGTCGATGGGTTCGAAACAGGCGACACGACCGGGTGGATCGCTGCGGTCGGCCTCCCGCCACCGTGCGCCGACATCGAGGTCGGGCCTCTGACATGGTTGAGCAGCAATCAGGTCAGAATCGAAACGGTGGAAAACAGAAGTTCTACTCACCCTGTCGTACACACTCGAACCAAGATCGATTGGGACAAGTATTGCCCCCATCTGATTCTGGATTTCATCACCTTTGATGAAATCGGAGTCATCACGCAGGAAGCCGACTCCACACCACCAACAGATGTGGAGATCGAGATTGTGTTCGGCCCCAATCAATCGTCGCGCTTCACCGCCGGTTGGAGGGACTCGGGCTGGTACTATCCCAACTGCCCGCTGGGCGGCGAAATCGAGGTCACTCTTTTCTTCAGGCCTTCCGGTCAACAAGGCCTGTGCACAGAGACCCGTTCCGTCTACCTGCCTCCAGCTCGGTGCCTTCTGTGCACTCCCACACCGACGCCCACTCCCACACGGACCGCAACGCCGACCTCAACCGCGACGGTGGCACGGCTCACACCGACACCGACCCCAACCCCAGCCATGCCGTAGAACCGTCCGAATCACTCCGGGGGCGGCTCCGGCCCGGCCGGCTCGCGAGTGATGAGCTTGAAGAACGCGTCGCCTTCGACCTCGGGGTCCTCGCGGATGATCGTGCAGTAGTGGCAGTCCCTGCCGGGCTTTTTCTCGGTGAACTCCTCGCGCATCGCCCGCGCCGCGGCGCCGTTCCAGATTTCGTCGAAACTCTGATGGGCAAGATTGCCCAGCGGTGGCCGGCTCCAGGCGGTACACGGCACGACATCCCCGTTGAAGAGGATGGCGAGGTTTTCGAACGCAGCGTTACAGGGCACCGGTTCACCCCGCTCATCGTAGAGGTCGATCTTGTCGGGGGTGGTGCGGAGATATCCGAGGTCCTGTACTCCGGTCCGATCGAGCCACTCGGCGAGCCTCTCCCTGCACCCCTTGATCTTGTCCCAGAAGACGACCTCGTCCGACCCGCGATCATCGGCATTGACGAATGGCTGGATCGTTCTCACATCAACGCTCTCCACCGAGAGCTCTTCGGCCATCTCGAGAAACCCGTCGAAATGATCCACGTTGAGTTCGGAGATCACGTGCAGGAAGCGAAGCGCTGGGAAGCGGCTACCGGATGCAGCTTTCATCTCATTGAGCATTCTGATGTTCCCGATCACCCGGTCAAAGCTGGCACCGATGCGAATACTCTCGTAGACATCGCGGCTTGCGCCATCGATGGAGATCCCGATCCGCGAGATCCGGTTCTCGATCATGCTGCTGATCCTCTCGGGGGTCAGCAGCGTGCCGTTGCTGATGATCTCGATCTCGAGACCGGCCTGGTCACTCAGCATGTCGAAGCGTTGGGTGATGTCACGCGTCATGAAGGGCTCGCTCAGACACGACAGCGCTACATAGTGTGCGTGCGGAAACACCTCGTCGACAACCCTCCGGAACAGCCACATCGGCATGTCGTGGCCTCGAAGACCGGCCACCCTGGGGTCTGAGAACCCACACATCCTGCATTTCAGATTGCAGCGGTTGTTCTGATCCATGAAAACTTTCAAAAACCGCATTGGTGATTCCTTCAGCGTGCAACGATATCAGGTGAGTCTCCCGCTCGAACCCCGATTCTCGGATAATCGCGGCCGGTCGTTCTTGACCTCGGAAGTTCGCGGGGATAGGCTGCTCGGAGACTATTGAGATTGAATCTAAGATCGACCCCTGAACCGGGAACCCGTCAGACTGGTTGGAGGTGAGAATGCGCCGAAGAAGTTTTGAACGTTCCTTTTCGTTGACGATGATCGTGATCGCCTGCGGCATCTTGATCTCGTTTGCGGGCGGTTCCGCAGCCGGCAATGACTCACGCGAGGTGACTCTGACTGCGGTGGCCGACGGATCCGGCGGCTGCACGATCACCGTCAGCCCGGAAAATGCGATCATCTCGCGCGGAAAACACGCCAAAATCAAGAAAGTCTACTGGAGGGCCGAGGCCAACTCGGAACTCGGTGAACTCTACTGGGAGATCCGCTATGACCCCGGCAAGGGCGGAGGGAGCGAGAACTATTTCGGCGATGTCAATCTCGCGTGCGGTGCGCCCTCGATCAAGGTGCAACCCAAACCGAAACCCAAGATCCCCAACGCCGAGTGGCCCTACATGGTGACGGTCTACCGCTGCGAAAACGGCGCCAAGGGCCCCTATCTGTGCACGGTGGACCCACGGATCAAGTGGAACGACTGACCACTCTCAGCCTCTAGTAAGAATCAAGAATCGGACACTGAGGTCTTCCAACCCTCCTCACCATCAAGCCGGCGAGACGCCGGCTCTACAATGGTCCTCAGCCCTTTGTAGTGCTGGCGTCTCGCCGGCACCAAGACCACGAACCATCGGGAAAGAGGGTTATTGCAAGAGGCTCTACTCTAAAAGCGCGATGAACTCGGGACGGGAACGCAACGCCCGAAACTCGTCCTCCTGGCGGATCATTTCGGCCGTCTCACCCAACTCGAGAGCGCGGCGGATGGCAGCCATCGCCTCTTCGTCCTCGCCGCACATGGCGAAGATATAGGCCATTTGGTGGGCGCTCGGACCGGTGTCAGGCAGCGTGCTGCGAAGTTTCTCGGTCAGCGAGAGCGCCGTCTCGCAGTCGCCCCCCTTGGCCGAATAGTCGGCAAACTCGGTGAGCAGGGCGGGATTACCAGGGTCGTCCTCGATCCGTTCTTCGATGAGCGATCGAGCCAAGAGATATCGTTCCTGTGCTTTCTCGCGACGATCAATCGCGGCGTAGAGATCACCGAGGTTGGCCTGGTACATGGCGTCCCTCGGATTCAGCCGAACCGCTGTCAGATAGTTCTTCTCGGCTTTTTCCCACTTGTCCGGACGACTGGAAAAGAAATAGGCGGTGCCGAGGTTCGAAGCCAGACCGGGCCCCCGACTCGTCTCCGGGATGCGCTCGTAGGCATCGATGGCCTCGTCGAAACGTCCCATGTTGAGTTGGTAGGTCGCGAGTTGCTGTTTGGGTCGAACGATCTCCGGCGGCGCCAGTTCCGCCGCCCGCTCGAAGGCTGGGAGGGCATCCTCGTAGCGACCCTGAACCATGAGGTAGGTGCCGAGGGAGTTCCAGTTGGACCAGCCGTCCGCGCGGAGGGCGGTAGCCGCGCGGAAGGCGCTCTCGGCTTCGTCGAAGTTCCCCACCCGTTGGTAGCTTCGCGCCAGCTCCCGATAGGCCTCGTCGGGTCTCGGGTGACGAGCCAGAACATCTTCCAATTCTTCGATGGCGGAATCGTGCCGGCCGGTCGTTCGGTGGATGCGCGCCAACGCCACCTGGGCGGTGGGCATCTCCGGATCGATCCGGCAGCCGGTCTCGGCTTCGCGCTCGGCTTCGGCCAGCGCTTCCCCGTTGCCGTCCCGATGGTAGATCTGCCACAACGCTTCGCTCAGACCGACATGGGCGAGGGCGAAATCGGGCGCGACCCGGAGGGCCTGTCTGAAATTCTCGGCCGCGGAATCGGGGCCGCGGGATTCGTCGGGAGCATCGAGAAAACGAGTTCCGGTCACGAAGTAGTCGTAGGCCAGATGCGACTCATCGGCATCCTGCGCCATTCGGCGCCGGTCCTTCAAGCTGAGGGGGATCGAAAGATACGTCGCGAGATCGCGGGCCATCGCCTGTTGCGTCCGGTACGCCTGGTCGGCGGCGGCGGAGTAGGTGTGAGACCAAAGAACGAACCCCGTATCGGTGTCGGTCAGGCTGACGGCCATGCGAAGACCGATGCCGTCCTGGCGGATCTCACCATCGACCACCGAACCGACCCCCAGATCGCGCTGCAACCGGCCGGGGCTCTTGCCACGGTGGCTCAAAGACTCAGATCGGCCGATGATCTGCAGACCCTTATACTCACGCAGCGTCGTGATGAGTCCGGAGCTGACGGCCTCGCTCAACCGGTCGAGCCCCGGGTCGCCGGTCAGGTTGGCGAAGGGAAGCACCGCGAGCGATCTGAGCGCGGGCACCGAAGCTCCACGTGCTTTCCAGACCGCCAGTGCGCCCGCCACCACCAGAACCGCGATGGTGGAGGCGACCACGAGTCGGACCGGGAAGCGTTGCCGTCTCTCACGGAGATGGGTCTCGTCTGGAACCGCCGAGCTCGTCTGCTCGTCGGCAACCCTCCCCTGCTGCAGGTTCTCCAGGGCGAGCCGGAGATCGAGCACGCTTTGGTACCGAAGCGCAGGATCCTTCTCGAGACAGCGGTGGATGATCGCACCCAAACCGGGCCTCAGCGTGGAGTTGAGCATCCGCACCCGGGGTGGTGAGTGGCTCAGGATCGACGAGATGGTCTCCGCCGAACTGGCGGAGTGGAACGGGTGTTTCCCTGTCGCCATGACATAGAGAACCGTCCCGAGGGCGAAGATGTCCGACCGGTTGTCGGCCGGTTGGCCCTTGAGTTGTTCCGGCGACATATAGGGAGTGGTGCCCAGAATCTCTCCGTGACCGGTCAGAAACTCCGTCTCGACCAAAGAGTCACTCGTGGGTTTCTGAGGGTCGGCGATCCTGACCTTGGCGAGCCCGAAGTCAAGGACCTTGAGGTGGCCGTCGCGGTTGACCATGATGTTGCCGGGTTTGAGATCCCGGTGGGTCACGCCCCCTGCGTGGGCCGCATTCAGGGCATCGACGAGAGGAATCGCGTACTTCTGAAAGTCGGCCATGGGAAGGCCGTCTTCCGGCACCAGATCGGAGAGAATGCGGCCGTCGACATGCTCCATGGTGAAGAAATTGAGACCATCGGCCTCTTCCACCGAATGGATGGTCACGATGTTGGGGTGATTGAGAGCAGCGACGATGGAGGCTTCTCTCCGGAATCGTTCGAGCCGATCGGGATCCGCGCTCAGCTGTGGAGGCAGAATCTTGATCGCGACGTCACGCCCGAGCTTGGTGTCCCGAGCGAGGTAGACCTCTCCCATGCCTCCGGCGCCGAGCGCCGCGGAAATGCGATAGTGGAGGAGGGTTTCACCGAGCACGAAATTCTCTTCAATCACCTTGTGAAAACGAGTCCCCGGCCGGCCTATTCCCGCCAACGCCGAGCGTGCTTCTCCCCGGCGCGCAGCGACCGCGGGAAAACCGCGGTTCCCACCTGACAGGGCCGATGTCCGGCGTCGCTTGGTTCCCATCTCAAAGAGGCGGGATCACGCGGCGACCGGCATCGGGAATCTGAAACGAATCTTGAACAACCATGACAGATCCATGCATGCCTGATACCCTCGCCCGTAGAGGGTCGCGAGAGTGGCCGGATCGCTAGGGTGATCGGCAGCTCATCACGCGGATGGGTCGAATCCATGAACTATGACCTCGAGATGATTGAAAAAGACGGCTTTGTCGCTGCCGTTCTCACGGGGACCCGGACACCCGAAACGCTGGTCGCAGCCGCAGTCCAGGCCAGCGCCTACTGCACTGAGCGACAGATCCCACACCTTTTGATCGACCTCAGGGGCATGAGGGGAGGACTGGACACCCTCGAGACCTTTGAGGTTGCCGGTCACGAACTCCCAGGACGGGAGGCCGTCCGCCGAATTCTGCGTTCGGTCATTCTCGATCACCCGGAGAACATCGAACGCATCCGGTTCTTCGAGACCGTGGCGGTCAACCGAGGACTCAACGTCAAGATCTTCGCTGACGAGGACCAGGCCATCGAGTGGCTCCTTGCCGACGGCAGCGGCGCCGCTGCAACCCAAGAACGCGGCTGAACACCCACGACGGACCGGTCCTCGGCGGTCATCAAACCGCCGCGTCTTCCATCACAAAAGCTTGTCGAGCCAGTCGCACCGTGAGACGCGATCCTGAATCCTCGCCACCGCGGCCGAGTAGCCTCGGCTGGAGACACCCGGGTGCCAGGTCGACGGCCGGGTCAGACCGGCCGCGAGCTGGGCGGCCTGGTCGGCGTTCAGAACACCGGCCGGAATGCCGAAGTAGCGACCCGCGGCCGCTCCGACACCATAGGTTTCGGGTCCGAACTCGGCGACGTTGAGGTAGAGCTCGAGAATCCTGGTTTTGGAGAGTTTTCTTTCCAGCTGCCAGGTCAGGACCGCCTCCCTCACCTTGCGAAACGGCGACCGCGACGGCGACAGCCATAGGTTCTTGGCCAACTGCTGGGTGAGAGTCGACGCACCGCGCACCCGCTTGCCCTGCACCGCGTCTCGCGCCGCGATCTTGAGTTCATGGGTGTCGAAACCGTTGTGCGAGAAAAAACTCATGTCCTCGGCCGCCACGACCGCCTTCTTGACTTCGATGGAGATCCGGTCGTACGGCACCCAACTCCACTCCACATCGTCGCCTCGCGCCTTTGCTGCCGAGATGAACGCGGTGGTCTTCGGGTTCTTGACCGAAAGCGCCGAAACATCGAGCCCCGTCAGAAAGACCCAAGCCGCAATGCCAGCGACCGGCGTCAGCACTACGGCCGCGAGGTACCCTATTCTCCGCAGACAGCCTTTCTTCTTTCCCACCGATCCAGTGTAGCGGCGCGGTGGGGTGGAAGACGCGAGATCCGATGTACGAGATCATCACGGAAACGGGATCGGGATCGGGATCGGGAACGGGATCGGGAACGGGATCGGGAACGGGATCGGAAACGGAAACGGAAATGGAAACGGAAACGGAAACAGCAGATGATCGCCGACACGGTCATTCCTGCTGCGCAGGGCCGCAATCAGAATGAAGAATCGGACACTGAGTTCTTCCGAACCTCCTCACCATCAAGCCGGCGTCTCGCCGGCACCCAGGCCACAAACCATTGCAACAGAGGGTCTTTACCAGAGGCTCACGTATTGGCCTACCTCACCCGGCCTTCCTTCCATGCCTCGAGCAGCTGGTCGTAGGGCACAGTCTCGCCCTTTGGTTTTTCGTTGGCCAGTTTTGGTTTGGGTGAGCCGGGTCGCTTGAGCCAATCTTCCGCGCTGGTCGCCGGATTGAGCTTGGGGCCGCATTCACCCTGAACCTTGGCGCGTTCGAGCCGCTGGAGCATCCTATCCTGCTGCGCGGCGAGGCTGTCCATGGCTTCCTGCGGGGTCTTCTCACCGCTCGCCGCCTCGGCCACGTTCTGCCACCAGAGTTGGGCCAGCTTGGGGTAGTCGGGGACATTGGTCCCGGTGGGGGTCCAGGCGACCCGCGCCGGGCTGCGGTAGAACTCGACCAGACCGCCGAGCCGAGGCGCGGCTTCGGTCATGGCCTTGGACTGGAGGTCGGACTCGCGGATGGGGGTGAGCCCCTCGAGAGTCTTTTTGAGCGAGACCGTTTTCGAAACGGTGAACTGGGCGTAGAGCCAGGCCGCCTTGCGGCGCTCCACCGGGGTACTCTTGAGCAATGTCCAGGAGCCGGCGTCCTGGTAGCCGAGCTTCATCCCCTCCTCCCAATACGGACCATGGGGCGAAGGCGCCATCCGCCACTTGGGCGTGCCGTCGGCGTTGACCACCGGGAGACCGGGTTTGGTCATGGCCGCCGTGAATGCTGTGTACCAGAAAACCTGTTGAGCGATTTTGCCCTGGCCGGGGACGGGGCCGGCTTCAGAGAAGGTCATCCCGGCGGCTTCGGGCGGTGCGTACTTCTCCATCCACTCGATGTACTTGGTGGTGGCGAAGACCGCGGCCGGGCCGTTTGTGGCGCCACCGCGCTCGACGCTCGAACCGACGGGGTTGCACCCGGATCCCCCACTCGTCAACCGGTATCCCGTTTGGGATTCCCTTGTCGCCCGCGCCTGCCATGACCAGCCAGGCGTCGGTGAAGCGCCAACCCAGCGACGGGTCCTTCTTGCCGTAGTCCATGTGGCCCCAGATCCGTTCCCCATCGATAGTCTTGACATCGTTGGTGAAGAAATCGGCGATATCCTCGTAGGCCGACCAGTTGACCGGCACCCCGAGCTCGTAGCCGTACTTGGCCTTGAATCTCTTCTTCAGGTCAGGCCGCTCGAACCAGTCGGCGCGGAACCAGTAGAGATTGGCGAACTGTTGATCCGGGAGCTGGTAGAGCTTGCCGTCGGGGGCGGTGGTGAAACTCTTACCAATGAAATCGTCGATGTCGAGGGTCGGCAGGGTCACGTCACGGCCCTCCCCCGCCATCCAGTCCGACAGCGGCACGACCTTGCCGTAGCGGAAGTGGGTGCCGATGAGATCCGAGTCGTTGACCCAGGCGTCGTAGATGTTGCGGTCGGACTGCATCTGGGTCTGGAGCTTCTCGACGACATCGCCTTCCTGAATGAGGTCGTGGGTGAGCTCGATCCCGGTGAGCTCCGAGAAGGCCTTGGCCAGCACCTTCGATTCAAAGACGTGGGTGTCGATGGTCTCCGAGACCACGTTGATCTTCATACCCTTGTAGGGCTCTGCCGCCTCGATGAACCATTCGAGCTCCTTGCGCTGCTCCTCCCGATTCAGGGTGGAGGGCGAAAACTCGTCGAGCCACTTGTCCACGGTCGCGTTCTGGGCAGCGGTGTCCGTACCCGCGAAGCCAAAGATCAACACAAGTGCGAGACCGATTCGGAAGGTCATAGCGATCATG
>RCNE010002107.1_pt1 | contig 10733 bp, 4 predicted proteins | sample 2041361 | NCBI WGS metagenome assembly RCNE01 (sample SAMN09708229, study PRJNA481090) | Marine sediment metagenome, whole genome shotgun sequencing project.
TGCCAAAACTGCAATCCGACCCCAGGCGTGCACAATTTGCCGCTGTACACGCATTGGCGTCGGGTGACAAGGACAAGGCCCGGGAAATTTTTCTGAAAACCAACCCGGGCTGGATTGACCCTCAACAATGGCAAAGCCTTATCAACAGGAGTAGCGGGCAAGCCTGTGTTATTTCCTGGTTATTGATCAATACCGGTGACGAAGCCCTGGGTCATCAACTGCTAAAGCAAACCACGCAGTACCTGGATGTTGATTTGGCTGCTGTCGATGAACATGTTGACGTCTTGAATCCGGAAATTTGTTATTTGACTGCCGGCGATACCGAGAAGGCACTGATCTCCATAGAACATCAGCTCAAAGACAACCATTTGTTCGGCTGGAACATTGATCACAAAATGCCCATGTATGAAGCAATACGCTTTGAGCCCCGGTACCAGGCCGCATTGGCAGAACGCGAACGGCGTATTGCCGTTCAACGCGAGGCCATCGCGAAAATTGATGCAGAGGCAGAATTATGAGTTTTTTCAATGAACTCAAACGTCGCAACGTCTTCAAAGTCGGCATCGCCTACGCCATCGTTGCATGGTTGTTGTTACAGGTTTCAGACATGCTGGTACCTGCCCTGTATCTGCCCGAATGGTTTAACTCCGGTGTCGTGTTTTTACTCATCATCGGCTTCCCGATCGCCCTGATATTTGCCTGGGCTTTTGAGATGACACCGGAAGGCATCAAGAAAGAGAAAGATGTCGATCGCTCAAAGTCGATCACCAACGTCACCAGCCAGAAGTTAAACAACGCCATTATCGGAATGCTGGTTCTGGCACTGGGTTACTTTGCCATCGACAAGTTTGTACTTGGGCCTGACCGGGATTCAATGGAGGTCACCACTTCTGCAGAGATCACAGAACAACCCGGCCCCTCATCCGGGGAACCTCCGGCGATCGACCGCTCCATTGCCGTACTGCCATTTGTAAATATGAGTTCTGACCCGGAACAAGAGTACTTTTCAGATGGGCTTTCCGAGGAATTGCTCAATCTACTGGCCAAAATTCCGGAGTTGCGTGTGGCGGCACGCACATCATCTTTTTCATTCAAAGGAAAAGATCTCGAAATACCCGAAATTGCCTCAAGACTGAAAGTCGCCCACATACTGGAAGGCAGTGTGCGTAAATCCGGCAATCAGATTCGAATCACCACCCAATTGATCCAGGCGGATAACGGCTTTCACCTTTGGTCGGAAACCTATGACCGTCAACTGGATAACATCTTCCAGATTCAGGATGAGATCGCGATTGCGGTAGTCGATGCATTGAAAATAAACTTGCTCGGCGAAGCTCCGAGAGTCAGTGAGACTGATCCGGAGGCCTATCAGTTATTCCTGCAAGGGCAGTATTTTGAAAATAGCAGTTCAGTGGAGACCTTGCCCCAAGCCATCCGCTTGTTGAAAGATGCCCTGGATATTGATCCGGACTATGCACCGGCCTGGACAGCACTCGCTTTCGCCTATGTCTCGAATTCGGGTTACGGTCTTATGCCGATTAAAGACGCCTTTTTACTTGCTGACGAAGCCATAGAAAGGTCACTTGAATCCGACCCGGACCATGCCGGGGCATATGCTGCGAGAGGGATATCAAACATTTTCAACAAGTTTAATTTCAAAGCAGGAATTGACGACTTCCGGCACGCATTACTCCTCGATCCTGGTAATGCCGGTGTTATTAGTTCAAATGGCACAGGCGCTCGTGTTCTTGGCCGGTTGGATGAATCAATCCAACTGTTTAACTCAGCCATTGAACGTGATCCATTAACGCCTTTAACTCATGTCTTGAAGGGAGGGTCATACATGAATATGGGTCGGCTGGATGAATCAGAAGCCGCCTATCGCAATGCCCTGTTGCTCAGCCCAAACTTCACAGGCCTTCACTATCGCCTGGCCCGCGTTAAGCTTGGCAAGGGTGATGTTGCTGCGGCACTAAGCGAAATCGAACAGGAAACAAACGATGTCTACGGCCCCACCGGTCGGGCAATGGTTTACCACGCGCTGGCCAACCGTGAAGCATCCCAATTGGCCCTTGATGACTTGATTGAAAACCATGCGGGTTCTGCGGCTTATCAGATTGCAGAAGTCTATGCATTTCGTAATGAAGCTGACAAAGCGTTCGAGTGGCTCGAACAGTCCGTGGTGATCAGGGATAGCGGTATTATCACAACACTCGGAAACCCGGCGCTGCTTGGCTTAAGAACCGACCCGCGCTGGCAACCCTTCCTCGAAAAACTGGGTTTACTGGAATTCTGGCTCGAGATGCCACCCGAAAACGGCGGGCCCATCCAATGAGCCTTTTTGACGAACTCAAGCGCCGTAATGTTTTTCGCGTCGGCATTGCCTATTCGGTCACTGCATGGCTGCTGATCCAGGTCTCCGATGTTCTGCTTGAATCTATCGGTGCCCCGCCCTGGGTCATGCAGACCATGTTTGTCGTTTTGGGTGTTGGTTTTGTGATAACCCTGTTTTTTGCCTGGGCGTTTGAGCTAACACCCGAGGGTGTAAAACGCGAAGCCGAGGTTGATCGCAACCAATCCACTACCAACAACACCGGTCGGAAGCTGAATTACACGATCCTTGCAATGCTGGTGCTTACACTCGGGTACATTGCCTGGGACAAGTTCGTTACCCAGCCTCACAGTGTAGCCGAAACATCAATCGCCTCAAGCACGCCTGAGACAGCACCGGTGAATGAAACCCACTCTATCGCCGTGCTGCCCTTCGTCAATATGAGCGAAGACAGTTCCAATGAGTATTTTTCCGATGGTCTGACCGAGGAATTGCTCAACATACTCGCGAAGATCAAGAAAATGCGCGTCGCCGGGCGAACCTCGTCGTTTGCCTTCAAAGGCAAGAATGATGACCTGCGTACCATCGGCAAAAAACTGAATGTGCAATCCATCCTGGAAGGAAGTGTGCGCAAAGATGAAAAACGTAACCGCGTACGCATCACGGCCCAGTTGATCAATGTCGAAGACGGTTATCACCTGTGGTCGGAAACCTACGACCGTGACCTGAATGACATATTCGCTATCCAGGAGGAAATCGCCCGTAAAGTTGCCACTGCCCTCAAAGTCACCTTACTTGGCGAAGATGAAGAACGTATCGCCGCGCAGGCCGTCACCGATTTGAGCGCCTACGACCTCTACCTGCGTGGTTTGCAACAGGTCAATACGCATTCATTTGCTTCGCTTAATGAAGCCCTGGTTACTTTCGGACAAGCTGTCGAGCAGGATCCAAACTACCTGCCAGCAAAGCTAAAACTGGCCCAAACCTGGCTTGACCTGGCATTAACTGGTGCTGTCACCAATGCTGAAGCGGCGGACGCGTCACAACCGATATTGGCTTCAATTCTTGAAGTGGACGCGACAAATGCCGAAGCACATGTGCTGATGGCCAAAGTAATGAGGGCCACAAACGACGACAACAGGGAACGGGAATTAAGACTGGCTCTGGATAGTGACCCGCGCAATGTTGAAGCTTTGCGGGAAACAGGCAGATTTATCTTTTTCTTGGGTGATGATGTGGCAAAAGGTCTCGAATACATCGAAGAGGCCGAACGTATTGACCCCTATTCACTTGGTGTTCTTTGGGATTTGATCTCTGTTTATTCCTTCACCGGGCAACCTGAAATGGTCCTCCCCCATGCACAACGGATAGGAGAGATTCAGCCGGAAAATCCAAATCGCTATTGGGGGCCCGGTCTGGCCTACCAGACCAGTGGCCAGCTGGCCACTTCCATGGGGTTTCTGGTCAAGGTCATCAAGCTCGATCCAAACGACTACGAAATGCCAGCAGGTATTGCCTCAATATGGCTCTCGCTCGGTGACCTGGAGCAGGCCGAACGCTGGGCAACATTGGCGGATGATATGGGCGCAGACCAGCCAATCCCGATTTCCACCCGTGTCCAGATATACGAGTACCGAGAGCAGTATGGCCTTGCCGCCGATATGGCCAAGCGGGCACTGGACCGAAAAGTGGATAATCGATTGGGTTCCCATTTCATTTTAATACGTACATATATTTCCAATCTCGTCAGGCAAGGGGATATTCAACAGGCCATTGATTATTTTCAAACTGAATTACCCGGTGCGTTCAAGACCCCATTGGATTTGACCCGGTCAGACCTGCGCCGAAGATACAGCGATCTGCTGGATATCGCTTTGCTTCTGCAAATTCAGGATCCGGCGTCCGAAAAGGCGACAGAACTCATCAACATCGCAGAACAGCAGGCGCAGTTGATGGACGATCGCTTCTTGCCCTGGGTACGGGCACTGGACAGGGCCAAAATTGCAGCCGCTCGAGGAAACAAAGCCGTTGCCATGGAACAGCTTGAGCAAGCCTATGAACGGGGATTACGTTTCCGTTGGCGAAATATTCTGATGTCCAATATCGCCTTAAACAGCCTGCACGACGAACCCGAATTCAAACAATTGATCTCCAGGCTCGAAGAGGACATGCAACTCCAGCGTGAACAGGCCTACCAGATTCCAGGAGTCTTAAAATGATCTCAACCGTAGGGTGCGTAACTCGTTACGCACCAACCCCTGATCAATCACCAGAGAAAAAAATGGTGCGTAACAAGTTTCGCACCCTACGGAGTTTCAATTGAGTTTTTTTGCTGAACTCAAACGACGCAACGTCTTCAAGGTTGGAATCGCCTACACGGTGGCCTCCTGGTTGTTACTACAGATGGTTGACCTGGTGCTTGAGAATATGAATGCACCGGATTGGATCATGCAGGTATTTATGCTGGGCCTGGCGGTCGGTCTTCCGATTGCCATCATTATCGCCTGGGCATTTGAACTGACACCGGAGGGCATCAAGCTGGAAAAGCATGTCGACCGGAACCAATCCATCAACCAGCATACCGGGCACCAGCTTAACCGGGGTATTATCATGATTCTCTCCATGGCGGTAGTGCTACTGCTCACTGACCGGTTCCGGGACGAGATTTTCGGCGAACCGGAGCCGGATGATATCAAATCGGAATCTACAGACATCACGCTTGATGACCCGGTTATTGTTGAGCCGGAGAAATCCATTGCTGTCCTGCCGTTCGTCAATATGAGTTCTGACCCGGAGCAGGAGTATTTCGCCGATGGCATATCGGAGGAAATCCTCAATTCCCTCGCCAAGGTCAGCGAATTGAAAGTCGCCGGGCGCACGTCTTCATTTGCTTTCAAAGGTAAAAATGAAGACCTGCTTGAGATTGGAAAAGTGCTGCGGGTTAGCTACATCCTTGAAGGATCGGTGCGTAAATCCGGTAACCGGGTGCGTATCACAGCCCAGTTGATCAAGGTGGAAGACGGTTTTCATATGTGGTCGGAAACCTGGGATCGTGAACTAGACGATATTTTCGTCATCCAGGACGAAATGTCCACAGCCATATTGTCTCAACTTAAAACCCAACTACTCGGCGAGCAACAAATAGCGACCACCCAAACTGATACCCGTGCCTACGAGCTTTACCTGCTGGCCAAACAACGAATTTATGAGCGAAACCAGGCCAGCCTGGAAATGGCAATCGCGCTGGTAACCGAAGCCATTGAAATCGATGCTGCCTATGCACCGGCGTATGCCCAATTGGGTATTGCCAAAATGCTGGTTTCTGACAGGAATTACGGCGTCTTGCCACATGCACTGGCAGGTGAGCAGGGAGAACGCGCGCTGGAAATGGCACTGCAACTGGACCCGCAAAATGCCGAAGCCCTCGCCGGCATGGGATTATATTTCAGAAGTTTCGAGTTGGATCATCAAAAGGCAGTAGAGATGTTGCAACGGGCAATATCCATCAACCCCAACCTGCCGAATGCAAATACCTGGTTGGCCCAGGAGCTTGGTAGCGCAGGAGAGATCCGGGCTGCTTTGAAGCTACGTGAGCAAACTTTCAAACGTGACCCATTGCATGCGGCTAATTTTTCTAACCTGCAGCAGACATACGTTATATTGGGACAAAGCGAAAAGGCCCTGGAGATGCTTGACGGGTTGCATGACTACCTGCCCAGCGACGCAATCCTGTTAAGCGATTATGGACAGGTGAAACTTATGACTGGTCATTTGGCGGAAGCGCAGTTGCTACTCCAACAAAGTCACGAAAATGAACCACTGAATGTCGTCAACCGTATTTGGTATGGTTTTGCATTGATGTCGTCCCGGCAATATGAGTTGATGGCCGAAATCGCGCCTGATTTTATCGCAACTTGGGCTTTGAGCAGACTCGGCCGATCGGAAGAAGCATTGATCCTGGGCAAACAGGCGACCGCTACGGGTAGAAATCCAAATATCTATTTTCAGGTCCTGTTAGAAAACGGTCGTTTTGAAGAACTCATTCAGGTACTGGAATCCCGGTGGCCAAGCCTGGATGAATTCTCAAAGGATTGGCCCGGAAGACATGGTTACGGCTATGGCAACATGGCCTCTATTGCACAGGCTTACCGCGAATTGGGCAATCAAGAAAAATTTGACGATGCCATGGTGCGTTTGAAAGACTCATTGGACTCCCAACAAGCTGAAGGCGCAGACAATCGGTCACTGAGTTTTTCATTGGCAAGATATGCCATGCTCACTGACGATAACGATGCTGCAATCGGCTTTCTCGAAAAGGCCTTCCAGCAAGGAGGCTATCTCGACACCGAAAACGAAACCGCATTTCCCATATTCAAACCCCTCAACGGCAACCCCCGTTACGAGGCCGCCAAGGCCGCCATGGTCGAGCGCTTGAATGAGGAACTCAAAAAGATGAATGTTGAACCACTAGCAGTGGGCCAAAGTTCATGAAATCAATAAATTTACCCGTAGGGTGGGTAACTTGTTACCCACCAAACATGTTTTCTTTTGCGCAAAATGTATTCCACCTAGGCGCAGCCAACGACGACATCAACGTGGCCGTGTAGTAAGAACGCAGTTCAGAGTACGTATTCCAATACTAGTATCTATACAGTGAAGTACTGTTACTTATTACAGTATGACTATCAGTCCGTCCAACTCAAAATTACAACCCTAGAATATCCTCTAGTGCAGGATGCCACTGGATCGGCGGGGCAGGAAGCCCCGGAATTTGCGGACTTGCGCCGTTACGAAGGTGGTTGATTGCTCATATTGTAATCTTAGTGCCGACGCGGACCGCAGAAACTCTGGATGGCAGAGCTTTTGAGGGGGTCGTGTCTTGAAAGTCCAGAACGTCCATACCAGAGCTTTTTTCAGATAACTGGATGGACGTACAAATGAAATTTCTAAAAAGGACTAGATTACAACATTCACTCAGGTTCACATCGCTAATAGCGGTTTTTGTGGCCCTTCTTCTTTTACTGGCTTTCCCATCACGGGATAGCAGCATCGAAGTCAACGAAGCCCTCACCTCGGTTATTGAACAGACGAACAGCCTCGAACAGGCATTGGGCGCCGTTAATAGTGTTGGTGGTGAAGTCACCCACGGGATGACTGAAACAGCCACGATAAACGTATGGGTTTAGCAGGATTAGGTACCACAGGAACAGGTACCACAGGAATAGCGAAAGGAATAAGGGGAATTAGTAATGAGAGACAAGGGACAAGTAATGAAAGGCAGAATGTTGCAATCCATATTTAACACAATCGCGGGTATCGTAACCATTGTGTTACTTATCCTCGTATTTGCACCCGACCCAACGGACACGCATAACAACGCGCAAGAACCTCTGGTCTCTTACATCGTGAAGGCCGGCAGCCTGAAACATGCAATTGCTGCTGCAATGGATGTCAAAGGGGAGATTACCCACAAACTGGGGATCATCAATGCGGTGGGGGCTAACCTAAGCAATTCCCAGGTGGAAGTTTTGCGTCAGATGGAAGGCGTGCAAGTGCTGGTTAATAGCAGGATTGCAGTCAGCAGCGAACCATCACAAACATTTACCTATAGCGACAATGCCTATCCTATTGAAGACTTCGCTTCGCAAGGTGCATCAGGCGACGCATGTCTCGCACACCCTGAGTATGAGCGCACATTTGTTGTTGATGACAATTTCATCATTGGCGACCTGAACTTGGGTATCGATGTTGAACACAACGCTCACGGCAACCTGAGAGTAAACCTCACTTCGCCTACCGGCACCACGGTGACTGTGATCGAGCAAGCTTCAACGGTTGATTATTATGATAATTATAACTTCTATCTGGACGATGAATCAGCAGGACTTATCCGTGATAACGCCAACCACGGCATTGTTAACACATTTGAGCGCAGTGTCTCGCCGGATAACGCACTGAGTGCATTCGACGGTCAACAGGCCAGCGGCAGCTGGACCCTGGCTTTCTGTAATACGGATTTTTCGGGTAATACGGGTGGAAGAATACTGCACTATGGCGGCCCTTCTTATGGAGGTGCGCAACTTCTGTTCACTTCTTCGGCGGATCAACCACCAACAACTGGTACGACTACGATCACTTCGCTGGTTGCTTCGAGCACAGATGATGCCGAGCAAGATAACTCCGGTGGTGTGTATTTGAACAGTTCCGACCTGGAACTGGTTGACAATATTGGGGATATGGGTCCTGCACAGGTTGTTGGTCTCCGGTTTACGGGCATCGACATACCGCAAGGATCGACAATAACCGCAGCCAACATCCAGTTCACCGTGGATGAACTCGTTGATCTGGATACCGCGTCATTCATAGTCTGGGGGCAGGACGCCACCGGCGCTACGACTTTTAAAAGCACTTCCAATAACGTCACATCAAGATCGGATACAACGGCCACCGTTACCTGGGCACCGAATGCCTGGGACGATGATTCGGTAGGTGCGGCAGGGGCAGACCAGCAAACATCTGACCTGAGCAGCATTGTGCAGGAAATTATCAGCCGTGATGACTGGACCAGCAGTGATAATTCACTGGTTTTCTTCATATCCGGTTACGGCACAAGAACTGCGGAATCCTGGGATGGGGCCAATAGCTATGGAAATCTTGACCTGGCGCCGAAACTGACGGTTTCGTATGGAGACACTTCGTCATCCAATGCAGTAGAGACGATCAGGGACGAGTTCCAGATTAAGGAAGAATATGACGGTAACGATGGCAGCCTTGACTGGTCCGGCCCCTGGGTCGAGTTCGATGACGGCAGGACTGACGATGGAAACTTTGAAGTAGACGATGATTCGAAATGCCTGGACGAGAATTGCATCAAGCTGAAAGTTGACAAAGGTCTCAATAAATACATCTATCGCGAGGCTAACCTGGATGGCTCTGAGAGTGCTGCGTTGTCTTACTACGTCTGGCATGAACTGGATAAATCCGACCAGGTAGTGGTCGAGATTTCTAGTGATGGAGGCGCTAACTATGAAACCCTGAAGGTCTACGACCAAAACGTCAATCGAAAAGAAGGCTTTTACGAAAATATCGATGTGTCGGCCTGGATCAGCCATCAAACCCGGATTCGATTCCGGATTACTGAAGACGAAGCAGGTAAAAAAATGTTCATCGATGACGTCGAGCTTGAGCTAGGGTTCTACGTTCCGCTTGCTACTCATGCCGAATACGTCGAAGCGACCCAGGTGCATACCGAAGGTACGCAGGGATCCGGCGTTACAGTAGCCGTAGTGGATTCCGGATATTGGCCTCATCCTGCACTCGATTACAACCCGCTTGGCCAGAAAAGAGTGCTCGTTCAGTATGACGCGATACTTGATCAGATCGATTCAAATGGCTATCCCACAGTCGCCACCGATGACAACGGTCACGGGACCTACGTGACCAGCATTCTTCTGAGCAGTGAAAAAACCCACGGCAAGAGTCACGGCGTGGCGCCTATGGCCAATCTTGTTTCGGTAAAGGCCTTCGGAGCCGATGGCAGTGGCACTTACCTTGATGTGATCCGTGGTATTGATTTCGTAGTCAATAACATGACGGATTACGGAATCCAGGTATTGAATCTGTCTTTCAGTTCCGAGGCAATTTCACTCTACTGGCAGGACCCGCTCGGACAGGCAGTTATGGCGGCCTGGGATGCAGGGCTTGTGGTGGTGGCTTCGGCGGGTAATTCCGGACCAGAACCAATGACGATAGGCGTACCGGGTAACGTGCCCTATGTCATCACGGTCGGCTCAATGAGCGACGGTTTCACCCATGGCAATGAGGATGACGACTACCTGAGCTCCTACTCCGGTGTCGGACCCACCATGGACGCATTCATCAAGCCGGATGTCATTTCTCCCGGCGGTCACTTACTTGGACTTATGCCTCCGAATTCCTCCATCGTAATCAACCATCCCGAGTTCCACGACGGCCAGGATTATTTCATCATGTCAGGAACCTCACAGGCGGCAGCCGTTGCAAGTGGTGTCGTAGCACTGATGCTGGACGACGATCCAACATTGGTGCCGGATGACGTGAAGTGCAAATTGATGTCAACGACGAAATCCGCTGTTGGGAACGACAACAGGCTCGCCTACAGTGTCTTCCAGCAAGGTGCCGGTCTGATCAACGCCAACAAGGCGATCCATTCCAATGTTAATCTCGGCTGTGGAAACGGTGGTCTCGATATCTACCAGGACCTCTACACCGATGTGCATTTCATGGGTCTGGCACGTCATGACCCCACCATTGGTTTCTACATCGAAGGTGCCTCGGCAACTTACAACTGGGACACGAACTACAGCTGGGACGGCTTTACCTGGGTGGATGGTAACCCGTTCCTGGATGGTAACCCGTTCCT
>RCNE010002110.1_pt1 | contig 10721 bp, 9 predicted proteins | sample 2041361 | NCBI WGS metagenome assembly RCNE01 (sample SAMN09708229, study PRJNA481090) | Marine sediment metagenome, whole genome shotgun sequencing project.
GCTATTAAGCCAACAATAGTTAGCAATGTATATCCTTTGCTGCCAATATTCTTTAACCTGGCAAATGCTTTTCCTGCCACTCCACTGGTGGCTATATCTGTTCGAATGTTCATAACGCTCTATTGGATTGACCGTTTATAGGGTAGTTATATTCCCTGCACATCTCCGGACATTTACGGGATAAATAAGGAGATATATCCCAAAAAAAAGTTGAAATTACCAGATAGAATCGAAGCCAATACACATTACCTATATCTGCCAAACACCAGGTACCCCTTCCCCTCTCCAAAATGACGGCTCTTTTCCCGGCACGTCAAACACTCCAGTGTCAGAGAAAACAAAGAGTCATACATCTTGTTTAATGGCGGTACTGTCGCCAGGGTCAGATAGTTCCCAGTCAGGTTTGCAATCTGTGTCTCTTTTCCTGGGATAACAGGAATTTTCCGTTTCATGATGAAGTAAAGTGAAAAGGTGTATTTCTCATTGCGCAGACTCTCAAGAGTACCGGACATGGTTATTACCGTTCTCAATCCTGTCTCTGTAAATCCTGCACCGGAAATAAATATTTTAGCTGAATCTGCTACTTCAACACTTGTATTTGAATCATGGAAGAATTCACCTGACTTCGAAGTGATAACAAGTTCTTCACTCTCTTCCAGGAACATTTCCGTCACTAACCTGCTGACCAGCTTAAACGTCGAATCAACATCGCCTGACGGTTTGTATTTTTCAGTGAGCTCTAATGCCATTTGCTTCTCCATCTCTATTGAGTTTGACTATCAGAGAATATATTTATTCCTGGAGCATCTTGCTTGACACTTTGCGCCTTTAGTTTGTCAGTTTACGACATATCTGTTAGCCTAAGGGGACGTTTACTATAAGGAGGCACTAAATTTATGTATTTGACAAAACTGGCAAGTATACAACTGGTGAACTGGAACATTCTCGAGGCCTACAACAAAGACCCTCTCGATGTTTTTACCAGGGTGCATTTAGACCCGCGTCTTATGTATCAGCCCGGAGCACGGTATTCTCTGGACAAAGTTGCCGACCTTTGGGAGCAAATGGACAAAGTCATTGAAGATCCATGTTTTGGCCTAGCTGCTGCAAAATGCTGGCATCCTTCTAATTTCGGCACTCTTGGATATGCGTTGCTCATGAGTACCTGCTTAAGGACCACCCTTGAGCGACTGATCAGGTTTCATCGTGTTATATCTGATGCCGCCTTTGGAGAACTCATTGAAAATCAGGATAGAACGACACTACTTTTTGACCTCACCAACAAAGATGAAAAACAATACTCACCCGCCCGGGAAGATGCCGCTATTGCATGGATAATGTCCGTATTGCAGGTTAACTATCAGAGCCCTCTTTCTCCTGTCTCCCTAAGTTTCACACATGGTCGTCCTCCCGGCTGTGCGGGAAAATATTATGAACTTTTCCAAGGTCCTATCATTTTCGACGCACCTGTTTCAGGCATTGAATTATCACTCGATGATGCGGACAGAATTCTTCCAAGCGGTAACAAAGATATGGCAGAATTCAATGATCAGGCAATGACCAAATATCTCCTGGCCAAGAACAGTGATCCCCTGGTGTCGAGAGTTACAAAAATCATTGTAGAGCACCTTCCTTCCGGCGATGCCACTATTGAAAAAGCTGCCTCTGAACTCTTCATGAGCAAACGAAAGCTGCAGCGACTGCTGCAGGATGAAGGTACCTCATTTATGACCATCCTTAACGAAACAAGGGCGGATATAGCCAAAGAGTATGTGCGAAACAAGGATATGGACCTGACAGAAATAGCCTTTCTTCTTGGATTCTCAGAACAGAGTACATTTTCACGATCATTCAAAAGATGGACAGGAAAGTCCCCGAGCAGTTTTCGGCAGATTGTTTAGAGCAGTTATGATGAGCGTCCTCGAAGATGGCGGTTTGTGATGCGGGGCTTAAATCACACAGCATCGACTCCGGTCTACCGATCGTCAGAAACAGACCATCAATTTTATACCAACAACCATCAGATGAACACGGAGTGCTTGAAGATAAAGAAGGTTCATTATCCCTTGGAGACAAGCTCTACCTTGTCCCCGGCCATTGTGATCCAACCGTTAATCTGCACGACTGGTACGTCTGAGTACGAAACGGCTTCGTGGAATCAGTATGGCCGGTGAGTGCGCGGGGGATGATTTTCTGAGCTGATGATCCAGAGCTAAGACCTGTTTGTTGGGATCACTTGAATGTATCGAAACTCTATACGGAAGTTAATAGATTAGCATATTTTGTGGCGTGGTCAGAAATGGCTCTTAATCTGTACTTTCAGACAAGAGATTCTTTCTATGTCTGATTTTCTATCAGCTGGTTGCTCAACCCACCTGAAACTGCAACTTGACAGGAAAAAGGTCATCCAGTCATATTTAAAACCAAGAGGGACATTTGCAGGAAAAATTTTAACTGCAAGTCAGCGGTTCAAGCTAAGCCTGTCAACACACATCTTTTACTGAACCACCTATTTGTAAAGTGTCTTGACAGGTTTAAAAATTATCTCCTTTTATGTACTTTCTCTTACCAGTAATTACGCTTGTTATTTAAATCTGGAAAAATTCTTTAACATGCACAATATGTAATGAGTAACCTATAATGTAAAATATCAGCAAACCTAAAATTGCTGCAGTCCAGCGAATTTCAAGGAGGAAATATGAACAAAAAAGCAACCCTGACTGTTGAAGGTGCAAGCTATGAGCTTGACGTCACGATTGGAAGTGAGAATGAAAAATGTATTGATACTCAGTCACTACGGTCGCAATCAGGCTATATTACGATGGATCCGGGTTTTGGTAATACCGGATCGTGCTTTTCAGATATCACCTATGTTGATGGTGCCAAAGGAATTTTGCGTTATCGCGGCTACCCTATTGAAGAAATTGCAGAGAAGGCAAGTTTTGTGGAAACATGCTCGCTGCTTATTTATGGCGAACTCCCCGATGCAAAAACCCTAAACAAGTTTCGCAAAGCGTTGGCAACACACACGTCACTGCATACAAACCTCAATCATCACTTTTCCGGATTTCCTAAATCTTCGCCTCCCATGGCGATTCTCTCTGCAATGCTCAATCTGGTAGCCTGTTTCCACCCAGATGTGCTGGGAGTATATTCAGAAGGGCATAGTTTTGATCGAACTGCCGCACTGCTGCTTTCTAAAGTTCGAACGATCGCAGCCTGGTCCTATCGGATGTCTATCGGCAAACCCTTTAATCACCCAAACCCAAATCTCGATTATTCCGCAAATTTTCTGCATATGATGTTTTCCGAGCCCTATCGGGAATACATCCCTAATCCCGTTATCGAAAATGCTCTGTCGCTTTTTTTAATACTCCATGCAGATCATGAACAAAACTGCTCTACCTCCACCGTGAGGGCAGTCGCAAGTTCCCGGGCAAACCTCTTTAGTTCCATCGCTGCAGGAGTGAGTGCCCTTTGGGGGCCGTTGCACGGTGGTGCTAATATAGGCGTGATAAAGATGCTGGAAGATATTAGAACCTCAGATCGGCCTATTGACTACTATCTCAACAAGGCAAAAGATAAAGATAATGACTACAGACTTATGGGCTTTGGCCATCGGGTCTATAAAAATTTTGATCCTCGTTCACGCATCCTCAAGAAAAAAGTTTATGAAGTACTTGCAGAACTAAACAAAAGCGACCCTCTTCTTGATATTGCACTGGAGCTTGAGGAAAAAACCCTGAAGGATGATTATTTCATCAGTCGCAATCTCTACCCCAATGTTGATTTCTACAGCGGCCTTCTTTTAAGAGCCATAGGAATTCCTCTTGATATGTACACCGTGATGTTTTCGATCGGCAGGATGCCGGGCTGGATAGCCAATTGGCGTGAACTGCACAGCCAACGCCTACGTATAACAAGGCCACGTCAGATCTACACTGGTCTGCAAGAGAGGTCGTTTGTACCCCTTGAAGAGAGGTAATCTCTCGCTCTCCTTTTTTCTCAATGGAGAAAAGGTGGTAGAAGAGGCGCATCGTTGTCGGATGATATCAGGAATAGTCTCAACTTGAAGCGTTGATAGAATATTAAGACCTTCGCAGCCAGCAGTTCAAGGATGATTTTACCCCTTTCTGGCAAACGAGTTCAAGCTTTGCGGAGACTATTCATTACCCATAAAATTCCAGGACAAATCAGAATAGTCCTGATCATTACTGTTTATAAGGTGATAAAGAGAAAAGCCACTTTAAGACGATACAATGTTATCTCGACGAGTGTACTTGCTGTGACAGTTCGAGGAGTGCAATATGCATCTGAGAGTTAAATTATTGAGCGTTGCAATGGTTCTTTTTCTTGCTGTTGCCGCCAGAGGTTATAGCGCACAAGTTGAGCAGCAGACAATTATCCGAAATGTCGTCAACGACGCTTTTTCCCTGCTTATTCACACATCAAATCCCTCGGCAATAGATCGAGCCTTTATTATCATTGATGCCTATTGGCAACAGGCATTTATTCCCCAATTACTCGAAGTCATGAGTGTTCCACGAAACGACTATATCCTAGATAAAACAATTGAACTGCTCACATCAAAAACCGGAAAAAACTTCGGTCGTAAAATCAATGACTGGTACTTCTGGCTTTGGAATCAAACCGAAAAATTGTTACCTGATTACGGTAACTTTAAAGCCGATCTGTATAGGCAAATTGATCCGAAATTTGAAACCTATTTTCTTGAACGCCAGTCTTCTGCACGTATCCGCATTGACGAAATCCGTTGGGGCGGCGTGTTGCAGGATGGCATTCCGCCTTTGCGTAACCCCGAAATGATTTCAGTTAGTGAGGCAAGCTATCTCGAGGATGATAATATTGTCTTTGCCCTTGCAATCAATGGCGATGCGCGCGCTTATCCTAAACGTGTTCTCGCCTGGCATGAAATGTTCACCGATACCATCGGTGGAGTAGATATAGCCGGGGTGTATTGCACCTTGTGCGGTACTGTGATTCCCTATGAAACCAATTTTAAAGGCGTAGATTACAAACTTGGAACAAGTGGATTTTTATATCGATCCAACAAATTGATGTATGACCAGGCAACACAATCATTATGGAGTACCGTCAGAGGTGAACCTGTTATGGGTCCTCTTGTAGACAAAGAAATCGTGCTTGAACATCTAAGCATGGTTACCACGACATGGGGTGAATGGAAACGGCGTCATCCTGACACCACCGTACTTTCCTTGAATACTGGATATCAGCGCGACTATGGGGAAAACAAGGCTTATCAACGTTATTTTTCTAACGATCAACTGATGTTTAATACTCCATTTCAAAACAGCCAGCTTAAAAACAAACAGGAAGTACTGGCATTAACCTTTCCCGCATCACCCACAGAGCAATTGGCGATAGACACAGAATTTTTAAATAAGAATCCATTATATGAAGATAAGATCGGGCAGCAAAGATTGCTCGTACTCACCGATGCCACCGGTGCAAACCGTGTATATGATCCTCAAGATGTTGAATTCGTAACTTATGACCTCGATATCACAGTTATTGATAGCGACGGTGATGAATGGACGTTGAGCGAAGATCGACTTGAATCTCCAAACCATGAGGCTTCCCTCAATAGACTTCCAGCACGAAGAGCCTTCTGGTTTGGCTGGTACGCGGCATTTCCCGAGACTCGCCTTATTAAATAAGGGACTGAGCAGAGAAGATTAATCAAAACCTCAGTGCAAAATCTGTCAGATTGAGTCTCCATTTAAACTGATCAGCCGATCTGTCAATACTTTGAGCACGATTCCATAGAGTGGCAGGAAAAGCATGATACTGACGAGCAGCTTGAAAAGATAATCAACCAGGGCAATTTCCGGCCAGTGAGTTGCCATGAAAGGATCCGGACTGGAGTAAAACGCTATAACATAGAACAGTATGGTGTCCACCAGATTGCCAATGATGGTTGACACTGATGGGGCGACCCACCACTGCTGATTCCTCCTCAGATATGAAAAGACGCTGACATCAAGGAGCTGGCCGGTCACATAAGCAATAAAGCTGGCAACAGCAATTCGGAAAACAAAAATATTCAGGGTAGAAAAGCCGTCAAAGCCCTGAAATTTCCCTTCAAAAAATAAAATTGAGATCGTGTAGGAAAGTATCAGCGCCGGTATCATTGATCCAAAAATGATTTTACGGGCCCTGACTGAGCCAAAGACTCTTACCGTCAGATCTGTCGCCAGGTAGACCAGCGGAAAGCTGAAGGTTCCCCAGGTTGTATAGATGCCAAATAATTGAAACGGTATCTGGACAAGATAGTTGCTGGCACCGATAATGGCGATATGGAAAGAAATGAGAACGAGCAGGGCGCGCTTTGCCTGCGCGGTGGTTAAAGAAAGCATGAGATATCCTTTTTCTTGATCGGGGTGAGGGAACCCGAACAGCAGTGTAAAGAGAGTTATCAGGCTGTTTCCACTCAACCTGAACAGAATTTACTTGAAAGCAGGAGCTTATATTACAAATTCAGGATTCAGGCAAATCTTTTTTCTGGTTACCGTTAATCTTCAGCTTCTCGATTTTGCAACGGGAGACAGATTAAATTTTTCTATATGGTGGCGAGAGGACTGATTTTTATCACTTATTCTTTAGAGGTAGCCGCTCCATTGTGTATCGTGCCGCGCGCAAGTGATGCAAAGATTCCGATGATACAGAGAAAAGTAAAGACCCCAAAGGTCCAGCGGATACTTAACATCAGGTCAGGAAAGATTTCCTCTGATATGGCGCGCCCGCCAACAAAAACTGACAGCATCAGGGTGGCGATGCCCATTGAAAACATCTGCCCCAGTACCCGCATGGTACCAGCAGATCCGGAGGCAATTCCCAGATATTTTCGTTCCACCGACCCCATGATTGCATTCATATTCGGCGATGAAAACAGAGCAAAGCCAAAGCCAAGGATCAACAGCACGATCACTATCGCCACCAGGCTTGTTCCCGCACCGATAAAGGAGAAATAGAAGAGCCCAGCTGCGGTAATTGCCATACCGATAGAGGAGATAATACGGGGCTCAACCTTGTCGGATATCCTACCTGCAAACGGTGAAAACAGAGCCATCATGATCGGTTGGGCGATAAGTACCATTCCTGCCATCCGGCTATCCAGCCCTTTAATATACTGGAGGTAAAGGCTCAGCAGAAACATCAGCCCAAAGGTTGCACTGTAATGAATGAGGGCCGCTGCATTCGACAAGGCAAATGGCCGGTTGTTGATATACAGGTCTACCTGGAGTAACGGCTCTGCCAGATTTTTCTGCCTTACCACAAAGGCTGTTAGGCCAATAGTGCCACCCAGGAGCAGTATAAAGCCCGTGAGCTGGGGCAATATCGAAAAGCCATAGATTATGCCAACCAATGACGGAACATACATCACCGCCCCGGTAGTATCATATCGCTCTCCCGCCGCGTCTGCCCACTCCCCTTTGAGAAAAACGATCAGCACCAGCAAGGGGATCAGACCAAAGACAAAGACGATCAGAAAAAGTGATCTCCAGCCGAAATAATGAGTCAGCAGCCCACCTGCAAAGGGGCCTGTGGACAGGCCGATATAGACTGCTGAAACAGCCAGACCCAGCACACGCCCCCTGTTTTGAGGAGGGAATACCGAGGTCAGGATAGCCATGCCGGTTCCAAAAATCATTCCCCCTCCAAGTCCTTGCAAACCTCTGAAAAAGAGAAGTGAATAGACATTTGGAGAAAGAAAACAGCAGAGCGAACTGACCGCGAACAGCCCGAACCCCAAACCAAGTATTCTTTTCCTTCCTTTTATGTCAGCAAGCCTTCCCATTGGTACCAGGGAGACCCCGGCGGCCAGGAGGTAGGAAGTGGCAATCCAGCTGAGCAGCACGGCGTTTATACCCTGATCCAGAAACGAGTCTTGTATATCCGGTAACGCAACATTGACCGCAGATATCATGAACGGCATTATAAATGAGCTGATCATCGAAACCGTGAGAGCGGATCTCTGGGTCGAATTCATGGCCTCACATCCTGTTAAAAATGAATTTGGAAAAACCTATCATTGTTTTTACGCGGTAAGCGATAAATCTTCACCTTCATTCTTCCTTTTCCACCTCTAAAGAGCACTATATAATTGGTAACTGTTCAGTTTTATCCCGAGGTAGGTGCAGGTTTTTTGCACTGACCTGAATAGTTACTATAATTGAAAAACTGTATTTTAGGAAAAAGCGCTGATTCTGTTAATCATTTTTCAGCTCAGTGATATATTTTCTAACCGTTCTGCGATCAAGGTCTGTTATCCGGGCAACGGCCTCATAGGTTCCATGCTCCACATACAAGCTGCTGCAGTATCGGGACAGCAGCTGTTGCGCCGTTAAGGTGTCCCGACCTGCAAGGAGATCTATTTCCAGCCTTTCCTCATAATCATTCTGCCAGTTATAAGACTGACGCAGGAGAATCTGCCTTGTACATTGCTCCAGTTCCCGTATATTGCCGGGCCAGGGATAACCAGATGGCTGGTTATCAGAAATAAGTGCGCTGATTTTATCAACCAGATCGATTGATTTCCTCCCCAATATCCGCTTAATGGTAAAATCCAATATCACCTTGATTTCATCCGGATTCTCATCAAGTCTCTGTTTCAGGGGAGGCACCTTAATGACATCGGAGCAGAGACGGTAGTAAAAATCTTCCCTGAATTTACCTTCTTTCCGCATGGCAGCAAGCGGTTGATTGGTAGCTGCGATAATTCTCCCCTGAAATCGCTCTGTTCTATGACTCCCCACCGGTGAGAATCCTCTCTCCTCCAGGACCTTGAGCAGTTTAATCTGAACAGGGATGGAGACATCGCCGATCTCATCGATAAAGATCGAACCAAAGGGGCTGCAGCGGGAGAAAACTCCCTTATATGGTTCAATAGCGCCGGTAAAAGCCCCCTTCCTGTGCCCAAACAATTCCGATTCAATTAACGACTCGGGATATTGGGACAGGTTTATTGAGACAAATGTCTTGGCAAAGCTCTCGGAAAAGCAACCCCTTTTTTCATTGAATGGAATAAACCCTGACCGCCCTATGGCTGATGCAGCCATCCCCTTGCCGGTACCTGTCTCACCGAGGAGCATGGTGGAAAAATCCTCCATCCTGTTCCACAGATAGGTATCATACAGCTCAATATTGTCCGTGAAAATGTTGTTCCACAGGCTTTTTCGCAACTCCCCAACGCAACTGCTTTTGCCTGCAATAGCCTGGATAAAAAAGAAGGCACGCCTCATCTGGAAGAAAAGGGCAAAATAGCGCAAAGATTCATCCCGAATAAAACCTGCCTCGGCCAGCCGTTTTAACACCTCCCCTGCAAAATCCGCAGGACAGGATTCATCACCCTTGCTGATCTGAACCTGGATGAGCTGATCATAATGCTCGCTGAATTGATAGAAAATTTGAAAAAGCGCACCATATCGCAGCAATTCCAGATCACCGTCGCCAGGACCTAACCGACTTTTTTGTGCTCTCTTACGAACCATTTCAAGCGTACGGCTCACCCTGCGATTCAGCTTCCCGAAAACTTCATCCATGGAACTGCCTGAAGCCAACCCGGCAAGCTTCAGATCTATCGTCGTTCGATCACTGCTGAAAGGATTTGTTATTATTGCCTGCTTGATCCTGGTAAAAAATGCTCTCTCTTCCTGTTCCAAGACACCACCCACAATGTTCATTTTATGTATACATTACTATACATATTATGATCAAAAATATCATCGATTTTCAACCCCACCCATAAAACAGGTTTTATTTTATTTATTATCAGACACTTAACAATAGTCCTGGAAATGGCATGCTTTGTGTAATTAATCAGGCAAGTACACACGATTAACCAAAACCAAGGAGGACATCATGAGAAGCGAAGAAAAAAAAGGATCAGCCGTCACCTCAATCATCGCAGCAGTGATCTTTGTTCTCATCCTGGCAATTTTTGGCAGATCAGTACACGGAGCAAAATCTCAGCAGCCAACCAGTAATCAGCCGTCAATCGTTGCAGAAGAATCGCCTGTCATCGGCTCAGGATTTTATCATATTGTCGTTCTGGATGAAGCAAAACACCATTTCATGCCCCCGTTAAGTGACCTGCAATGATGCTTATAATTAAGAAAAGCTTTGCACCGTCTCCATGGGATACAGCTGTTTGTTCAGAAACAGTGGGCGAGAAGTCCATTTCGTCAACGAAACATCTAAGAAAGCTGCAGCATTTTTCTTTCTTCAACCCACGTCAGCCTGCGGCTCATAAACCAGGGAGGTACTTCTTATGATTGGCCCATTCGTTCATAACATCGATCCAATTTTTGGCCAAATTGGCGGCTTCTATCTCTGGTGGTATGGCCTGAGTTATACTTTTGGATTTCTGGGCTTGTTTTCATGGCTGCGCGGAAGTCGACAGACTCTGCAGTTAAGCATGGATCAGGTTTACAATTTAACTATTTTTACAGCCGTTGGAGTCCTTCTGGGCGGCAGGCTGGTTGAGGTCTTTTTTTATGAGTGGGCCTATTATGGCTCTCATTTATACCATATTCCGGCGGTCTGGCTGGGTGGGATGTCAACTCATGGCATTCTTCTTGGCTCTATTGTCGGCATAATCGTCTTCTGCAGATGCTATCAAAAAAGTTTTTTCCAGATCGCTGATGTCCTGGCAATCGCGGCAGCCTATATCATGGGTG
>RCNE010002111.1_pt1 | contig 10719 bp, 10 predicted proteins | sample 2041361 | NCBI WGS metagenome assembly RCNE01 (sample SAMN09708229, study PRJNA481090) | Marine sediment metagenome, whole genome shotgun sequencing project.
TGGCCCAAGGCTCTCAATTGCAGAGTTGGCGTAACCCCGGTGCTAAGGTGTTGCGTAAACACAGACACGGCTTGTTCTGCCCACAGGTCAACCATCTCTTCCCGAAATGCTGTTATATCCTTGAAATGCCAATAGAAAGAACCCTTGGTCGTGCCAAGATGGCGTGCCAATGCTTCAGCCTTCAGGGCCTGCGGACCTTGTTTGACAAGGGCATCAAATCCGGCGAACAGCCATTCCTGCGACGTAAGTCGTGCATCTGTCATAACGCACCGTACGCCAGCGTATGGGAAGGTACAAGCAAGGGGAAGATATACGGTAGCGTATGGAGTTAACTCAGCAGTCTGCGCGCAATCACCTGTGCCTGAATTTCCGCAGCGCCCTCAAAGATGCTGAGGATGCGCGCGTCGCACAGAACGCGGCTGATTTTGTATTCCAACGCAAAACCATTGCCCCCGTGAATCTGCAAACCGTTGTCCGCTGCAGCCCATGCTACCCGGGCCCCCAACAGCTTGGCCATTCCGGCCTCGAGGTCGCAGCGGCGCCCTTCATCTTTTTCGGCGGCACTGAAATAGGTCAACTGCCGGGCGATCATAATCTCAACGGCCATCATTGCCAACTTGCCTGAGACCCGTGGGAAATTGATCAAGGACTTGCCGAATTGCTTGCGGTCCTGCGCGTATTGCATCGAGATATCGAGCGCGCATTGGGCTACGCCAATGGCGCGGGCGGCGGTTTGGATGCGGGCCGACTCAAAAGTTTCCATCAACTGTTTAAAGCCTTTGCCTTCTTCGCCCCCAAGCAGGTTCTCGCCTTTGACATGGAAACCGTCAAAGGCGAGTTCATATTCTTTCATGCCGCGGTAGCCCAGCACCTCGATCTCGCCGCCGCTCATGCCGTCGGTCGGGAATGGGTGGTCATCGGTGCCCGGAGTCTTCTCTGCCAAGAACATGCTAAGACCACGATGATCTGTGCTGTCCGGATTGGTCCGCGCCAGCAGCGTCATTACATGGGTACGGGCAGCATGGGTGATCCAGGTCTTGTTACCGGTGACGGTATAGTCATCGCCGTCTTTCACGGCGCGCGTACGCAACGCACCAAGATCAGACCCGGTATTCGGCTCGGTAAACACCGCTGTTGGCAATGTCTCGGCAGAAGCAAGACGCGGCAGCCATTTTTGTTTCTGCTCTTCAGTGCCGCCGCAGATGATCAACTCGGCCGCGATTTCAGAGCGGGTGCCAAGCGAGCCGACGCCAATATACCCCCGCGACAACTCTTCTGAGACGACGCACATCGACGCTTTGGACAGCCCAAAGCCACCGTACTCTTCGGGGATGGTCAGGCCAAAGACGCCCATCTCGGCCAGTTCCTCGATGATCTCGATCGGAATCAATTCGTCTTTGAGGTGCCAGTCATGGGCAAAAGGCTCGACCTTTTCGACTGCAAATCGCCGAAACTGTTCGCGGATCATTTCCAACTCGTCGTCCAGCCCGGTTGCCCCGACGGTGATGTTGGCGGAATGCTCCTGCATCAACTCAACAAGGCGGGTGCGGGCCGCTTGGGTGTTGCCTGACTGGGTCAATGCCATGACCTCAGGTTGCATCAGGGCGCGCATGTCGTCTTGTGACAGCCCGATATCCTGAAGTCGCAGGATCTCTCCTTGCGACATCGGGATGCCGCCGTAAATCTGCCAGAGGTATTCGCCGAAAGCGATTTGGTGGATCAACTGTTCGGCTTCGCCAAATTTGCCCTCGGCGTTCAGCCGCTCGGCCCAGGCCTGCATCTGTTGTAAGGCCTGCGTGTAGGTCGCAAGCCAAGCCAAGCCATGGGCCGCAGTCTGATGGGCTTCGATCAATGCGCCGGATACACGACCATGTTCTGTAACAAGGCCGCGCACCTTGTCTTTGGCAATCTCAAGCACGGCTTGAACCGGGGCCACGGCCGCGCCAGTCACGGTCAATAGATTGTCCAGCAATACCGGTGTGTTCATTGAAATATCCTGTCCATCATGAGGCATAATTTACATCCTTTTTCAGGCTGGTTCTCGCATACTCATTTCGCAGGTGCAGCGCAACTTAAATGCTAAGACATGCGTCCATTTGTTCAATTGTTGCGCAGGTCCTTTTTGCAGTGCAGCGAAAGCCAGCACAGTCTAGAACGGGCCATGGACCATTTTTTTGCCCTGATTTCCCCTGCCGCGCTGGCACTGGCGTTTGGCGTTGCTGCCTTGGCCGGCTTGGTCAAAGGCATTGTAGGGTTTGCAATGCCGATGATCATGGTGTCCGGGTTGGGCATGTTTCTGCCACCTGAATTGGTGTTAGCCGGGCTGATTCTGCCGACGCTGGTGGCCAATGGGATGCAGGCACTTCGCCAAGGTGTTGGCCCTGCATGGGACTCGATTAAGAAGTTTCGGGTCTTTCTCTGCGCTGGGCTGCTGTTTTTACTGCTTTCCGCACAGATGTACCGAGTAATGCCGGAACATGTACTTTTGCTGTTGATTGGCATCCCGGTCAGCTTTTTTGCGTTGATCCAGATTCTCGGGGTGCGATTTCATTTAGACAAACCGACAACAACGGTCGAAGTCGCCGTTGGTGGGTTTGCCGGGTTCATAGGCGGATTTTCCGGCATTTGGGGACCGCCCACTGTGGCGTATCTGACAGCGCTGAATACGCCGAAAGAGCAACAAATGCGCGCGCAAGGCGTGGTCTATGGTTTGGGCGCCGTCGCGCTGCTTTTTGCCCATATCGGGTCGGGCGTGATGCGCACCGAAACGCTGCCGTTTTCGCTGGTGCTAATCGCGCCAGCTGTTCTTGGCATGTGGCTAGGGGGAAAGGTGCAGGACCGCTTCGATCTGCAGACCTTCCGCAATGTGACCTTGTGGGTGCTTCTGATTGGCGGCCTCAATCTGATACGGCGCGCCCTGATGTAGCGGGGTAGGTTGGTGCCGCGTCACGCATTCAGAAGCCGTTTCAACCAATAGCGACCGCTTTTACATCATCATCGATGTAGGGCACATATTGTTCAAAATTGTTGGCAAACATCTGCACCAGCTTTGCAGCCTGCCGGTCATAGGACTCAGGACTGTCCCATGTGCGGCGCGGATCCAGCAGAATGTCAGCAACACCACCAACTGCGACGGGCACCTCAAATCCGAAATTCGGATCTTTGCGAAACTTCGCATTGGCCAGCGAGCCATCAAGCGCGGCTGTCAACAAACCGCGCGTTGCCTTGATTGGCATCCGACTACCGGTTCCAAATGCGCCGCCAGTCCAGCCCGTGTTGACCAGCCAGCAGGTTGACCCGTGTGCCGCAATTTTTTCGCGCAGCAGGTTTCCGTAGACTTCAGGTCTGCGCGGCATGAACGGCGCGCCGAAGCACGTGCTGAAGGTTGGTTCCGGCTCGGTAACGCCACGCTCGGTTCCCGCGACCTTGGAGGTAAAACCTGACAGAAAGTGATACATCGCCTGTGCCGGGGTCAGGCGCGCAATAGGCGGCAGGACACCAAAGGCGTCACATGTCAGCATTATGATGTTCTTGGGGTGGCCACCCAGCGCTGTTGATGAGGCGTTCGAGATATAATGCATCGGGTAGGCGCAGCGCATATTCGCGGTCAGGCTGTCATCACTAAAATCAAGCTCTTTGGTGTCCGCGTCATAGACCATGTTCTCGATGACTGTGCCGAACTTCTTGGTGGTGGCGTAGATCTCTGGCTCGGCTTCTGGATTCAGATTGATGGTCTTTGCATAACAGCCGCCTTCAAAGTTGAATGTTCCGCGATCCGACCAGCCATGTTCGTCGTCGCCAATTAGGGTCCGGGCGGGGTCGGCCGATAGCGTGGTCTTGCCAGTACCGCTCAGGCCAAAGAACACAGCGGTATCAACCGGATTGCCGGTTGCATGGTTGGCCGAACAGTGCATCGGCATGATGCCTTTTTCTGGCAGCAGATAGTTCAGAAGCGAAAACACTGACTTCTTGTTCTCTCCGGCATATTCGGTGCCACCGATCAGGATTAGCTTTTTGTCAAAGTTCATCGCGATCACTGTTTCAGACCGGCAGTTGTGCCTTTTCGGGTCCGCTGCAAAGGTCGGGCAGTTGATGACTGTGAAATCGGCAACAAATTCGTCAATCGCCTCTCGGTCCGGGCGGCGCAGCATGTGCCGGATGAACAGCCCGTGCCAGGCCAGTTCGGTCACCATGCGCATATTGATTGAATGGGCCGGGTCGGCGCCGCCGACAAGGTCCTGCACATAATAGTCGCGGCCTTTCATATGCTCCAGCATGTCACCATGAAGGGTGTCGAAACCCTCTGGCGTCATTGGTGCATTGTTCTCCCACCAGATGCTTTCAGCAACAGAAGCGGTTTTTACGACATGTTTGTCTTTGGGGGAACGGCCGGTGAACTTTCCAGTGGTTACTAAAAACACACCCCCTATGCCCAGCTCGCCTTCACCGTTCCTCAACGCGGCTTCGACCAAAGCCGGTTCGATCAGGTTGTAATGAACCGCGCCCAAGCCACTGATCCCTTGATCTTCGAGGCGAAATTGCGGGTTAACACGTCCTGAATGCATGTGCTCATGTCTCCTGTGGCCTCGTCCGCAACTATGACATTGGCATGTCCTGCGTGATCGGCGAATTGTGGTGCTTCGGCCTCATAACATGGTGGATTCAGATATGAACAGGACGCTTTTATGCAGTTAGCGCCATCATTGGGTCAAAATTCGCAACAATAGCCAAAACTGGCCATAGAAATGTCGGATTGTGAGACAATTTAGTCATTGGTAAGCGAAATTTGGAGAAATTGCTGACGATTGCCCAGCTGATTCGCACTTTGAGATTGAAAACTATAGTCTGAAAAGTGATGTATGCGAAAAAAATGGGCGAAACGAGCATAATAAGGAATAAAACCATGTCGAAAATCGCATTGGTAGACGATGACAGGAATATCCTGACGTCGGTGTCTATGACGCTTGAGGCCGAAGGATTTGAGGTCGACACGTATAATGATGGTCAAGCGGCGCTCGATGCCTTTAACAAGAAATTGCCTGATATGGCGGTGCTGGATATCAAGATGCCCCGCATGGACGGGATGGACCTGCTGCAACGCTTGCGACAGAAAACCCAGATGCCGGTCATCTTTCTGACGTCTAAAGACGACGAGATCGACGAAGTGCTGGGCCTTCGGATGGGCGCCGACGACTACGTCAAAAAGCCATTTTCTCAGCGACTGCTTGTTGAGCGCATTCGTGCTTTGTTGCGTCGTCAGGATGCTGTTGCAGGTGATATCGTAGGCGATACCGAAGAAACTAAAGTGATGGAACGGGGCGAACTGCGAATGGACCCCCTGCGTCATGCAGTGAGTTGGAAAAACAATGACGTTTCGCTGACGGTTACCGAATTCTTGCTGTTACAAGCGCTTGCTCAACGTCCCGGCTTTGTCAAAAGTCGCGATCAGTTAATGGATGTTGCTTATGACGATCAGGTTTATGTTGATGACCGTACCATCGACAGCCACATCAAACGTTTGCGGAAGAAAATGCGAACAGCAGACGATGGGTTCTCAGCGATTGAGACGCTGTACGGCATCGGTTACAGATATAACGAAGAATAAGTAGCCGTCAGATGGCTGTAGTCGAAAGGACTTTCGTGCGGGATTTGGTACCACCCCCACGTAGTGGTGACGTGGTTCTTGGCGACGATTGGGTCGCCCCGAACAGCACTGCTGAGAATGAAGTGCGCGCCAACCGGGAACGGCGCGGTCTCTTTTCATTAAAGGGATCGCCACTGGCGCGCAGGATCATCACGTTCAACCTGATTGCTTTGAACATTCTGGTCGCCGGTATCCTTTATCTCAATTCGTCCCGAGACAGTCTTGCGCTGCAGCGTGCAGGTGCGCTTGTGAGCGAAGCGGAACTGATTGCGGATGTTTTTGAAGCACAATTGCCGCAAGAAGCGCCATTGGATCTAGCCGCAGATGGCGATTTTGATGCCGCCGCGATCCTCGGCGGACTGGATCTGCGTGGCGGCATTGATGTGTTTGTCTTTGATACAACAGAAGCCTTGATTGCGACGACCGAGGGCCAAGGCAACGGAGCGTTGTCAGGCCGGTTCAGGCCCGCGCCAGGCGGTAAAACAGTTATTTCCGACACGCTAGCGTCAATCTGGAACGGTGTGTCGGGTGTGTTTTCGTCGCGCGAAGTTCGCGAGGGCGAATTGATTGAAAACCAGTTGCGGACTTATGTGGCTGCAACGCTTGTCAACGGAACACAGGTTGAGAATTCGGTGGATGCCGAAGGTGGCACACTTTTCAGCGTCACCACTCCGATTGTGCAGAATGGCGTGGCCATCGGCGTTATTGCCATTACAAGCGCTGCAGGCGAAATTGACAGTCTGGTGCGCGGAGAGCGCGAGCGTGTCTTGCAGATGTTTGTTGTCGCGACGTTGGTGTCGATCGGCCTTAGCCTTGTTCTCGCGTCTACAATTGCAAATCCATTGTCTGATCTCGCGGCGGCGGCCGAACTGGGGCGTGACAAGGATGCTCGAAAGATGAACCCCGGCCGCATTCGCATTCCTGATCTCACAGCGCGACCGGACGAGATTGGCCGACTTAGCGGCGCATTGCGTGGCATGGTTTCGGCACTTTACAACCGCATAGACGGCAACGAACAATTTGCGGCTGATGTGGCACACGAAATCAAAAACCCACTTGCCTCTCTGCGCTCTGCAGTGGGGACGATGCGTCGTATTAAGCGGGATGACCAGCGCGAACAGTTGCTAAATGTGATCGAGCATGACGTGCGTCGTCTGGACAGGTTGGTCAGTGACATTTCTAATGCATCACGACTAGATTCAGAACTGGTTAAAGAAGAAGAAGAGCCGTTCGATCTCTTGAAACTGCTCAACAATCTCAGCGAGTATCTTGGGGCAGACGCCAAGACCAAAGGTGTTGATCTTATCTCGGATTTGCCGGAAGACCCCATTACCGTTCACGGTCTTGAGGCACGTCTGGCGCAAGTTTTTGTCAATCTGATAACTAATGCCATTTCGTTTTGCGAAGATGGCGATGCAATTCGGGTGTGGGCACGTAAACGCGAGAACCGCGTCCTGATTGTTATTGAAGATACTGGGCCAGGTATCCCTGATCAGTCATTGGGGAAGATATTCAAGCGTTTCTACTCCCAGCGTCCGGATGAGCATTTCGGCAACAACTCAGGCCTTGGTCTGGCGATTTCCAAGCAAATCGTCGAAGCACATGGTGGTGTGATCTGGGCCGAGAACATCCGGCCCACGGATGCAGATATTACGTCTGATCCGCTGGGTGCCCGATTTGTTGTGGGACTGCCGGTCTAACGCGTGGCGCACTCTCCACAAGATAGAGAAAAAAAGCCAACACCAGAGGCCAATGGATTCTTTGGGTCCCCTTTCCACGCAACTTGTGTCGCCCATAAAGGCCGAGGCCTTCTGATAATGGGAGCCTCTGGCAGCGGCAAATCGGGCCTTGGGCTGCAATTGATTGCATTGGGTGCTGATCTGGTGGCCGATGACCGAGTCAAACTCACGCAGACCGAAGCTGCGATATTGGCAGAGGCCCCGGCTGCGATCAAAGGCTTGATTGAGGCGCGCGGAATCGGGGTGCTAAATGCGCCGTGCGTCGGACCCGTTCCCCTGCATTTGCTTGTCGACCTTGATCTAGAGGAAACCAACCGGTTGCCCCAGTTGCACGCGCGTCGGCTAGGGGCACATAACATCCCATTGGTTCACATTTCTGCCAGCCCCCATTTCCCGGCGGCGCTTTTGCTATATCTTGCGCATGGACGCAGAGAATAGGGATGACAAGATCTTTGGCACCGAACAAGATCCTACATAAGACGTCGTGTCGGTTTGTGTTAGTAACGGGGCCGTCTGGCGCGGGCCGTTCTACCGCGATCAATGTGCTGGAAGATCTGGGATTTGAGGCGATAGACAACCTGCCATTGCGGTTGCTGCCGACGTTGCTGGGCAGCCCCGCCGCAGACCGCCCCATGGCGCTGGGCGTTGATACACGCAATCGTGATTTTTCGACCGCTGCTGTGTTGGAGGCGATCGACGGCCTGAACAGTCATCCCGCGCTGTCGCCAGAGGTGCTTTATCTGGACTGTGGCCGCGATGTATTGTTGCGTCGGTTTTCAGAAACCCGTCGCCGGCATCCTATGGCGCCTGCCGAGAGCCCCGACGTAGGGATTGATCGTGAATTCGACTTGCTTGGGCCGATCCGGTCGCGGGCAAGCATATTGATCGAGACAACCGACCTGAATGTGCATCAGCTGCGATCCGAGGTCGAGAGATGGTTCGCGCCCATTGGCTCTGGTCGCCTTGCAGTCTCGATCCATTCCTTTTCTTATAAGCGTGGTTTGCCGCGCAGCATCGATACGGTATTTGATTGCCGATTTCTGACAAACCCTTATTGGGTGCCTGAATTGCGGGGGCTTAATGGCCTAGATAGCCAGGTTGCAGATCATGTAACGGCTGATCCAAAGTTCTCGCCATTCTTTGACAAAGTGCTGGACATGACACAAATGCTGCTGCCTGCGTACAGCGACGAAGGCAAGGCGCATTTTTCCATTGGGTTCGGATGTACCGGGGGGCAGCACCGATCAGTCACAGTCACGGAAAGATTGGCGCAGGCCCTTGCGGATCAAGGCTGGCAAGTATCAATTAGACATCGCGAGCTGGAACGCCGCACGGCAGAGGGTAAAAAACAGGTGTGATCGGTATCGTGATAGTTGCGCATGGTGGGTTGGCCAAGGAATACTTGCGCGCAATTGAGCATGTTGTCGGCAAACAGCCTGGCGTGTGCGCCATCGCGATCGAGCCTGACCATGATCGCGACAGCAAACAACTTGAAATCTGTGCCGCCGCGGATGCAGTGGATCAGGGCAACGGTGTGGTAGTGGTCACCGATCTGTTTGGCGGATCTCCGTCAAATCTGAGTCTTCGTGCCTGCAAACCTGCAGGGCGCCGGATCATCTACGGTGCCAATCTGCCGATGTTAATTAAGTTGGCGAAATGCCGCCATATGGCAGTACCCGATGCGGTGCGGGCTGCGCTGGCAGCCGGCAAGAAATACATCGACAGCCAGAATATTGCATCAGACGCCTGAGGGACTGAAGGGGAATACTGCCAATGACGCAGCGCAGATTGGCTATTGTGAATGAAAAAGGGCTTCATGCCCGCGCTTCAGCCAAACTGGTGGAGGTGGTGGAAGGTTTTGATGCATCGGCCGAACTCTCGCGAGAGGGGATGTCTGCGTCCGGCGACAGCATCATGGGTCTTTTGATGTTGGCAGCAGCCAAGGGAACCACTATTGACGTGCAGACCACAGGGCCGGACGCTGATGCGTTGGCAGAAGCACTGGAGGTATTGGTCGCCGACAAATTCGGTGAGGGATTCTGAGCGTCTACTCACGGCGTGATGAACAGGGTGTAAGATTGGCTAATACTACACAAGACAACTCGGCGGGTAATACCCCCAAAGCCGACGAAATTGACGGCGAGGTTTATGACCGGCGCACGCTGACCTATGCAAATTCCTTTGATGATCCATGGACCGGTTTCGCGATCCGGGCGGTCGAATGGCTCACAGGAAAGCTGACCATTCTACGTATGGTGAACAAGTTTGAGAAAACCAACGAGAATCACCGTGGGCAGAAATTTTGGCGCGGTGCTCTGGATATCATGGGAATCGAACTCACGACTCCCACTGAACAACTGGCCAATATTCCGATGGAGGGACCGGTTGTTGTTGTCGCCAATCACCCGCATGGCATGGTTGACGGTATGATATTTGCCGACCTAATTGGTCGTGTTCGACTGGATTATCGCATTCTGACCCGGTCAGTGCTGACGGGCCTTGATGAGGCCGCGACTTCGTTCATGATCCCGGTGCCGTTCCCGCATGATCCCGAGGCGCAGCGCAAGATGGTCGAAATGCGGACAAGCGCCATGGCGCACCTTAAAGAGGGAGGCGTTGTTGCGCTGTTTCCAGCCGGTGTGGTTATGTCGTCGGAGACGTGGTTCGGACCACCAGTTGAGCGGGAATGGAGTCTGTTTACGGCCAAGATGATCCGCAAGTCGGGCGCCAAGGTCGTTCCTATATTTTACCCCGGACACAATTCGCGTTCGTATATGATCGCAAACAAGATCTCTGCAATTCTGCGCCAGGGGCTGTTGTTGCACGAGATCGTCCGGTCCTGTAACAAACCGATGGCACCTGTTGTCGGCGCACCGCTGACGGACGAACAAATGGTGATGCTTGAAAAAGACCCTCGCGGATTTATGGCGTGGCTGCGCGAACATACACTGGCGTTGAAAGACAAATAGCCGGGTTTAATCCAACGGAGCGCGCTACGCGCGCATTCCACATTTAGTTTTGTCGCGGGCTGCTATGTTCCGAAAATCAGCGAGTGGGCACAGGGGTATCACCGCGGTAGTCATAAAATCCACGTTGTGTTTTGCGCCCCAGCCATCCTGCCTCGACGTATTTGGTGAGTAACGGGCAGGGCCGGTATTTGGTATCTGCCAATCCGTCATGCAGCACGTTCATGATCGCAAGGCACGTGTCCAGACCGATGAAATCAGCCAGTTCCAGCGGGCCCATCGGATGGTTGGCACCCAGCTTCATCGACTGATCAATCGAGAGCACTGACCCCACGCCTTCGTAGAGAGTGTAGACAGCTTCGTTGATCAT
>RCNE010002114.1_pt1 | contig 10716 bp, 6 predicted proteins | sample 2041361 | NCBI WGS metagenome assembly RCNE01 (sample SAMN09708229, study PRJNA481090) | Marine sediment metagenome, whole genome shotgun sequencing project.
GCTCTGTGATGTCGGGGCGTAGCGCAGTCTGGTAGCGCACTTGGATGGGGTCCAAGGGGTCGGAGGTTCAAATCCTCTCGCCCCGACCAAACTATTTATTGATCAGTGGGATTTAGTAGCCACCTCTAAATCCCATTTTTCGATATTTTCATTGAAATACTGTCTATATATAACCCACTTTTTTTACAAGTGTAAACCCTTGATATTATTGGGCGCAAATTTATATGCATCCAGCACTCATTGCGCTTTGGTTGAAATTTTACAATCGCCTCAATAGGCCCTAATTGCTTCCCCCATACAAGCCCGGGATCCCTACTGTTACAGACCTGCGACCTGACCTGCCTTCGCCACGTCGCTTCGTTCGTAGAAAATAGCAGGATTGGCTCATTCATCCACGGTTAAACCCATGGTATTCTGTCTTCGACCGCATAAAAATCCGGCATGATAATCAATAACCTTTTCATGGATTATCCGCTTAAACCGTTCACAAGGGGCGATTTCTCTCGGCCTCTTGCACCTTAGACTCATCATAAAAGACGTGCTATGAATATTATAGGGTTGATTGATAAATATAAATCCTTTGAAAGGTGAAAACATGAAAGATATCGTCATTGTTTCGGCCTGCAGGACAGCAATCGGCGAATTCGGTGGCACCTTGAAAAATTTAAACGGCGCCACCATCGCCAGTGTCACCATGAAAGAAGCCGTCAAAAAAGCCGGGATTGATCCCACCCTGATTGATGATGTCCGCTACGGTACCTGTATTGAACATCACGATTCGCTGAATACTGCCCGCGTGGCGGCGTTGATGGCAGGCATACCGGACACGGTTCCAGCGGTAACGATTAACCGTGTCTGCATCTCGGGAATGGAAGCGACCCTTTCCGGAGCCGCCATGATCCAGGCAGGAATGGCCGATGTGATCCTTGCGGGGGGTGTGGAGCATATGTCCGGGGTGCCCTATACCGTACCAAAGGCCAGATGGGGATGCCAGCTACAGGACCAGCAATTCGTGGACGCCCTGATACATACCCTCCACTGTGGCTCCTACCTACAACCTCTTGATGAGACCACACCACTAGATACCCAGGAAGCGCCTGCAAGTTACTTTTTGGGAAAACCCTATATCATGGGGCATACCGCTGAATTTGTCGCCCAACACCTCGATATCAGCCGGGAAGAGATGGATGAAGTGGCCCTGAGAAGCCACAATAATGCCGAGCGGGCCACCCAGGACGGCTCTTTTAAGGAAGAGATCGTGCCGATTCATGTGCCACAACACAAGAAAGATCCACTTCTGTTTGACAAAGACGAGCACTTCAGACCGGGTATGACCATGGAGAAACTGGCAAGTCTGCCGCCGGTCTTTATTCCCAAGACAGGTAAGGTCACCGCTGGAAACAGTAGCGGTATCAATGACGGGGCCAGCGGCATGATTGTTATGTCGGCTGAAAAAGCAAAAGAATTAGGCGTAACGCCGATTGCCAGAATTAAAGCTTCGGGCATGGGTGCCTGTCACCCGACTATCATGGGGATCTCGCCGGTACCGGCCGTGAAAAACCTGATGGAAAGAAGCGGCCTTACCATCGATGACTTCGATCTTATAGAAATTAACGAGGCCTTTGCCGCGCAATATCTCGGATGCGAAAAAGAACTGGGTCTCAACCGGGAGATCACCAATGTGAACGGTTCCGGCATCGGTCTTGGGCATCCTGTGGGCTCTACCGGCGCACGGCTTATCGTCACTTTGATATACGCCATGAAAAAGAGAGGTGACAGCCTCGGATTGGCAACTCTGTGTGGTGGTGGCGGAGTGGCCATGGCCTGTGCTATAGAAATGATTTAACGGTTCAGTTAACAACTTGCTGAAAACAAGTACGCTGATGAATAGGGCTGGCAGTTATACTCTAAATTTGGAGAAACCATGGTAAAGAAAAAGAACGTAACCCCCACTGGCAAACGGATCCGGCGTGCCCGGCTAAGAATAAAAATGACCCTGGATGCCATGGCCAATGAAACCGGTTTTTCCAAGGAGATAATTAAGAAAATCGAATCAGGGGAGAAAATCCCTTCTGTGGGAACACTGATTCAACTATCCAGGGCCCTTGGCCTTGATTCCGGTGACCTGCTGAGTGACAATGAAGAATCAGTAGCAAAGCGATCAGAGGCCTATACCAAACGGACGGACAATTACGCCTACACTTCCCTGACACCCAAAGGGGAAAATAAACATTTAAAAGCGTTTCGAATTTTGATCGAGGCGCAGAAAAGCCACGACGGGGTCGGCTTTCAACATGAAGGCGAAGAGTTTGTGGTTGTCCTAAAGGGTCGGATTGAGATCCAGGTCGGTGACAATATTAACAAACTTAAAAAAGGGGATTCACTGCATTTTAATTCAAGTATCAAGCATGACTTGAGAAATGTGGGAAAATCTGATGCAGAACTGATCGTCGTCGTCTACACACCGTAATTTAAAGAGAGAACAGATGCAAATCAATCTGACTGCTGAACAAAGAATGATCCAGAATATGGTCAGGGAATTTTCACGGAAGGTTGTTGCTGCAACCGCCGCTGAAAGAGACAAGACCAAGGCCTTCCCCAAAGAGAACTTTGAACAGATGGGCGAACTGGGCTTGATGGGAATGATGATACCCGAAGCCTATGGCGGAGAGGCGGCAGATACTGTCTCCTATGCTTTGGCCTTATCAGAAATCGCCTATTCTTGTGCGTCAACGTCGGTTGTGATGTCGGTTCAAAATTCGATTGTCTGCGAAAGCCTTCTGAAATTTGGATCTGAAGAACAGAAACAAAATTTCCTCATCCCCCTGGCATCCGGTGATATCATCGGGGCCTTTGCCCTAACCGAACCGGAAGCAGGTTCCGACCCAGTCAGCCAATCCACCACCGCCGTCAAAGAGGGAGACGAATATATTATCAACGGAACCAAACGGTTTATCACATCCGGCAAAAATGGAGATGTTGTCCTGGTTACTGCCAAGACCGATAAGGATATCGGCCACAAAGGTATCAGTGTATTTGTTGTGCCAAAAGGCACAGACGGTTTGATCGTCGGGCATGAAGAAGACAAAATGGGCCTTCGGGCTTCTGACACAACCGATCTTATATTTCAAAATTGCCGGGTGCCGGCAGACAATCTATTGGGAACAGAAGGCGATGGCTTCAAGATTGCCATGTCAGGCCTGGACAGTGGCAGAATCGGAATCGCGGCCCAATCTTTAGGAGTTGCTACGGCGGCCTTCGACGCGGCCATAAAGTACACTAAAAGAAGAAAACAATTTGGAACTGCCATTTCAAAAAACCAGGCCATCCGCTTCCAAATCGCCGACATGGCCACCCAGATCGAAGCAGCCAAACAGTTGATTTTTTCAGCCGCAGCGTTGAAAGATCGCGGCGAGACCTACACCAAAGAGGCCTCCATGGCAAAACTGTTTGCATCTGAAATGGTAAACAGAGTCACTGCCAGGGCGATTCAGATGCACGGTGGATACGGTTTTACGAAAGATTATAATGTGGAGCGCTACTATAGAGATGCAAGGGTCTTTACGATTTATGAAGGGACTTCCGAAATCCAGCGGATCGTGATTTCAAATGCCATTCTTAAAGACAAGCGTAAACTCAAGTAGGGTAAACGACTTTCAGATACCCTCAACAATTAGAGAATACATGGGATTGAAAACGGGATAAAATCGAAGCCAAAGGGGCCGCCTGATTGAGTGTAACCTTTGTGCTATTTTATAGGCGTGAGGGTGAGTAATCCTGCCTTCCTACGATTGGAGAACGACCCAAAACGACAACTTGTGCCCGGCATCCAGCAGCCTCGAAATCAACAGCCCGTCCACATAGCCGGCCCCCTGGCTACACACTAAAAGTGGTGTCGATTTTGGAAACGACCCGGTAGCAGGAAGTCTGCTGGTACATGGCTCAAATTGTGCCACGACTCGAATGCACCCCAAAAGAAGAAAAACGAATTGTCACCGCCTTAAAACACTATCTTGCCCATAAAAGCAAAATTGTGAATGTGTGTGCGATGGAAGCTTTAGCGGTTTTTGCGGAAAAAAACCCTTCGATACTGAACGAAACAATCCAGGTCATAGAGGCCCAGGTAAAAAACGGTAGCCCGGAGGTACAGACTCGTGGACGAAAATTGTTACTTCGCCTAAGCTCACAAAAGTAAAGAATCCCCTTCTTTTATTGACAAATGAATCAATATCAGTAATTAAATATGAGTTAACAAGGTACCCTAAGGAACCTGTACGATTGTTAAAATACCTGACCGCATCTATTTACATCATGGCCTTGTTATTAAAACCAAGCTAATTGTTCACCGCTGGCGCGAGTATGTAACAGTCCGTCCTTTTCAGCGACGACATGCTCATACCGGCCCTTTCCCAACTACCATAAAGGTCACAACAGCGACACTGCCCAGAAAACCACTAAACTGCTATTGTCAGGGAGATAGATGAAACGACCCGCGGCCACCAGCATACTCGGCATTGCCATCGGTATCTTGGGGCTTCTGGTTAGCATCTCTCCTCTGGGTCTGTTGCTGGAAGAAAGCGTTGGTCTGCACGGGTTGTTTCATCTGCGCGGATCACGTCCGGCACCTGCGGAGGCGGTGATCGTGACCATGGATATGGCCTCGATCAATCACTTTAACCTCGACCCCAAAACCAAGCTCTGGCCACGGGAACTGCATGCCCGCATGATCCATCGGCTTTCCGACCTCGGTGTAAACACTATTGCCATGGACATCTTTTTTGAGAAACCGAAATCACCTCAAGAGGATCAACTTTTAGCAGGCGCTATCCAACAAGCCGGAAATGTGCTTCTGTCATCTTCGATTCAAATCAACAAAGCCTCTCTACAGACCGGGCAATCAGGAGATAATAATCCAGCATTACTGAATATCGAAAAGATTATTCCCCCGTTGCCACTGTTTGCCAACGCGGCGGTGGCCCAGGCACCCTTTCCGCTGCCGAAAGTACCTGTAAAAATCAGCCAGTTCTGGACCTTTAAAGCCAGTGCAGGTGACCTGCCCACCTTCCCCACCGTGGCCCTGCAACTTTTTTGGTCGTCATACTATGATGATTTTATTCGTCTATTAGAATCCGCCGGCATCAAGATCCCGGCAAATCTTCCCCGCACCCGTTCAGCCCTTTTTAGCAATGATGGGCTCCTGACGGCTATTCGAGGGCTAAAGAGCGCGAGCCTGCAAACGCCGCAGCTATTCAATAAAGCGGCCCTGCGACTCAAAAACGCCTCGCAAGTCGATCCTTCCCAGATGAAAGCGTTGAATTCACTCCTGGCTCTATACAATGGTGCCGACAGCCGTTACCTGAACTATTACGGTTACCCCGGCGCCATTAGAACCATCTCCTACCACAAATTATTTGATGATTCGTCCCCACAAGCCGCCCTTGATCTGAAAGGTAAGATCGTTTTTATCGGACTTTCCCGACGCCTGCGTCTGGATCAGGATGATGGCTATCACACTGTTTTCAGCCAAGACGATGGTACCGACATCAGCGGGGTAGAAATTGCCGCAACGGCCTTTTCCAACCTTTTAGACGATAGTTGGCTCAAACCGCTGCCAAAAGAGGCTGAAATGGCTGTCATGATTGCATGGGGCCTTGTCATTGCTTGCGGAGCCTATTACCTACCGCTATCATTGTCACTGCCGGTAATCATAACCCTTGCCGGAGCATACGGGCTTTTTACTTTTAATCGGTTTACGGCTGCCAACATCTGGTGGCCCCTAGCCGTCCCTCTACTGATTCAGATCCCGGTGGGATATCTCAGTACACTTATGTTAAAACAGCATGATGTCCAGCACGAACGCCGCAATATCCGCAAGGCATTTGGGTATTATCTCCCCGACACGGTCGTCAATCGTCTGGCCAAGGACATCTCGAATATTACCGCCGATTCGCGTACGGTTCACGGCACCTGTCTTTTTACCGATGCCGCCCAGTATACACATCTGTCTGAAGTGCTCTCCCTCGACCAGCTGGGGCGCTATATGAATCGTTACTATGAGATCCTTTTTGCGCCAATCCGCAGCCACGGCGGCATCATCTCCGATGTGGTGGGAGATGCGGTACTAGCGTTGTGGCCCACCACCGAAGAACACCACCCCATGCGCCTTGCGGCGTGCACTGCCGCGCTGGAAATCGATACCGCCCTGCATCAATCTAAATTCATCGAGGATCATCCGGTGCTGGCCACACGCATCGGTATCCATGCCGGGCGTATGCAGCTGGGCAGTGTCGGTGCCATCGACCATTTCGAATATCGCGCGGTAGGTGAGGTAGTAAATACAGCATCTCGTATTGAAGGGCTTAATAAACACCTGAACACCCGTATTTTGGCTTCTGAAGAGGCAATATCTGATCTCAGTGACTTTGAGACACGACCGATGGGCACCTTTGTTTTGGCTGGAAAAGCCAAACCTATTGCCATTTTTGAGCTGTTTGCTATAAAAGATAATAGCAGCCCGCAGATGTCAGATCTGTGCACCCTGTTTCAGGAAGGTTTGGAACAGTTTCGTCGTCGGGCCTGGCCCCAAGCGGAAACCCTCTTTACCAGGGCTCTTCAGATACACGAGGAGGACGGCCCATCAACATTTTACATCAATCAGTGCCGCCGATTTTTAAACGAGCCCCCCAGCGATAACTGGCAGGGCCATATTGTGATGGATTCTAAATAGACTTTATACAATTGATAAAAACAAAGATTAGATGAATGGGGGGGCCATGAAAGTGACCAATCGCTATTGTATCATCTGGACTGTGCTAACCGGGATCTTGATACCGTTGATGTTTGGCGCTACCGCAATTGCTGAACCGTGCGACCCATGGGCGGCCAAGCTGGTCTCTGTTCAGGGTGAAGCAATGGTTAAACGGAACGCCCAAACCGAGTGGGGCACCATTGGTTTTGATGACGTGCTCTGCATGGGGGACACACTGCAGGTGGGCAAAAACAGCCGCGCAAGCGTTATGATAGTAGGCGAAGGGCTCATTCGGTTAGATCAACAAACCACCCTGCGGTTCCCCGAGTCCGATGCTGATAACAGTTTCTGGGTCGATCTGGTTCAAGGCGTCGTCCACTTTTTCAGCCATAAACCGCGCCATTTGAAAGTGCTGACCCCTTTTGTCAACGGCAATATCGAGGGCACTGAATTTATCGTCACTGCCAGCCTGGATCAGGCAGAAATCAGTGTTCTCCAGGGACGCGTACGGGCCATCAACCAATTGGGAGAACTGCTGCTCAGTGCCGGTCAAACTGCCAGGGCACAAAAAGGAACCGCGCCGGTTGCCACGCAAGTACGCCCCGAAGATGCCGTCCAATGGGCGCTCTACTACCCTGTAGTCAGCGATTTCAGTTATGCCGATTTAGCGGATAATGAGGAAAAAGCGGTCAAAAAAGCGCTTGCAGCCTACCAGCAAGGCAACCCATCAAACGCGTTAACCTTGCTGCAGAATTTACCCAACGATACCGATAGCGCCCAACTGCTCAATTTTCGCGCCGGGTTGAGTCTTATGGTGGGCCGCGTTACTGAGGCCTTGGAAGATACCCGGCAAGCGTTACAATTAAAACCCGATAATAGCGAAGCCCTGGCCCTGCAAACGGTCATTGCGGTGACGCAAAACCGTAAAGAAGAGGCGCTGGTGCTGGCCCAAAAAGCCGTAGATGCCAACCCCCATTGGGCCAACGCCTATATCGCCCAATCCTATGCCCAGCAGTCTAATTTCCAGCTTGATGCGGCCTTGGGAAGTGTTGAAAAAGCGGTGACCCTGACCCCGGAAAATGGTGTGGCCTGGAGCCGTTTAGCAGAACTTCAGTTATCTAAAGGTGAGCTGGATCAGGCTTTGACCGCAGCCCGTAAAGCCATTGAATTTGATCCCAACAACGCTCACGCCCAGACAGTTTTGGGTTTTGCTTATTTAACCCAAATCAAAATTGACCCGGCCGTGGAGGCTTTTCAAAAGGCGATCTCACTGGATCAAGCGGCCCCCCTACCCCGTTTGGGGTTGGGATTGGCCACTATCCGTGGGGGCGATTTGGCCGATGGCCGTCGTGAGATCGAGATTGCCGCCAGTTTGGATTCTCAAAATGCTCTGATCCGCAGTTATTTGGGTAAAGCCTACTTTGATGAAAAAGAGGGCAAGCTGGCCGGAGATCAGTATGAAATGGCAAAAACTCTTGATACCAATGATCCTACCGCCTGGCTTTACGACGCCTTACGTAAGCAGGCGGCCAACCGGCCGGTGGAGGCGTTGCAGGATCTGCAAAAATCAATAGAACTCAACGATAACCGGGCGGTCTACCGTTCGCGTCTATTGCTGGATCAGGACTTGGCGGCCCGCAGCGCCAGCCTGGGCCGCATCTACAACGATCTTGGCTTTCAGCAATTGGCCCTGGTGGAGGGGTGGAAATCGGTCAATACCAACCCGGCCAACTTTTCGGCTCACCGCTTTTTGGCTGACTCTTATGCCGCTCTCCCGCGCCATGAAATAGCCCGTGTCAGTGAAATATTACAAAGCCAGCTTTTGCAGCCTATCAACCTGAGACCAATCCAGCCGCAACTGGCCGAGAGTCAATTGAGCATCATCGACGGGACCGGCCCATCCGACCTCTCTTTTAATGAGTACTCCCAGCTTTTCAACCGCAATCGAGTGGTGTTGCAGACCAACGGCGTTGCCGGAGGCAACGACACCCTGGGCGAAGATCTGGTCCTCTCAGGCATTTACAGTGTCAACTCATTTAGCTTAGGACAATTTCACTATGAAACCGATGGGTTCAGAGAAAACAACGACAATGAAATAAATATTTATAATGCCTTCTATCAGGTCAACCCCTGGTACCACACCAGTATCATGGCCGAATATCGATCTGATGAGAATAAGTTCGGTGATTTGCCTTTGCGCTTTTCACCAGATTTGTTCTATACAGATGAACGCCATATCGAAGAGTCTGATTCCTTACGGATAGGTATGCGGCATACATTTTCGACCCACTCAAACCTTATCGCCACTCTTATTTTTGAAGACGCCGATAGTAAATTAACCAATGACTTTATCGACTTTGATCTATCTACCGAAGGTTACAACGGCGAAGCACAATATATTGTTGATACCCCAAGCCTGAATATTATAGCCGGGGCTAGCTATTTCGACGCCGATGAAGTGTTGGCCCTCTCCTATATGTCCGGCCCGCCCGAGAGCCTTGAGAATACTATCCGGCACACCAGCGCTTACCTTTACTCTATGGCCGAGTTCCCGCAAACTGTAACCTGGACGTTTGGCGGGAGCTATGACAACTTTGATGCAGCCGACCAAACAGAGCAATTCAACCCCAAACTAGGTGTCAGTTGGGACCTGCTTCAATCGACGACCTTCAGGGCGGCAGCCTTCAGAACTTTACAAAAAGGTGCTATCGCCGACCAGACCATCGAACCCACCCAGGTGGCTGGATTCAACCAATTCTTCAGAAATTATCAGCGCGATGACATCTGGCGCTATGGCGCAGCCATCGATCATACCTTCACCAATCGCCTATTTGGCGGTATAGAGGTTTCCAAAAGGGATATCGAGACCTCTTACCTCGACTTGGACCTCAACGAAGTGTGGACCGATTGGGAGGAAGAGCTTGCCAGGGTCTACCTGAACTGGACACCTCTGAATTGGCTCGCATTGAGTATGGGATACCAGTTGGAACGCTTTGAGAGGGTGTTAGATGATACCGGCTCTGAGCAGATCCTCGAACTAGAAACGTATAAGGTTCCTTTGGGCATAAAGGTCTTTTGTCCTTATGGCTTCACCGTTGAACTTAAACCTACCTACGTCGATCAGAAAGGCATGTTCGATTTCAACGATTTCGCCTTTACCGGCATACACCCCGAACCGGGCAGCGATCAATTTTGGACCACAGACGTAGCGATCAGTTACCACCTGCCCAGACACTACGGGATGCTAACCATCGAAGCCAGAAACGTCTTTGATGAAGACTTTCAATTTCAATCCATGGATTGGGCCAGCCCCGAGCTCTCTCTAGAGCGTCTTATTTTATTTAAATTAAACGTATCGTTTTAGGGTAAACCAATTTGCGAACTAGTAGAAAGGGGGTAAAGACCAATTAAACTCGGACAGTAGTAATGCAAAATGTCACATTAACTATTAAAAATGATGGAGGTATTCAAATGGCAGGTATCGGTATCGCGGATCAGGATTATTTCTGGGTAAGAATTCATAACGACGGCTCTAACTATGATGTAGATGCGGTTCGTGAAGCAAACGAGAAAGGAGACCCGGGTGCGGAACGCGAAATGGTTGAGCTGATAAGATTAGGAAAGCGATTGCGGGAAAAAGCTGAGTTCATAACAGAAATGCGAAGTGTTGAAATACACATAGCAGTGGTACAGACAGAAGAAGAGTATAAAGCAGGAGTTAACAGAAGGTGTGTGGTGAACAGGAGAAGAGTATCCTGTTAATAATACAAACCATTCTGTTTACTCAAGATATAAAAACGACCTGATCTCTTCCATTGGTATTTGGTTGGGATCAGGCCTTTTCATTCAAATTATAAATCTTTTCTTTGTTAGTCAGGTCAACTCACTATCCGCTGTGTATGCGAGGATTCAGAAGCCCAGCCAAAATAGCGGTAACATATCCACTCGGAATCAAGCAGCGCCGACGG
>RCNE010002115.1_pt1 | contig 10715 bp, 12 predicted proteins | sample 2041361 | NCBI WGS metagenome assembly RCNE01 (sample SAMN09708229, study PRJNA481090) | Marine sediment metagenome, whole genome shotgun sequencing project.
AAGAGCAAATAGTAGCCAATTCATTTATTATTTATTTGTGTGTACATGGTAGTGTTGAATTTAATTGTAACGAAAATATAACAACTGTAAATAATGGTGAAACAGTATTGATACCTGCAGCACTTAAAAAGTTTAGTATTTACTCAAAAAATAAGGCAGAACTGCTAGAAGTATATATTAATGATAAATCTCCTATTTTGGTTGACCCTATATTTCAAAAAAAAGAAGGTGGAAGAAAAAAGAAAGCTTAACATAGTGAGTGATAATTACAATAATATTGAAGTCATTGCATTTGATGCGGATGACACCTTATGGGTTAATGAAACTTATTTTAGAGAAGCTGAGCAACGTTTTGCCAAATTACTTTCGAGTTTCGAAACCGAAAATAAAATAGATCAAGAACTTTTTAAGATGGAAATGAAGAATCTTGAAGCCTATGGATATGGTGTTAAAGGTTTTGTATTATCTATGATCGAATCAGCTTTAGAGCTTTCTAATAATAAAATTGATCAAAAAGTTATTGGGCAAATAATTACTATTGGTAAAGAAATGCTCAAAAAACCTATTGAACTATTAGAAGGTGTAGAAGAAACATTAAAAATATTAGCACCAAAATATAAATTGATTTTAGCAACAAAGGGCGATTTATTAGATCAAGAACGTAAATTAGAAAAATCAGATTTGCTAAAATACTTTCATCATATAGAAGTACTTAGCGAAAAAAAAGCAGAAAATTATAAGAAACTATTATCGCATTTAGAGATACCGCCTTCTAAATTTTTAATGATAGGTAATTCTTTAAAATCAGATATATTACCATTGCTAGAAATTGGTGCAAGTGCTATTCATGTACCTTTTCATACTACATGGGTACATGAAGTTGTAGAACATAATGGGGATGGTTTTAAAACCATTTCTACACTAACAGATATTATAAAACTTTTACCAAAATGCGAGAGTTAGACATTGAAAATTGGAATAGAAAGGAGCATTTTCATTTCTTTAATCAGTTTGATGACCCTTATTTTGCAGTTACAGTCGATTTTGATGTAACAGAAGTATATAAGTACGCTCAAAAAAGTACTATTTCTTTTTTTGCATTGTATTTGCATGCTTGTATGAAAGCTATTAATAGCGTTGAAAATTTTAAATATAGAATCAAAGATGATAAAGTAATAGTGCATGATGTAATTCATGCTTCACCTACGATCTCTAGGCCAGATAATACTTTTGGATGTTCTTTTATTTATTATAATGAGGATTTCGATAAATTCTATGAAGGGTTTAAATTAGAAAAGGAAAGAGTTTTGAGTACTACTGATTTATTTCCGCCCGAGGAAGGAACTGATGCCTGTATATATTGCTCAACAATGCCTTGGTTTAATTTTTCGGGTCATAAAGAACCTGCTTTTGGAGTGAAAAAAGAATCAGTACCTAAACTAGCTTTTGGTAAGTATGTTAATAAAGATGATAGATTTATTATGCCAGTTGCCATTGCAGTAAACCATGCGTTAGTAGATGGATATCATGTTGGCTTATTTGTAGAAGAGTATCAAAAAGAATTAAGAAAGTTTTAAAAGACTAGTTTAGGTAAATTATCTTATTTTTGCAAAATAAAACGAGATTTATGGCAAGTGTAAAGAATTTAAAAAAAGATATTAATTACGTATTATCTGACATTATAGAAGAATGTTATGTTTGGCAGATATTACAAGAAGATGATAAAAAATCAGCTAAAGCAGAAAAAATTATAGATGAAACTATTGAGACTTTCGATGCTTTAATAGATAAGGTGCATGCAAAAGATGTAGAAAACAGAAAATCACATTTTAAAACTATTGCTAAAGAGCTTGAAGAAAAAGCTACGGGCTTATTAGCGAAAATTCAAAAACTATAGTCTCAAAATTAGAATTAAAATTTTAACATTTTATATGTATTAAAATTTGTAATTTAGAGGAATAATTTACGTTCTTATATTAAATAGTGCTAACTTAAATACCTATTTATATCCTATGGCTAGAGCAATGTTTGAGTATACTAAGACTGTCTTAAAAAAAGTAAGTTTTAATGTCGATTTATTCTGTAAAGAATTAGAAAAAGCTATTGAAAGATTACTTCCTCATGAAATTGCGGAATTAAAAATATGGCTTTATGATTTTACCGCTAACAAACCTGAATTAACAGTTTGTTTTGTTCATTATAAATAATAAAAAAAAGGAGCTTTTAGCTCCTTTTTTATTTTTTAAGAGGACTTATAATCTTTACATCACTAAAAGATATAATACCGCGTATAACACCATCGATAGTACTTTTTAACGCTTCTATTAATTGCATTTTAAGTTGTGATTTATGATAAACTAATGAAACTTCTCTTGCTGGCGCAGGGTTTTCAAAATGTTTTAAATATTTTTTATCACCTTCTTTTAAATCTAAAGTATGTAAATAGGGTAGTAACGTCATACCCATACCTTCCTTAGAAAGTTTTAAAAGTGTATTAAAGCTACCACTTTCTAATTTAAAAGTTTCTGAGGTGTTTGTTTTTAAACTCCTACAAATATTGATAACGCTGTCTTTAAAACAATGTCCGTCTTCAAGTAATAAAATATCATCAATATTTAAATCATCTACGGTAATTTTATTTTTTGAATACAAGCGATGGTTTTCACTCATAAAGCCAATAAATGGTTCATAGTATAATACACGCTCTTTAATACTTTCATTTTCTAAAGGTGTGCTAGCAATAGCAGCATCTAAATGCCCGTCTTTTAATTTTTTTAATATATCCTGAGTATTTAACTCTTCTATTTTTAACGTAACTTTTGGATATTTCTTAATAAAATTGTTTAAAAATAGCGGTAATAAAGTTGGTGTTATTGTAGGGATGATGCCTAATTTAAATTCGCCTCCAATAAAGCCTTTTTGTTGTTCAACGATATCATTTATTCTGTTACTTTCGTCAAGAATTACCTTAGCTTGCTCTATTATTTTTTGACCTATTGGGGTTAATTCTATAGGTTTCTTTTTTCTGTTAAAAATTAAAATACCTAGCTCTTCTTCTAATTTTTGAATTTGCATACTCAATGTTGGTTGTGTAACAAAACAATGTTCGGAAGCAACAGTAAAATTTTGATGCTCAGCTACAGCAAGTACATATTTTAATTGGGTAATTGTCATGTAATATAAATTTTGATGATAAATGTATAAAATCTATCAATTATATTTATAGTTTGCTAAGTTTAATTTTTAATAAATTTGTTTTAATATTTAAAATCAGATAGTCATGAGCAAATTAATATTAGGGTTAAACCAAAATAAAGTAGTTAGTTTAGTAGTAGAATTAAACCAATTGTTAGCAAATTTTCAAGTTTACTATCAAAGTTTAAGAGGTTTGCATTGGAATATTAAAGGAAAATCATTCTTTGAATTGCATGTAAAATTTGAAGAGTTTTATACAGATACACAGGAAAAAGTTGATTTAATAGCAGAGCGAATATTGACTTTAGAAGGCACACCTTTACACACATTTATTGATTATGAAAAAAATGCAATAGTGCCAATAGGTAAAAATATTTCAAATGATATTGAAGCTGTAGAGTTAGTTGTAAAATCATTATCAGAATTATTGAAAATTGAACGCAATATATTATATATGTCTGATGAGGCTAAAGATGAAGGAACAAACGCTATGATGAGTGACTTTATTTCTGAACAAGAAAAAACTATTTGGATGATGAAAGCTTGGCTTAGTTAAAACACCTTTTTTAATAAAAATCGAAAAATTTTCGCTTTTTATTTAATTCTTCCTCTTGCTTAGCGTACTCATCAACAGGAATTACTTTTAGAAGTGATGGATGTTGCTCTATAGCAAATTGTAGTTGCTCTACAATTTTTTCTACCGAATCATTTTCATAGTCAATCTTTAACGGTTCTTTTATGACCATAGATTGTAAAACATTCCGTTTTTTGAGCATTAAACCTTTTTTATCGTATGCTCTTCTAAATCCGTCAATTACAATAGGTATAACAATAGGTTTATTTTTTTTTATGATATGTGCAGTTCCTCTTCGAATTGGTTTAAACGGAGTGGTAGTACCTTGCGGAAACGTAATTACCCAACCATCTTTTAAAGCTGTACTAATACTACTAACATCTGACATTTTTACCTGTCTATTCACATCATGACCTTCACTACGCCAAGTTCTTTCGATCGAAATAGAACCAGTGTACGCAAATATTTTTGGTAATAAACCAGATTTCATGGTCTCTAAAGCCGCAACATAATAAAGGTTCAGTTTAGGTTGCCATAAATAACCAACATTTTTTAGACTATCGTTCCTTCCGCTTAAAGCGGCATTAAAAACGTGCATCATCGCTGCAACATCTGCAAAATAGGTCTGATGGTTCGAAACAAAAAGAACACCATTTTCTGGTAAACTTCTAATTATTTCAGAGCCTTCTATGTGTAATTTATTAAAACCTTGATAGCGTTGATGAGAAATTGCACCAATAAATCTAATTAAAAACTTTTTAAGGAATAAAGCATTTCCAAAAGGGTCTTGCTTGTATAATTTCATTTTTTGTAATGTGGGTTGTAGTAACAAACCTACAAAAGAAATAGCTGTAAAGCTATTTTAACAGGTCTTTAATCTCACTTAGAATCATTGCAGTTGCTCCCCAAACGATATAATCATTTAGTTTAAAACAAGGTACATCAACATTTTTCATGTAAGAGGTACTCATATTCTTTAAAATAATTGAACTATCGTCTAAAATATCTTTCAGTCGCACTTCGATGAATGCGGAAACTTCATTGTTTGCAGTAAAATTAGGTCGATATTCAATAGTGCCCATAAACGGAGTTACCCAAAAATTACTTGGCGGAATATATGTTTTTGTAAGCTCTCGGTAAATAGAAATATCATTCATTTCTACAGCAGTTTCTTCATAGGTTTCTCGTAGCGCAGTGAATTCTAAATTTGGATCATTCTTTTCAGTTTTGCCACCAGGAAAACTTATTTGCGCGGAGTGGGTACCATCATAAATAGCACGTTGCGTCAATAAAAAACAAGTTTCGTTTTTTTTATTTGGATAAAATAAAGCAAGCGTTGCAGCGCTTTTTGCATTGGGTTTTATAAGAGATTTTAAATCAAAACTTTTTCTAATAGCGGGTGCCATTTTAAATTGAGAATCCATGCCGCCTAAAGGCACATTTGTTAAACCCGAAATATGTGTTAAAAATGAATTGAAATCCATTAAATATCTTATTTTTACAGCTAGCTAATTTACTATTTTATCTTTTGAAATTTCGCAAAAAAGTTGAAAGTATTTGTAATATAAAGCGACAAAAAGTCAAATAGAATATATGAAAATAGGAATTGTTTGTTATCCAACTTTTGGAGGTAGTGGCGTTGTCGCAACAGAATTAGGAATTGCATTAGCTAATAAAGGTCATGAAGTTCACTTTATTACTTACAATCAGCCAGTTAGACTAAATGCTTTGTCAAAAAATATTCACTTTCATGAAGTGTTTGTTGAGGAGTATCCTTTATTTCATTTTCAGCCATACGAATTGGCGTTGTCTAGCAAATTAGTCGCTATGGTAAAGCTGCATGATATAGAAATATTGCATGTGCATTATGCTATACCTCATGCGTATGCTGCCTATATGGCAAAACAAATGTTAAAAGAAGATGGTATCAATATTCCTATAGTTACCACATTGCATGGTACCGACATTACACTTGTAGGAAGTCATCCAAATTATAAAACAGCAGTTGAGTTTAGTATCAATAATTCAGATGAAGTTACAGCAGTTTCACATAGTTTAAAAGAAGATACTTTACGTTTATTCAATATTAAAAAAGATATAAAAGTCATCCATAATTTTATTGAAATTGAGAAATATTCACAGTTGGATGATGTCGACTGTGTTCGAGGTAATTTGGCAGATAAAAATCAAAAAATACTAACGCACATAAGTAATTTTAGACCTGTAAAACGCATATCAGATGTTATTGAAATATTTTATAAAGTGCAGCAAAAAATAGAAGCTAAGTTATTGATGGTAGGTGATGGGCCTGAAAGAGATAAAGCTGAAAAAAGAGTTATAGAATTAGGCATTAGCGAAAAAGTACTATTTCTAGGAAATAGTAGTGAGGTAGATAAAATACTATGTTTATCAGATTTATTTTTACTGCCGTCAAAAACTGAAAGTTTTGGACTTGCAGCTTTAGAGGCTATGGCAGCAAAAACACCTGTTATATCTACTAATTCTGGGGGATTGTCAGAAGTAAATGTAAATGGTGAAACAGGTTTTTTAAGTGACGTTGGCAATACTGATGAGATGGCTAAAAATGCTATCTATATTCTTGAAAATGAGCTTAGATTGCAAGAGTTTAAAAATAACGCATTTATTTCCGCCCAACAATTTTCGCTAGAATCTATTTTACCACAATACGAAGATATTTACAGAGCGGTAAAAGAGGGGTGTTGTTAGTAGAATTAACTATTATAATAATCTAGCCCTTCTATAAGTAGTTGATGTTCAACTGTACAGTCAATTTTATAAGTTGCAAGATTTTTCAGTAAAACAAAATTAACGGTAGCACCTATATTTTTTTTATCATATTTCATTAAATCAATAATGGCTTCGTAATCTTCAGATAGAATAGGGGCTATACCAAAAAAGTTAGTTATTTTCGATTTTATAATTTCTAATTCTTCTTTAGGAAAATTGAATAATTTATGAGAAAAATAGCCTTCTATAATCATACCTGCAGCAATAGCTTCGCCATGAGTTAATGTTTCTTTTTTTGTACTCTCTAAAAAATAAGATTCTATAGCATGCCCAATAGTATGACCGAAGTTTAAAATTTTACGTAGTCCGTTTTCTTTTGGATCTTCAGTTACAACTTCATTTTTTATTTCTACTGAACGATATATAAGTGCGTCTAAATTATTTTCAAATAAAGCTGAACTATTTTTTATTTCATCCCATAGTTTTATGTCATAGGTAAGTCCATATTTAATGATTTCGGCTAGACCAGAGTGTAATTCTCTTTTAGATACTGTAGCTAAAAAAACGGTGTCAATTACTACCATTTCAGGGTTGCTAAATAAACCTACAAGATTTTTTAAAGTACCTAAATCAACACCTGTTTTACTGCCTACAGAGGCATCAACCATGCTTAACAAAGTAGTAGGAATATTTATAAATTTAATACCACGCTTAAATGTAGAAGCAGTAAATCCACCAAGGTCTGTAACCATGCCTCCGCCAAGGTTTACAAGTAAGCTCTTTCTATCAGCATTTAATTCAGTTAAGGCTTCCCATACTTCCACGCAAGTGTCTATATTTTTATGAATTTCACCTGCTTTAATTTCGATAAACTCGGTTTTAATAGCAGTATCAAGTTTAGTTAAAAAGTAAGGAAGGCACTCTTTTTTTGTATTCTCATCTACTAGAATAATTACTTTTGAATGGTTACTTTGTATTATGTAATCATTTAATTTTTTAAATGCATTTTGCTGAAAATGAATATAATAATCTGTTGCGTAGATAGATTTCACAGTTGGCTTTCGTTTTTAATAATAAAAGGCGAATTTATTGAAAAATATTGTGGACAGTAGTTATATTTGTTAAAAAGATTATTCTTTAAATGGAAAAAATATTCGAAAATACTAAAACTGCTTTTGCTCTAAAGTCAGACACTGAATTAGAGAGAGCCTATTTTTTGTTTAAAATGATACAGAGTGAGCCTTTAGTTAGAATAGGTACAGCCATCACTAAATTTGCTTTGAAGGCACACATGCCAGTTGAACAATTAATTAGAGCTTCAGTTTTTGATCACTTTTGTGGAGGTGTAAATGAGGAAGATTGCATGTCTGTAATCGAAAAAATGTACACTAAGAATGTGCACACAACTTTAGACTACTCTGTTGAAGGTAAGGAAGATGAGAGTCAATTTGATTTAACATTAGAAAAAATCTTACAGAATATTGAATTTGCACGCGAAAAAAAAAGTATTCCTTTCGCAGTATTTAAGCCAACAGGTTTTGGACGTATAGATTTGTATGAAAAAGTTGGTGCTCATAAAAAGTTAACAAAAAAAGAAGAAAAAGAATGGTCTAAGGTGGTCGATCGCTTTGATACCGTTTGTAAAGCTTCACACAGTAAGAATGTTTCATTATTAATTGATGCTGAGGAGTCTTGGATGCAAGATGCCGTTGATGAATTGGTTGAAAAAATGATGGAAAAATACAATCAAGAAAAAGCAATTGTATTTAGTACGATACAAATGTATCGTTGGGATAGACTCGATTTTTTAAAAAAATTATACAAGCGTGCACAAAAGAAAAATTTCTTTATTGGAATGAAGGTTGTTAGAGGTGCATATCTGGAAAAAGAACGTGAAAGAGCTGAAGAAAAGGGATATAAATCACCAATTTGTGAAGATAAGCAAGCAACAGATGATAATTATGATGCTGCAATTAAATTCATAATAACCAATGAAAATATGGCTTTATTTGCAGGTACCCATAATGAAGAAAGTTCATATTTATTGATGCAGTTAGCAAAAGAAAAAGGTATTCTTAAAAATAATAACCGCCTATGGTTTGGGCAATTGTATGGTATGAGCGATCATATTAGTTTTAATTTAGCTGAAGCTGGGTACAATGTAGCTAAATATTTACCCTATGGTCCAGTGCGCGACGTGATGCCTTATTTGATTCGAAGAGCTGAAGAAAACACTTCTGTAGCTGGGCAAACAAGCAGAGAATTGAAGTTGTTAAAAACAGAACGAAAACGAAGAAAAGTGTAATGACTACTCAAGAAGAAATAATAGCGTTATTACAAAAGAATAAAAGACTGTTGAAAAAAGAGTTAGGACAAAGTAAAGAGGCTTTGTCTTTACTAAAGAAATCAACACAGACTTCTTTGACAGAAGAAGAAAAAGAGAAGATTAAAATTCAGTTACTAGATATTTGTAAAGCCATCCCCGCATTTACAGTGTTTATGTTACCCGGTGGCGCTTTATTATTACCATTATTGATAAAGCTAATTCCCGATATTTTACCAAGCGCTTTTAGAGAGGATTCTAATGAGTAAAATTACTCATAGATGACATTTTCGCTATGTTCGAACCAAGATTTATAATAATCTTGATGTATTTTTTCAATACTATTGCGTTTAACTTTTAAGGTAGGTGTGGCTAATCCGTTATCGACCGTCCAATCTTCTTTCATTACAACAACTTTCGCTATTTTTTCTTGTTTTTCTAAAGTTGGATTAATTTCTTGAACACTGGCCCAAAGACTATCAGAAAATTCTTGTTTGCTTTTTGTATTTCCTAATTGTGATTGTGTTACCAATGCAATAGGTTGTGGTATACCCGTACCAACGATACAAATTTGTTCGATATTACCATTTTTAGAAAGTGCTAATTCAATAGGTGCAGGCGAGATGTATTTACCTTTATCCGTTTTAAATTGGTCTTTAGCTCGCCCTGTTATTGTTAAATATTTGTCATGGTCATATTCCGCTAAATCGCCAGTTTTTAAGTAACCATCATCAGTAAAAACACTAGCAGTAATGTCTGGATCTTTAAAATAACCAGTCATTAAACAATCATTTTTTATGCAGAGTTCACTTTCGGGTGATAATTTTGTATGTACACCAACTAGAGGCTTTCCAACGGATCCAATCTTATTATTCCCTGGTAAATTAATATGAGAAATGATACAATCTTCTGTCATGCCATAACCTTGTAATACAATTATGCCTAATTTTTTATACCAACGAACTAGGCTACTGGCTATAGGGGCAGCCCCAGAAATCACAACAACAGCTTCAGATAGGCCTAGTTTATGTTTTAATTTCTTTTTTATTATGTTGTTGATGATTGGAATATTCAATAAAACATTCAGCTTTTTTTGAGGAATACTTTCTAATATTTTTTCTTGAAACTTTGCCCATATTCGTGGCACTGCAAAGAAAGTATGGGGTTGTGTTTTCTCTAAATCAGAAGCAAAAGTATCTAATGATTCGGCAAATGATATAGTTGCGCCTAACACAAGACCAAACATTCCGATACCAATACGTTCAGCAATATGACCTAAAGGTAAATATGAAAATAAGCGAGGGTTTTTAGGCAGTTTAACAGCTGTATTAAAAGTATTAGCAGCAATAATAAAATTACCCATAGTATGCATAACACCTTTTGGTGTTCCGGTAGTACCTGATGTATATATAATTGTAATTAAATCATCTTTTTCGAACAGATGAGGTTTCTCTATAGGCTCGTATTTTTTTACTAAATTTTCCCAACTATCACCAATTTTTTCTCCATAAAGGTTAATACTTATTTTATGTATATCTGGTATTCCAACTTTTTGAGAATTAAAATCATCTAATTTTCCAATAATAATAGCTTTTGACTCACTGTGCGTTAATATTTCCTGTATAGAACTACTATTAAGCGTAGGGTAAATAGGAATTGAAACATGGCCAGCCATCATAATGGCTAGATCACTCATAATCCAATGCGCACAGTTTTTAGACAGCAATGCAATATGGCTTTTTTCAGGCAGTTTATAATCGCTTAAAGCGGAAGCTATACGTCTAATTTCATCTCCAGCATTTTTGTAGGTATATATTTTTAATTTACCATTAATAGGTTGTTTTAAAAAAGGAACGTCAGGTGTGTTTTCTTCCC
>RCNE010002116.1_pt1 | contig 10711 bp, 9 predicted proteins | sample 2041361 | NCBI WGS metagenome assembly RCNE01 (sample SAMN09708229, study PRJNA481090) | Marine sediment metagenome, whole genome shotgun sequencing project.
TGATACGCGAACACCAATGTTGTCGGGCGACACTTTTGGTGAGGTCGGGAAGGTTTTTGCGAGAAGGATGCTAAAGCGACAATTGACGCAAGTCGCGGGATACGGTTTTGGCGCCTATGCGTTGGTGTGTTCAGTCCTTGGAGCGTCTTCGGGCCGGGCTTTTAGTGGAGGATTTGTTCGGGCGGAGCGCAAGCAACATGGTAGGAAGCGGCTGGTAGAAGGTCCACTTGATCGGGCGAAGCCTGTTGTGTTATTGGACGATATCTTGAACAGTGGGCGGAGCGCTTTGCACGGGATACAGTTGCTAGAGAGTGACGGCTACAGCGTTGCGGGCGTAATGACGCTTTTTGCGTTTACGTGGAGCGGCGGTCGGGAGCGACTTGAATCGCGGGGCGTTTGGGTCGATTCGATACTTGACTTGAACCTTCGAGATGGGGTTGGTCGTGAGCGTGTTTCGTACCGTCCAGAATAGGTTATTGTGCGGTGGCGCCCTGTCCACCCCCTCCCTGTGGGTAAGTTATGCGCCCAACAATTCGTCGCAACCACATTCATGCCTACAACGTAGCCGGCCTGCACACCTTCAACAAAACAAGCATCCACCCCCTCGAAACGTGTTAATCACATCGCCTTGAATTTTTGCCGAGTTAAAGTTTCCGGCACTATCTCATAAGCCTAAAGCACCTTCCAACTCAACGAAAGGATCGGACTTTCCTTTCAGCCAATAATGAACCGCTCCCTAATTACATCCTTGATCAAGCGCTCCGGCCGAAAAGTCCTTGCCGCCGGAATGAAGTCCACCAAAGCGTTGCCGCCTGCAGCCGATGGTAGCCCTGACCGAAATCCGCTTGAGGAAATGTCATTCCTTGATCACCTCGAAGAGCTTCGGTGGAGCCTGATCAAAGGAGGAGCTGGTGTCCTCGTCGTCACGATCATTGCGGCCTTCTACAAAGAATGGATCATCAATGCGATCCTGCTCGGTCCAGCACGCTCAGACTTCTTCATGTACAAAGTGCTCAGAATTGACGCACTAACCCTCAGCCTACAAAATCGTACTATCCCGGGGCAGTTCTTCGTCGACTGGGGTACAGTCATGGCCGTCGGCGCAATCATGGGCTCGCCGGTATTTGTTTACTTTCTCTGGAAGTTTATTGAACCCGGCCTATACAAGACCGAGCGCCGCGGACTTCGACTCGCAACTGCCTTCGGGACCTTCTTTTTCATGCTCGGCATTGCGTTCGGGTACTGCATCCTAACCCCGATCGCTCTTCAATTCTTCGCCCATTACAGTATCTCGGATCAGGTAATAAATGATTTCGATATCACTCGCTACTTCAGCATGATCACATGGTGGGCGTTCGGAGCTGGAATCCTGTTTGAGATGCCCGTGATAGTTTACTTCCTCGCGAGGATTGGCATCCTGACGGATGAGCTCATGAAGAACTATCGACGATACGCTTTGATCATCATACTCATTCTGTCTGCGTTTTTTACGCCGCCCGACCCGCTGTCCATGCTTATCGTGGCCGTACCCATGGTCCTGCTTTATCAATTCTCGATTTGGATCGCAAAAGTCGTGGGCAAAAAGCGCGAAAAAGAGATGGAAGAGGCGCTCTCCTGATGCTCGGAACGGATGTTTTGCTCGACCGTGTACTCGAGACTAAACTTCCGATCCGTTTATGCGCTTCCTGTACAAAACCCGTAAGTCTGGACTAACAAAATCTAGACTCCGATTTCGTCGACTAAGCACGGTCCTGGCTACCGTCTTCGGGACTGCTCTCATCGTCGGTACCGGATTCCAGGTCGCTGGCGATGACGATCTGTTCAAACTCCGAAAGAATTTCGAGACGTTCGGAGCTCTCTACGAACAACTTGTGCTTGGCTACGTCGACGAGCTCGACGCGGCACAGGTTATGAATCGAGGGATATCCGCAATGCTCGCGGACCTTGACCCCTACACGGTCTATTCAGACCAATCGCAGCAAGTCTCCTACGCTGCTTCCAAGAGTGGATACGTCCAGGTAGGACTCAGCCTCGGCGTAATCAACGAAAATGTCACAGTCCTTGAACCATCGTCTGATGCATCTGCCTACAAGCAGGGAGTCAAGGTTGGGGATAAGCTGCAGTCGGTAAACGGTCGCTCTGTCGACACAATTTCGTTAAGCGACGTCCAGATTTTGCTACAGGGTGAACCGGGCTCTACGGTTGAAGTAGAGGTCAACCGCGAAGGTTCTGACGATCCCATCACGTTTGTCCTCACCCGACAGCAACAATCCTCAGCAGCCGTCCCGTTGGCCGAGTTTCTACATGGAGACGAGAGCCTCGGGATCGGATACATCAAGCTCACCAGCTTTCCGCAAAATTCCCATCGCGAATTCCGAAAAAGTCTGAATCAGCTACGGGAAACGGGAAACCTCAAAGCGGTGGTTATCGACCTGCGCGATAACCTCGGCGGATACGTTGACGCTGCCGTGGCAATTGCGGAGATGTTTGTGCCGAAGGGCTCTACCGTTCTAACGATGCGCGGACGAATGCCAAACACCGCGCGAACCTTTACAACTGCACTGGATCCAATTGATGGTGACGTTCCGGTCATCGTTCTGATGAACAAGCTGTCCGCCTCGGCCAGCGAAATTCTCGCTGGGGCCATCCAGGACCTGGACCGTGGCGTAATCGTTGGGACGCCATCTTTCGGTAAGGGCTTGGTACAAACAGTCCAGGCACTGCCGCACAACTCTGCATTGAAACTGACAATTGCTCGGTACTACACACCGAGCGGACGGAGTATTCAGGCAATCGACTACCGCGCACATGACGGTTCACCCGAACCCGTGCCCGATTCACTGCGCACCACCTACAAGACGGCGAATGGACGAATTGTAAAAGACGGACGGGGCATCGAGCCCGACGTTCAAAGCAGCCCACTCGAAGAGTCCGAGATTGAACAGGCACTTAAGCGTCAATCCGCCTTCTTCTTCTTTGCCAACCTGTTTGCTGCAGAGAACCAGTCCATGGCAGCAGACTTTGAAATTGACGACGCCGCGTTTCAACAATTCAAAACGTGGCTCAGCAGTCGTGAATTTGAATATCGGTCATCCAGCGATGAGGCACTGGAGGAACTTGTTGCTGCACTCCGTCGATCGGGGTACACCAACGATGAATCAATCGAGGCGTTCAGGACGGTCATCCGCGCAGAAAAAGAGCGCGACCTCGATCGATATCGAGAACAGCTTGAGCGGCACCTACGTGATGAGATTGCGGCGAGACTCTTCGAACAGCCGGACCAGATTCGGTCCCGTTTGTTCGGAGACCCGGACATCGAGACAGCAATCGAGTTGGTTCGGGACAAGAGGAAATACGAAGCCCTTCTGAAGTAGACGCGTCAAGGCGGGTGCGCCGAATGGTTCGCCACGCCTAGCAACGAGACTACTGGCCCACGCCAACTAATAAGGGGCGACCCGATTTCTCGTGCCGCCCCTCACCCCGCAAAAACGGGAAAATCCGTAAATCGAATTACTCGATGACGAACGTCACCTTGCAATTGACGCGGTAGCCTTTCACTTTGCCACCGTCACTAACCATCGCTTGAATGTTTTCGACGTTGACTGTTCTGACGTTTCGAACTGATTTTGATGCTTCTTTCGCTGCATCTTCGATCGCGTCATTAATCGTCTTACCTTCAGCGATGATTTCAAGAACCTTTGCTACTGACATGTTTTTACCTGTTGATTCAACTCAAACTTCGTTTACTTTGATCGCCTCGCCTAGTGCGTGACGACTTTTGGAAGAGCCTTGGCCTGCTCTACCCATCCTTGAACAACCTTGAGGGATGGAACCTGACGAACCAATTTCTTGGCCGCGTTAACTTCCTCCATTTTGGCCGTAAGATTATCCGGCCTACGCATTTTCAGCTCCGAGCATGAATCAACGCCGGATGCTTCAAGCAGTTCGGAATACTCACCGCCAATGCCTTTGACGCGCATAAGGTCTGCGTGGTTAGCAAAGCGCAGCAGTTTTTTCTCTTCGATACTGGTCTTCGCGGATATATCCTTTCGTCCGCCTGCCGTGCAGCACACCTTAAGAAGACCTTCGATCGAGTTTAATCCCGCTGCCTGGAGCTTCGCTTCCAGAGCCGGACCGATCCCTTCTATGGTGGTTAACTTCGCCATGGTTTCCTCCGAATTTGCAAATTGGTACAAAAAAGTTGTAGGACACTCAGAATTACGCAATAAACGCGGTGCAAATCAACATTCTTTCAGTGAAGCTTTGTCCTTATTTGCACCAATCTTACAGTGATACGAAAATAGTGTGTCATCGATCCATTCGAGACCGTCATCCCGCCAATTAAACGGAGTCTCGAGGGACGCTAATACCACGTAACCCAATCGGCCCCAGACGTTACCTAAAACTGCTATTTGCAGAACATTTTTCTGATTGCTTTGGTACATACAATGTATCTGAAGGTCAGCCCGGTCAGCCCGGTCAGTTCTGGCGTCTTAGATGGGCTTAGTCTGTCAAACGAAACAGGCAGCAAGAACTGCTGCAACATGGGCCGGGTAGAAGGGCCGGAATTCTAAAAGACACAGCCGCTAAACGCAGCAGCGAAAGACGCAGCAGAGTAGAGCAGCGAAGTACAGCAGTAAAACAAGGAGACAACAATGGGACTATTTAGCTTCCTAAAGAACATCGGTAAGAAAGTCATGCCAGGTCGTGAGGCAGACGAAATTAAAGCTGACATCACTACGGCACTTGGCACAAGCGTCAAAGACCTTAACGTAACGTTTGAAGGCGGAAAGGTTACGCTCAACGGAGTCGTTGAATCAAATGCCGTTCGGGAAAAGGCAGTCCTTCTGGCCGGAAATGTCGAAAGCGTCGAAAGCGTTGATGACAATTTGCAGGTGGTTGTGCCAGCTCCACCACCACGCTTCTACACAATTGCAAAGGGAGACTCACTTTCTAAGATTGCCAAAGAATACTACGGCGATCCGATGAAGTACAAAGAGCTCTTTGAGGCAAACCGCGAAGTCATCAAAGATCCCGATCTGATTTATCCGGGTCAGCAAATTCGTGTTCCTCATTTGTAGTCATCTGGACTGCTTGTCTGAAGAGTCGGCTCTTGTCCCATCCAGAAAGTGGGCTAGATGCCGACAATAATCTACAGACTACGGGAAACGGGCCGGGTCTTCGAAACACGGCTTGAAAGGCAGCTCATCAATCGATGGGCTGCCTTTTTTTCATTCGCGCCAAACTCTGCCCGACTTTTTCTACAGACACCTCGGCGCATACTCGTGAAGAAACCCGGACAAACAATCTGCCGTACATACTGACTTCAGGTAGATTGACTCCACATTACTTCTGTCTACAACAAATCATCAAACTGGCCCCCATTGATGTGGCCACCCAGGGGCATCAGCCACGTAAGGGCTAGTTGAACTGTTTCTAATCATTCTCGGAAGCCAGCGTAACAGATAGTGATTCGCCGCGTTTCGATTTATAACCATCCCAAGTCCACCATGAAGATGCAGCGAGTACTCTTGTTGATTTTCGTCATCGTAATTCAGGGTGCCTGCAATCCGGCCAGCTCGCAGAAGAACGATTCGGTCGCCGTACCGCCGGCTTCCGTTAATCCTGTTGAATTGCAGTCATTGTCAGATGAGATTTCGGATAGCCGCCAGACAGCCATTACCCGCGCCGTTTCTGCCACAACTCCGGCCGTTGTAAGCATCAACGTGATCGGGGTTGAACGAGTCGCGGTTCGGGACCCCTTTAGTGATCCATTTTTCCAACAGTTTTTCGGCCGACGAAGCGGCGTCCGCGAAACGTTTCGAAAGGTTAAGGCGCTCGGCTCGGGCTTCGTTATTTCTGCGGATGGATATATCGCAACGAACAATCACGTCGTTAGAAATGCGACAGAAATCACGGTGACGTTTAATGGCGGTGAAACGCTAAATGCGTCAATCATCGGTCGCGACGAAGCCACGGATTTGGCCCTGCTGAAGGTTAATCCGGCTGAGCCACTACTCTACCTGCGATTTGCCGAGGATCACGAGCCCCTTGTAGGCGAATGGGCCATCGCGCTCGGCAATCCGTTCGGCCTCTTTGCGACGACCGAGCCAACCGTAACGGTTGGGGTTGTGTCAGCAGTTGGGCGAGATTTTGAAATTCAGGACAACACCGTTTACCGTGACATGATTCAGACGGACGCCGCCATCAATCAGGGAAACTCTGGCGGTCCTCTTGTCAACGCGAACGCCGAAGTGATGGGTCTGAATACATTTATTTTTACGCAATCCGGCGGGTCCATCGGGCTCGGATTTGCTGTGCCAGCCTGGAAAGTAGAGGGCATCATCGACGAGCTGAAAAGCACGGGGCAGGTTGACCGGTCTTATTACACGGGGCTCAACGGCTTCGATATTAACGACAGGATTGCAGTTGCGCTTGGCCTCGAAGAAGCGAAGGGCATCCTTGTTCGCGACATCGACAGAGATTCGCCAGCAGAAGGAGCGGGATTCAAAACGTACGACGTAATCGTCTCCCTCGGTGGCGAGCCCATTGGTAATCTGTCAGATTTCCGGGCAAGGCTCTTTGATTTTCGTCCCGGTGACAACGTCGTGTTTGGCATTGTGCGCGACGGCGTGGAAGTCACGATTCCGATGGTTATTGGACGAGCGCAAGGGTGATAACAATTCTCACGGACAAGCGCCTTGTACAATCAGCCGTACTTCTTTCGACTCTCTTGCTGGCGGGCTGCCTACCAAGCTCCTGTAACAAGACCGAGTCTCGAGCAATCGCGCCTGCTGATTCATTGTCTCGCGTATTCGCTACTTCAATCGGAGAAGACACGCTGGCCGTTTTCCAGGAATCAATGAGAGCAGTCGGACTCACGTATCCGAGGACGCTCTTGTTTGATGAGGATGGATTTCTGTATGTGAGTGACGGGGGAAGCGGAGCCATCTGGCGAACCTCGGCAAGCGCAGAGCAACTTGGCCGAAACGCTCAAAGCGCGTCCAAAATCGGTCCAGCCATTACGTCGAGCACCAACTCAAACATCTCCGCGGACATCTCCTCGAACAGGGCTTCGAGTTCGGGGCAATCTGCGCGACAATCGGGAACGGAGCAACCAGGCGCCGCGCTAGAGAAAATTTCGGAAGACGTGGACCTGGCCGCGCCATATCTCGCGGGTTTTGTCGATGACACACTTATCGTCTTCCAAGCCGGCCCAAACCGCATCGTCCAGATGAAGGACGGCATCACAGTAGCCAGTTTCCAACTTGATGCTAACGACTCGAAAGCCACACTTCGATACGCGGGCGTCGATAACGATCAAATCGTGATCAAGGCACTTGATGAAAAGTCGGGCGGCACTATGGTTTGGTATAGCGGAAATGGGGTACGGCTTTTTGAAAGACGCCTTGAAGGTGAGTACTGGCGACATTCCGGTCTCCTTAAGTCTGACGGAGATTCACTGCTCTCGTTGCGCGGATACTTGCCTGTAATCGACATCTACGTTGATGGCGAAAAGGCAGACTCTGTGGGTCTCTTCGGGTTTGACTCACCCATGCTTGCGAGAACTCGTTCGTTTGAATACAGCTCCGTTAAGGCTCCGCCACTACTCGCGTCATCCACCGCCGCGTGTGGGGATTCGTGGTACCTATTAAACGTAAGACCAGGTTGGGTTCGGATCGACCGATACACCAAGGCCGGCCGACTAACGGGCGCCTATACACAACCGAACCCGTCCTTCGATCGCGAATTGCTCACGACGGATCTCGCGGTCTGGTGTGCTGATGGGCAACCGATAATCGCTGTCGCTGTAGCTAGCCCGACGCCGGAAATCCGGTGGTTCACTCTTCCCAGTGATTGACACCTAGCCACGACGAACGTTTCGAGACTTGTATCTGGGGCATCACTCCGGAGTTGTAGAGAAGAACAACGGGCATCTTTTAAAGACCAGCACTCTAAACAGCTGAAGCGCGCGATTGAGACGGATACTACCGTTTGATCAAAACCGGATTGCACGTTTGATCAAACAGCCGCGAAGAGTGAGGGAACTGGGGCAACTTACCGGCGTGCCAGACAACCGCCGAACAATCTGATTCGGCACCTTTTACCCAGTCCGGAAAACGATGTCTAGCGATCTGACCCAAATCAAGACAGTTGGCGAACTACGAAGCACTGGATACGAAGTCCACAGCGTCAAGGAAGAGCTGCGAAAGAACCTTGTAGCTGCTTTGCGGGATGGTCGAAAACTTTTTGGCGGAATACTGGGTTTCGACGACACTGTCTTGCCGCAACTGCAAAATGCAATCCTCGGGAAACACGACATCATCCTTCTTGGGCTGCGTGGCCAGGCGAAAAGCCGGTTGATCCGGATGCTTCCTGAACTCTTGGACGAATATATCCCCGTATTAGAGGGCTCGGAAACAAACGACAATCCCTTTGGCCCAATCTCTCGTTTCGGTCGAGACCTAATTGCCGAAGCCGGAGATGAGGCGCCGATTACGTGGATGCATCGTAGCGAACGGTACGCAGAAAAACTTGCAACCCCGGATACGACGATGTCGGACCTCATCGGCGACATCGACCCCATCAAGGCAGCGACGTCTCGTCTTTCTTATGCGGATGAGCGCGTGATTCACTTTGGTATCATCCCGCGTTCAAACCGCGGTATTTTTGCAATCAACGAACTGCCTGATTTGCAGCCGCGCATTCAGGTTGGACTGTTGAACGTTATGGAGGAGCAGGATGTGCAGATCCGTGGCTTTAACATCCGATTTCCGCTGGACGTACTGTTGATCTTTTCGGCCAACCCCGAAGACTACACGAACCGTGGCAGTATTATTACGCCGCTGAAAGATCGGATCGATTCGCAGATAATCACTCATTATCCGCGCACGATGGAGACTGGCATTACGATAACCCAGCAAGAAGCCTGGGAGGATCGCGGAGCGGATGCACCCAGAGTCACGGTTCCGTATTTCTTCCGCGAAATCATTGAGCAGATTGCAATAGAGGCGCGCGATTCGGAATACGTCGATCAACGTTCAGGCGTATCCGTCCGAGTAACCCGAGCCGCGATGGAAGACCTCGTTTCTGCCGGTGAACGCCGCTCCCTGATTAACGGTGAGTCTTCAACCACAAGCCGGATGATTGACCTGATGGATGTTGAACCGGCGATTACGGGTAAGGTTGAGCTTGTGTACGAGGGTGAGCAGGAAGGAGCACAAAACGTTGCGCGACTGTTGACGAGTCGTGCAGTGAACGCAATTTTTTCTAGATACTTTCCTGATCCTACCGACAAGAAGACGGGCCGCTCTACGTACCGTACGATCATTGACTGGTTCGCCTCCGGCCAAACGTTAGATCTGGAACGAGAGTGGTCCTTTGAAAAATATGTGGCGGCGCTCGACGCCGTTCCTGGATTGTCTGCGATCGTAAATGAACACGCAACTCCCGCCGACCCGTACGAGAAGGCCACCATGATGGAGTTCGTTCTTGAAGCCCTACATGGGCACTCCTTGATCGGCAAAGAAATTGCCGATAGAACCGCCCGCTATTCGGATATGGTTGGCTCGATGTTTTCCTCGTTTAACGCAGACGACGAAGATCTTGAATCCGGCGATTTTGATCAGGACGACTTTTCCGGATTAAACTAGGTTGGATCAGGAGCTTTTGCGATCTATTCAATCTGAACAGCTGATCCGGATCGTCTGCTCGCAAAATCAACAACGTACTTCGCAAACAACGTAGATCGCCGACCATGCCCTTTGCGCTTCGAAAAGCAGTGCCTGATGACGCCGTTGCGATCGCTGGCTTGATAAAGGAATTGGCCAATTATGAGCGGCTGGCACACGAGGCTTCACCCGACCCGACCGCCCTCGCATCTCATTTGAAGCGTCACGCCTCGCCAAGGATAGAAGCAATTGTGGCTGTTGACACGGAAACAAAGGAAGCCATCGGATTTGCCTTGTTTTTCCCAAACTATTCGACGTTCCTTACAGGCTGGGGAATCCACTTGGAGGACTTGTACGTCCAGCCGGAGTATCGGGGGAAAGGAGTCGGCCACGCGCTGTTGAAAATGGTCGCCGCTCTGGCTGTCGAGCGTGGTTGCGAGCGGCTTGACTGGGCGGTGCTGGATTGGAATGATCTGGCGATCAGTTTCTACCGGCAAATAGGAGCCACCCAGATGAAAGACTGGTTAGCGATGCGCCTTGCCGGGGACCAGCTCGTTTCTTTCGCCAAATAAGCAATGCTGTGGCGAGGAGCGGTGGCGAAGAAACTGTGGCGCAAAAACTGTGACGCAAAAACTACTTCACACAAATCCTGACTACCTTGGTACAATCTGTCCTTCTCGCGTAATTCGCTCATTATCTCTGGGCGGACGAGTCGGAAACTGGCCAACGCTTACATTCGGATCTTTGTCTTTAGCGACATAGTGGGTATGACTACCGTGAGGCACTTCGTAATACTCCTTGTCGTCGAAAGCACCGAGCGAGTCGACCAATACAAAAATAAGGAAAACTACTCCTATCAAGTAAAAGATCGTTTTCTTTCGCATGAGCTTGTTGGTTGTCCGTTTGACCGAGTCCGAATTCACACTGCGCCCGGCGGAATGTGAACGTTGATAAGCCTCTGAACCCCTCGTAGTTCCCTCAAAACCCGGCAATTGAATCCGCTTTCGCCCCCAGTTGATGCGCGCTGCTCTTTCTGCTGT
>RCNE010002117.1_pt1 | contig 10710 bp, 8 predicted proteins | sample 2041361 | NCBI WGS metagenome assembly RCNE01 (sample SAMN09708229, study PRJNA481090) | Marine sediment metagenome, whole genome shotgun sequencing project.
GGCAAAGGGTCCCGCTCTCGAACGCACGATGGTCATCAATTGCTCCAGCGTCGAGCACCAGCAAGAAGTCGTGGATGCTGTTGATGCACTCGAGAACGTCGACTTGCTCGATCATCATGACCGTACCTTCCGCATGCACGAGGGCGGCAAGATCGAGGTTCTTCCGTTATTCCCGGTCGGCGACCGTGACGACCTCTCGATGGCCTACACGCCGGGGGTAGCGCGCGTCTGCACCGCTATCGCAGAAGACGAACGCCTCGCAGACGACTACACAATCCGGAAGAACACGGTTGCGATCGTGAGCGACGGCACCGCCGTCCTCGGGCTCGGCGACATCGGCCCCAAAGCCGCCATGCCGGTCATGGAGGGCAAGGCATTGCTCTTTAAGGAGTTCGCTGGAGTCGACGCGTTTCCAATCTGTCTCGATACCAAAGACCCCGACGAGATCATCGAGACCGTGGTGCGCCTCGCCCCGACGTTCGGTGGCATCAATCTCGAAGACATTGCTGCACCTGGGGCGTTCTACATCGAAGAAGAATTGAAGCGTCGGCTCGACATTCCCGTCTTCCACGATGATCAACATGGCACCGCCATCGTTACTCTTGCGGGCCTTCGTAACGCTTTGAAGGTTGCTGGGAAACAGATCGAAGACGTTTCCGTCGTCATGTCCGGCGTCGGAGCTGCTGGTGTCGCGATCGGCAAGATCCTGCTCGGCGCCGGGGTTGGCCACCTCGTCGGCGTCGACTCGAAGGGCGCCGTGTACGACGGCCGCGACAATCTCAATTCCGCCAAACAGTGGTTCGCCGAACACACCAACCAACGGGGCCTCCAAGGAACATTGTCAGAGGTCATGGTCGATGCCGACGTCTTCATTGGCGTCAGCGCCCCCAACATCATCACGCCTGTCGACGTCGAGTCGATGGCCCCCGACCCCATCGTCTTCGCAATGGCGAACCCAGATCCAGAGATCCGCCCCGAGCTCGTCGAAGGGCTCGTGTCGGTGATGGCGACCGGCCGTAGCGACTACCCGAATCAGATCAACAACGTGCTCGCGTTCCCCGGCATATTCCGAGGCGCACTCGACGTCAAGGCGACCGACATCACCGAAAACATGAAACTCGCAGCGGCGAAGGCAATCGCCGATGAGGTCACATCCGACGAGCTGTCAGCCACACACATCATCCCGAGCGTCTTCGACCCTGCCGTCAGTCTTCACGTCGCACGGGTCGTCGCCGAGGCAGCAATCGCAGACGGCGTCACTCGCTAACGAGTTCTGTGCAGCTGTAGGCGTCAGATTGACACCTGCAGCTGCACAGATTCGGAATGAACTAAAATTGGTTCATCGTGTTGGCGCCGCCGCCGGCGAGGAGCGCCTGATCACCGGAGAAATACCCCTTGTGATCGTCGCCCACGTTCGAGCCGGCCATGTCCTGGTGCTTCACCGTGGCAATACCCTGGCGAATCTCTTGACGCTGGACGCCAGCCACGTAGGCGAGCATGCCTTCCTTGCCGAAGTAACCGCGGGCCAGGTTGTCGGTCGACAGCGCAGCGGTGTGGTACGTCGGCAGAGTGATCAGGTGATGGAACATGCCAGCATCACGTGAGGCGTCACTCTGGAACGACTGGATCTTCGAGTCGGCTTCGATGGCCAATGGTGTGTCGTCGTATGCCGCTGCCATGAGTTCGTCACGGGCGTAGTCGGACATATCTTTGCCCTCTTCCTCCCAGGCGTCGTACACCTGCTGGCGGAAGTTGAGGGTCCAGTTGAACGATGGTGAGTTGTTGTAAACGAGTTTTGCGTTCGGCACAACTTCGCGCACGGAGTTCACCATGCCAGCGATCTCCGCGACGTTCGGGGTCGCCGTCTCGATCCAAAGAAGGTCTGCGCCATTCTGCAAACTCGTGATGCAGTCGAGCACCACGCGCTCGGTCCCGGTGTTTGGCTTGAAGGCATACAGGCCGTTTGGCATCCGGCGGGGGCGGGTGAGCTTGCCGTCGGTCTTGATCAGGACTTCGCCATCCTTGGCATCATCGATACTGATCTCCTCGGTCTGCAGGTAGGCGATGTACTGGCTGGCGAGATCTCCTGGTTCCTGCGAAACCGGAATCTTCTGCGTGAGGTCGGCGCCCAATGAGTCAGTGCGGGCCACGATCACGCCGTCGTCGACACCCAGTTCGAGGAATGCGTACCGCACGGCATTGATCTTGGCCAGGAAGTCCTCGTGAGGAACGGTGACCTTGCCGGCCTGATGGCCACACTGTTTCGCGTCAGAGACCTGGTTCTCGATCTGGATGCAGCACGCGCCGGCCATGATCATCTCTTTGGCCAACAGGTAGGTCGCCTCTTCGTTGCCGAATCCAGCATCGATGTCAGCAATGATCGGCACGATATGTGTCTCGAAGTTGTCGATCGCTCCAATGGCCGCGGCCTCGGCGTCGGCGTCGCCGACCTCTCGGGCAGCATCGAGGTCTCGATAGACGTGATTCAACTCGCGAGCATCGGCCTGCTTGAGGAAGGTGTAGAGCTCCTCGACGAGTGCGGGGACCGTGGTCTTTTCGTGCATCGACTGATCGGGAAGCGGGCCAAATCCGCTACGTAGCGCAGCGACCATCCAACCGGAGAGATACAGGTACGCCTTGTCAGTCGACCCTTGGTGCTTCTTCACCGAGATCATCTTCTGTTGACCAATGAAACCATGCCAGCAACCGAGACTTTGCGTGTAACGAGTGCTGTCGACATCGTATTCGGCCATGTCCTTGCGCATGATTGCGGCGCAGTACTTGGCGATGTCGAGGCCCGTGTTGAACCGGTTCTGCAAGCGCATCCGGGTCGCAGCTTCTGCATTGATGGCGCCCCATGTGGCGCCTTCGCCCTTGATGACAGTGTCGAGTGCGTTGATGTCGTTCTGATAGCTCATTTGTTTGTTTTCCTGTCTGTTCGGGGGATAGGTGTTGTCTGACCAGTCGCAACGGCGCCAGCGCTTTGGCGGAGCAGAGCTCGCGGAGCGACCGTGAGGGCCGACGCGGATCTCGGCGGAAGTCCGAGCGAAAGTCAGTCTTCGGTGTCGAAGCCGAGCGCCATGTGCATTGGCATCTCTCGCATCTCATCAAAGGTGAGGTGGGCTGGGGCATCGCTGTATGGCAACTCGCTCACGCCGAATCCGAACCCAGCCGTGCTGGCCGTGTTGGTCATCAGGTTGTGTGTTCCGTTTAGGGGAGTCATTGTCAGCCTCTTTCGTGTCGTTGACACCACTATCGAGGCAACACACCCCTCTTGCCAGGAAATCGAGTGCCTAATAATCTTCGTTTTTGCGAAAAGTAGCGTAACGCGCCGATCATCGGAGTTTCAGGTGTCCAAAAACGAACGATGTTTCGATTATCCACATTCTTTGGCGGCGCAAGTCCCGGTTCGCGCCGTTTCAGACCGCCACGTAAGGTCTGACCAGTGAAACAAGGCCAAAAGTTGTGACCGAACCGTTGATTTCGCAGCCCGGCCACTGGGCTGACGAACACCCTGGTCGGTCAGCCATCATCATGGCGACGAGCGGCGAGGTCATGACCTACGACGAGCTCGAGCACTTCGCGAACCAGCTCTCTCATTGGTTCGGCAAGATTGGGTTGCGCACTGGCGATCATGTCGCCTTCTGCCTCGAGAACCGAATCGAGTTCCTTGCCGTCATGTGGGGTTGCCACTACGCCGGGTTGTACTACACGGCGATCAGCACGCGCCTCAATGCCGACGAGAGCGCCTACATCGTGAACAATTGCGGCGCGAAGGTATTCATTGGATCGCCACACGTTTCGCACATGGCGATGAACATCGTCTCGACGACGCCTGAGGTGATTGCCCGACTGAGCGTGGGTGGCCATATCGACGACCATGAACCCCTCGTCGATGCGATTGCCGACATGCCCACCACTCCTCTGGTCAATCGGCGTGAAACCAATGACATGCTCTACTCGTCAGGGACCACCGGACGCCCGAAGGGTGTCAAGGTGCTCGCCTCTGGAGAACCACTGGGAACGGGTGACAGCGTGACCCAATTGTCGCAGGCACTCTTTTCGATCCGCGACGGTTGCGTGTACCTCTCCCCCGGCCCGTTGTACCACGCCGCACCGCTTCGGTTCTGCCGCTCGGTCCTGCGAAGTGGAGGAACCGTTGTGGTCATGGAACGATTCGACGCCGAAGGTGCTCTCGCAGCGATCGAGAAGTATCAGGTCACCACGAGCCAGTGGGTTCCCACCATGTTCCTTCGCATGCTGAAACTCAACGACGACATCAGGACGGCATATGACGTGTCCTCGCTCGAATGCGCCGTCCATGCAGCGGCACCGTGCCCGGTTGCAGCCAAGGAGAAGATGATCGAGTGGTGGGGCCCGATCATCCATGAGTACTACGCCGGCACGGAAGGCAACGGCCTCGCCTACTGCAATAGCGAAGACTGGCTCGCCCACAAGGGAACGGTTGGGAAACCAGTCTCGGGCGTGCTCCACATCCTCGACGACGCCGGCAACGAGCTTTCGGTAGGCGAAGTAGGTGGCGTCTTCTTCAGCGGCGGTGGAGAGTTCGAATACCACGACGACCCGGAGAAGACAGCCAGCTCACGAGCCTCCGGCGGGCGGTCAACACTCGGCGATATCGGTCGGGTGGACGACGACGGCTACCTCTACCTGACAGACCGCAAAGCGTTCATGATTATCTCTGGCGGGGTAAACATCTACCCGCAAGAAGCAGAGAACGCCCTGAGTATGCACCCTCGCGTCGCCGACGCTGCCGTCTTCGGTGTCCCCAACGACGACTTTGGCGAAGAGGTGAAAGCGGTGGTGCAACCTGTCGAGATGCCAACCGACGACACCTCGGCCCGCACGCTCGAACGTGAGCTCATCAACTATTGCCGCGATCTGCTGGCAGATGTGAAGTGCCCACGTTCGATCGACTTCCGACCCGAACTTCCGCGGCACCCGACCGGAAAACTTTACAAGCGGCTTCTCAGAGACGAGTACTGGGCAGCGTCAAAGGAGACGAAATGACACTCAGCAAAGAACAGACTGCACTGGTCACCGGTGCATCGAGCGGGATCGGCGAAGCCACGGTTCGAGCACTTCGGGCCCGTGGGGTGACTGTCATCGCCGCAGCTCGACGCCTCGACCGGCTGCAACTACTTGCTGAGCAGACCGGATGTATGGCCTTAGAGCTAGACGTACGAGACCGAGAAGCCGTCGCCGCAATCGAATCGAACCACGAAGTCGACATCCTGGTGAACAACGCCGGCATGGGTGGCGCAATGGAATCGCTGGCTACGGCCGACATCTCCGATATCGAGCGGACCATCGACACGAATGTGATTTCAGCGATGCACATGATCCGCGCCGTATTGCCCGGAATGATCGCGCGAAAGCAAGGCCACGTCGTCAACATGAGCTCGACCGCTGCCATGTATGCGACGCCGTTTGCGCTCTACGGCGCAAGCAAGGCAGCAATTCACAAACTGTCCCGCGATCTCCGCCAAGAGCTCATGGGCACCGGAGTACTCGTAAGCGAGATCAACCCCGGTCGTGTGACAACGGAGTTCTATGAAGTTGCACTAGATGACCTCGAATCGCGCTCGAGGGCACAGAACACGGGCATCACCGAGCTCTCGCCGGACGACGTCGCTGCATCGATCATCCATGTCCTCGATGCCCCAAGACATGTCAGCATCAACCAGCTAGAGATCGTCCCCGCCGAGCAAACATACGGCGGCTACCAGTTCACACCATTCGAGGATTGAGCTCGTACGAACTGACACACGAAAACGAGAAAGGCCCGGGTGCAATGCACCCGGGCCAAGCTCAGAATCATTTCAGATCAGCTCTCGCTGCGACGAGCTCCAACCATGGCAACCATGCCCAGCGCGAGCAATGCAGCACCGATCAATGCAAAGGTCGAGGACTGCACACCGGTCACTGCCAGCGCAGCGGCTGCGGCTGGGTCGACGATTGGAATCCACACTGCACCCTGCTGCGACTGATCAAGCGTGGCAGCCGTCAGGAAGAAGTTCGCCCCGATTTCGGCGGTGACCTCTTGGGTGAAGTTTCCATCGGCATCGGTTGTGACCTGCAACGCTGTCGCGAGGTCACAATCGGCAACGCTGATTGCGCCAACCGCAGCAGTGATCTCTTCGATAGTCGAGACTCCAGGAACGAGTTCGTCTGCTGGAGACGTGCACGAACCCAACAGGAGTGTGGAATCGGGCAAGTATCCACTGCCACTCGCCGTCACCGTTGCTTCACCGGCTTCGGGAACCGTGGCTGGGTCGGAGGTGACCGTGCCAACCACCGCGTCCTGTGCGCCAGCTGTGGATGCAAATGTCACAAGCAGCAGTACTGCGGTGGCAAGTGCTGTCAGAATCTTCTTCATTACAAACCCTCCTCGGGTTCTCGGCCAGTTCGGCCTACGTGTTACCGCACGGTAGATCATCGGTGATGCGAGACACACATCAGGGACACAAATGACCTCCACCTATGATGAGACACACGATATGTTCCGGCAGAGCTTTCGAGCCTTTGTCGCAGAACACATGAGTCCCCGCAGCGCCGAATGGGAGCGCGACGGGATCATGGATCGGGCGATATATACCGAGGCCGGGAAACACGGCTTTGTCGGTATGGCGGTTCCTGAGAGTCACGGTGGCGGAGGAAGTAAAGACTTCCGTTTCAACGCGGTGCTGAGCGAAGAACTCGCACGGTCGGGTCTCGGCGGCGCAGGTCTTGGTCTCACACTGCACAACGACATCGTCACTCCGTACTTCGTCGAATACTGCACTCCTGAACAACAAGATCGGTGGCTTCCCGGGATCGCGTCTGGAGAGCTGATCACCGCCATTGCGATGACCGAACCCGGAACGGGGTCAGACCTCCAGGGCATTGCCACATCCGCGATTCGAGATGGAGACGAGTTCATTCTCAACGGTTCCAAGACGTTCATCACGAACGGCATCAACTCAGACCTGGTAATCGTCGTTGCCAAAACCGAACCCGAGGGAGGGCGCAACGCCATGACCCTTTTTGTGGTCGAACGTGACATGGCCGGCTTTGACCGGGGCCGAAATCTTGAGAAAGTCGGCCAGCACTCTCAGGACACCGCCGAGCTCTTCTTTGCAGATGTCCGCGTTCCAGCCAAGAACATCCTCGGGGAACAGGGCCGGGCGTTCGACTACTTGACCTCCAACCTGGCGCAGGAACGACTGTCGATCGCGATCTACGGACTCGCCGCAGCCGAGGCTGGGCTGCGATGGACGGTCGACTACGTCACTGATCGAACGGCCTTTGGCGCTCCCCTTGCCCAGTTTCAGAACACCAAGTTCGAACTCGCCGAGATGGCAACCGAGCTCGATGTCACTCGGCCATTCATCGGACAGTGCATAACCGAACTGATCGCTGGCGAGCTCACACCGACGAAGGCGGCACAAGCCAAGTTGTGGGGCACAGAGCTCCAGGGTCGCATACTCGACCGTTGTCTCCAGTTGTTCGGTGGTTACGGCTACACGACCGAGTACCCGATCTCGCGGGCCTGGGTGGATGCACGAGTCACGAGAATCTACGGCGGCACAAGCGAGATCATGAAAACGATCATTGCCAAAGATGTCCTCGCAACGCGAGGATCAGCCTGATGGATCTCCTCGATGCCCACGTCGTCATCACCGGTGCGTCACGTGGGATCGGCGCGGCGCTCGCGCGCCGATTTGCCGAGGCCGGTGCCTCACTCACACTCGTCGCGCGCAACGGTGACACGCTTGCTGCTCTCGCCGACGAACTCGGGTGTGCCTATATCGCTGGTGATCTCCTCAATGAGGACTTCGTCGACGGCCTCATCGCAAAGGCCTCAGAGCGCGCAGCCGTCGATGTGCTGGTGAACAACGCCGGCATGGAACAGGTCGGACACGTCGGCTCACAAAGCCCCATGCAGATCCGAAATGTGCTGCGACTCAACCTCGAAGTTCCTTCAGTGCTCACCCAAAACGTGCTCGGTTCCATGCTGGAAGGACGACGAGGCCACATCGTCAATGTGTCGTCGATGGCAATGGCCGTCAACACACCGGGTTTTGCGACATACGGTGCATCGAAGTCAGGCCTCAGCTCGTTCACGGGCGCACTGGCCCAAGAGTTGTCCGGAACCGGCGTGGATGTCACCATCGTCGAGATCGGCACGGCTGACACCGACATGTTCGCGACCTTGCGCTCCTCGGATGTCCAAGGGGTCTTTGCTCGCTACGAGAAGCTGGGGATGAATCCGCTGCTCGATGTCGACGATGTCGCCACAGCCATCTGCACAGCAGTCCAGTACGGCAAACGAACAGTTCGTTTACCGCTGCGACAGGCAGTACTTCCGATGATCGTCAACGCACCGCGGGCCATTGGAAACGCCTTAACCCGGGGAGTATCGACGGCTCAGAGCAGCTGACCTGCCTCGTACGCAGCAGCAATCTGTTCGGCATACATCTCGTTGACGACGTTGCGCTTGACCTTGAACGTTGGCGTCAGCTCGCCAGTCTCGGTGGAGAACTCGTGCGGGAGGACCACGAAGTTACGGATGTGCTCGACTCGCGCCATCAACGGATTTACCTGCAGGGTGATCGCTTCTTCAAGATGCAACCGGACCACTGGATGCTCGTGCAAGGGGTCGGATCCGAGACCCTTCTCCGACGCGAAGCGGCTGGACGCCTCTGGCTCAAGGGTCAGGAGAGCGACGAGGAAACGCTGCTGTTCACCGATGACGACCGCCGTGCCGACTAGGGCAATACTGCTGAGTGCTTCCTCAATGTTCTGCGGTGCGATGTTCTTACCGCCCGACGTGATGATGATGTCCTTCTTCCGACCGATGATCGAGAGGAACCCGTCAGCGTCAATGCTGCCAAGGTCACCTGAGTGAAGCCATCCATCGATCAACGTCTCGTCGGTCGCAGCCTGATTCTTGTAATAGCCAGCAAAGACGTTCTTGCCCCGCACCAAGATTTCGCCATCTTCCGCGATCTCGACCTCGACGCCATCGACGGCCCGACCCACGGTGCCGGACTTGTTCGCGTTCGGCAGGTTGGTCGTGGTTGGACCGGTGTCCTCGGACTGTCCGTAGAGCTCGATGACCGGCAGGCCAACGGAGGCAAAGAAGTCGAGGGAAGCCGCCGGAATGGGCGCTGCTCCCGAGACGAGGATTCTGGCGCGATCAAAGCCGAGCGCAGCATGAATCTTCGAGAGCACTAGCTTGTCGGCGATTGCATACTGGGCCTTCAGCGCTCCGCCTAACTCCTGTCCGCTTCCCTGAACGGCCATTGCCTTGACCGCGACCGACTGGGCCCATGCAGCGATTTTCGCCTTTGGCCCCTCGGCTTGACTCAGTTGGCCCCTGATTCCCGCCTCGAACCGTTCCCAGACACGCGGCACTCCAAAGAAGGTGGTCGGGCGAACTTCCTTGAGGTAGTCGGCGAGCTCGAGCCCGTTATGGCAAAAGTGCACCTCGTAGCCAAAGACGAGCGGCATCAGGATCGTGGCCTGCTGCTCGGCGATGTGTGACAACGGCAGATAGCTCAGCGTCACCTCGTCGCTCGTGACAGAAACCGAGCTGCCCATTTTGGTTGCAGTCCACAGAAGGTTCTCGTGCGTCAACATCACGGCCTTGGGCGGGCCTGTGGTTCCAGATGTGTAGATGAAGTCTGCGACTTGGTCGCTTTGTAGCGCTGCAAGTTTTGCGTCGATCTCGGCATCGTCGACTTCGTCGCCACGGGCGAGGAAATCTTGCCAGGACATAACCCGAGGATCGTCGTGGTCGCCGGCACCGTCCATCATCACGACGTGCTCGAGATGTGGTGCCTCGCTCCACGCTTCGAGCACTCGATCCAGTTGCTCGAGGTTTTCGACCACGATGATCGGCGATTCGGAATGACCCACGACGTAGCCGATCTCTTCGGCCGAGCACGAGGTGTAGATCCCTGCCGAGATCCCGCCGACGCGCATTGCTGCGAGGGCAGAGACCACCCATTCGGGGCGGTTCGCTCCAAGAATCGTGACGACCTGACCGTCCTCCAGCCCAAGCGCAAGGAGTGCCCGGCCGGCCTGGCGAGTCAGAGCGTTGTACTCAGCCCAGGTCGTCGTCCGCCACTGCCCAGAGAGCTTGTCGTACAAGGCTGCGCGATCTCCGTTCTCACGCGCGTGGCGTTCGAGGTGGTGGAGAATCGTGTTGTCGGCCATGTGGACCCTTTCAAGGAGTTGTGGTCATGATTCCACGCGAACGGACATTGTGCAGGTTGGCCCGCTCAGAGATTCCAGCTCATGACCGATTGGCACTCATGGCGGCAACGAATGAGACCACGAGCACTCATATAGACAATACGCGGAACAGGGACATAAGCATTGACGCTATCGAGCAGATGTTGCACCTGATGGACGACCCGGTCTTCGCATATGACGAGACCGGCACGCTCACCTATGTGAACCGCGCCTATGACGATCTGCTCGCCAACGGTGCCAACGAGAGCACGGTCGGAAGGAACATCGTCGATCTCGAACCCGACAAACGCGAGCTCAATCAGAAAATGCTCGACACGAACCTGGCCCGTCGCCCTGGCGATCCGCTGCTGGTGATCGAGAGCCCATCGATTGGCACCGACGGCCGGACCCGCTGGTACGAGTGGCGCAACCTCCAGCAGTTCGATGATGACGGGAACGTCATCCTTG
>RCNE010002118.1_pt1 | contig 10709 bp, 13 predicted proteins | sample 2041361 | NCBI WGS metagenome assembly RCNE01 (sample SAMN09708229, study PRJNA481090) | Marine sediment metagenome, whole genome shotgun sequencing project.
CTCTATAGCTAAGACTAAATCTAAGTTTGAAATAAACCGCTTGTAATATGATAGCTTTGGGGAAACAATGACCTTTGAACATCTCTTTTGAAGTTAAAGATAGTTATTTCGTTTTTTGCTAACTGGTACGATAAACGGACATCCTTTAACTCTGTAAACTATCTGCCTTAAAGAACATAGTTAAAAAAACCAATCAAATGAAAAAAACATACGGATACATAATTCAAGGAGTTGGACTCTTGCTAATTAGATATGGAATAAATCTAGCGGTCCACCAGAAAGAAAATCATTTTTTAATAATTGCACTAGGCGTATTAATGGTATTAGATGTTGCTTTTTATTATAAAAAACTCGCAGAGAAAAAGGATTGAACCTCTAAATCCCTTCTTTAATCATGTATTTCAATTAACTTAAATATCTTATCTTCAAACTAAGAACCAAACATACGAGCCGTGACGTTACCAGCAATTTAAAAAAGTGTAGACATTATTTTAGCACCTCTTTTCCATCAGGTGTTTTTGAAAACCTACTTTTTGATTTATTTTAGCTGCTAATTAAAATGAGCATTAATGGACATTCAGCATTTAATCATTTTTTGTGGAACTCAGATCATTGGATTACAACTGATTCTATCTAGAAGAAAGTTCAGGACTTTGCCAAATCTTATGCTGATGCTAATCTTGTTTAATATATTTACACATTATATTTACTACTACCTATTTTACACAGATAAAATCCAGTATTTATCAAATAGTATATTCCTAATTATCTCCTTTGCAACCCTAGCCCCAGTCATAGTCTATTATTATGTGTTATCGGTTATTTACGGGCGATTACGTTTTACTAAAAAAAGCGTTCTACATATAATTCCAATACTCATCAATGGGTTCATTTTTATTTTATTTATCAATTCAACAAATCATAAACAAAGCCTGCTGTTTATGGCAAATAGCATAACCATCTCTCTTTATATTATTTATCCACTCATTATGGTTAAAACCCTTGCCGGCTTTTACAATCATAAAGGATTTTCTCTGAAGGTTTTTAACTACAACAAAAAAAAAACCTCACTGATACGATTGCTCGTATTTATGATGACTTTGCACTTTTGTATTTTGGTGGTAAAAAACAACCTCCCTTTTTTTATTGATGGCGGTGAAAAAACAATGGATATCATTAATCTGTGTTTTCTGATGTTGCTAGGATATGCGATTAGCTTCGTGATAATTAGTGAGCCTAAAACAATTCAACTTTCAGAAGAAAAGATAGGTTTAAGTGGGTTCAAAAAATATAAGAAGTCTAACCTCACACGATCTGATGCAGAATCACATGTTAAGACCCTAAATAAGGTAATGGAAAATGTAAAACCCTATCTGGATTCAGAATTTGATTTAGCTGAATTTTCAAAGCTAAGTAACATTCCTATTCATACATTATCTGAAGCGTTAAATGGATTAATAGGACAAAGTTTTAACGATTATATAAATAATTATCGGGTCGAAGAGTTCAAAAAGCTTGCTTTAAATGATGAATTTAAAAAATATACCATTCTAGCTCTTGCTTTCGAGGCTGGATTTAAATCAAAAGCTACATTCAATGCAGCATTTAAAAAGTTTACAGGAAAAACTCCATCACAATTCTTAAAAGATATTTAAGGATCTCCCTAACCTTATCGTATCTGTAATCTCCTCATCTCCAATTATTAACAATACAGTTAGGTAGTACGAAAATATTGGCAAACGTCCGAAATTCTTGGCTTGTCGATAAATCACAACCATGTTTTTATCTTTAAATCAGAAAACTAAAATATCTGTAACATGAAAAATAAAGATAAATCTTCAAAAGTAAGCAGAAGGGACTTTTTTAAACTCGGTAGTTTATCAGTCGCTGCAGGTGCAGCTGCTATTACTACCATACCTAAAAAGGTAGCTGCTCAGGAATTGAATAAGCATATCAAAAAGGATCTCATTAAAATACATGATGACTTTCCTGCTGAAATTAGAGCAGATTATGTGCCTCCTCGTAATTGGGATCATGTGCAGGCAAGATCATTTTTTGTAGATGCAGTAAAAGCGATTGGAGAAGAGGTAGATGATGACATAGTTGCAGATGGTCAGGCATTCGTGCAAAAAATGAATTTTGGCTGGGATAATTCTAAAGTGGGCTATAACCAGGCAGACAAAGCCTTACTGGCAGGAGCATGGGCTATGAATAATTTTGCGGCGGGTCCAAGTCCTGCAGGAATCCCTGATTTTGGCGTAAATTCTTGGGAGCAAAAAACGCATAAGAATCCACACGCACTCTTTGATAATGATTATGTAGTTAAAGAAAAATTTAAATTTGAGAGTAAAGAAGATGCTGCCAATCAAATTAAAAGAGCGGCTACTCTTTTTGGTGCCGACCTTGTTGGCATTACCCGAAGGGATAAGCGATGGGATTATAGTAAATTTCTAAACCCTGTTCCACCGATGGCGCGTAGAGCTTTTGCTGGACCTCCGACTCCTGAGCAAATAGAAGAGATGAAGAACTGGGGCCCTGATAAGTTTGTTACCGACTGGAGTGATTTTCCTTTTGTTCCAAAAACTGTAATTGTTATGGCTTTTGAAATGGATTACGAAGGAATATCAGCGTCTCCATCTTCTGTAGGTAGTGCCGCAGCAGGTGCTGGATACTCTAGGATGGCTGAAACACCATACCAATTGGCAGTTTACCTAAAAAACCTAGGTTACCAAGCAGTTTCAGCAGGAAACGACATGGGCTTAAGTGTTCCTTATGCTATTGCTGCAGGTGTTGGAGAGGGTTCTCGTTTGGGACAGGTTGTAACTTATAAATATGGCCCGAGGGTTCGTTTAGCTAAAGTATATACCGATTTCGATTTTGTTGAATACGACAAACCTAAATCTTTTGGAGTAATGGACTTCTGCAAAAATTGTATGCGTTGTGCCGATGCTTGTCCAACAAAAGCGATATCTTTTGATAAAGAGCCAACTTTTGAACCTACTCATAAAAATAAAGACAATGCCTGGTTTAATATGAAAGGTGTAAAAAAATATCATGTAGATGCAAAAAGTTGTTTCAAATTATGGGGCGAACTCGGAGATGACTGTGGTATGTGTATGGCATCTTGCCCTTACAATAAACCTGATTTCTGGCATCACAGATTAGTTGATAGTGTTACAGCAGCAATGCCTGGCCCAGTTCATGATTTCATGAGAGAAATGGATGAATTATTCGGATATGGAAACGTTGAAGATAAAGGTGCTATCGCGAAATTCTACAGCCCTAAAGGCAGAAGTTACGATGGTCATTAAACGTTTAATTACAAACATTAAAAAGATATAATTATGATTTTCACAGGAATAGAAATATTGTTTTTTATGCTGGGAGTGATTTCAACTCTAGGCATATATACTATTATTCATTACAATAAAAAAATAAAATTTAATGCCGCTGCTTGGGTAAGCGTATGTTTGGGATTCTTTTTACTAATCTTTGCAATAGCTTGGTCATTTAGCTCAATTTTAGAAGGTGAACCAAGAGCTTCAAGTATGGGAATGGTAGTATTCGGAATACCTTCAATTATTTTGTTGGTTTTAGGAAGAAGATTAGCTCTTAAAAAACCTAAAACGAAAGTTCCCAAAACAAACTAAATAGTAATTGGGTTAGGATAGCAAACAATAATACAAGTTAATGGAACATCCTAAACAAAGAAATAATGCAAAGGTGATGATTGGTTTGGATGTTTCATGACTTGGCCTTTATACAATGGGTAAGTGATTGTTGAAAAATAAATATAGAATGACGAAAAAAATCATCAATTGGTTTACATATAGCACGCTAGCAATAGCCTTTGTTATTGGCTATATAAATATAAACAATAATCAGGAATTAAATAAACTCGACACTCTGATTGAAAAAAAATTGAAGCTAGAGGATAGTGACACAAACATCTACAATGTACATAAAGAAGAAACGCTTTTTGGATATCTTTCAACAGGAGAGGCTCAAGGATATGGAGGACCTCTTCAAGTTGCTGTTATTGCAGATTCATTTGGTTCAATTGTTGGAACTGAACTGGTTAAGAGTTATGAATCTGCTTCTTTCCTAGCGAAATTGAAAAACCATAAATATTATGACCAATATGTTGATAAGCCCATTAATGATATATTTGAATTACCAGGAGATGTAGCTGCGGTTTCAGGAGCTACTATAACTTCTTTGGCAATAGCAAATGCCACAAGAGAAGCATCCTATCAAATAGCAAAAAAGAAGTTATCAATGCAAGTACCAGAAATTGAGAAAAAATGGGTGTTTGCTTCAAAAGAAATTGTCATAATCATAATTTTTGTTTTAGGAATTATGTCTATTTTCTTAAAAAAAGAAAATCGTTTTATAAGAAAAAAACAAATTCAATTTGCCAGTTTAATACTTGGTTTTGTCTTTATTGGTTTTATGTATAACGCATCTTTATCATTAACGCATTTTGGTCGGTTATTTTTAGGTTATTTTCCAGACATTCATTCACATTTTATTTGGTGGTTTCTTATGGGAGGTACATTTTTAATATTAATTGTTTGGGGTAAAAATGTTTATTGCAGTAGTGTTTGCCCTTTCCATGCAGCTCAAAAACTTTTGAATATGATTTCTGGGATAAAATTAAAGCTTCCAAAGAAAGTTTCTAAGATTGCAGTAAAAACACCTTCTTTTTTACTTTGGTTATCATTAATTTTAATATTTATATCTGCAAATCCTACTATATCATCATACGAACCTTTTGCTATGTTGTTTTCACTTGAAGGAGTTGGAATACAATGGTATATTTTGCCTGCAGCACTTATTGGATCGTTATTCTTTTCTAATTTCTTTTGTCGTTTTTTCTGTCCAGTTGGAGGTGCACTAAAATGGATGCAAAAAACAAGAAAGAAAGTAATTACCTTTTCTCTAAACAGATAAAAAATTCATTCATTATGCTAAAAAAGAAAAAAATAACTATTCAGTCCATAGGGGCCGTTGCCCTCTATATGGCTTGTTTAATTTCTATTCTGCTTTTTATTGTGAGCAATTTATAAGCATATAATATCCCTACTAATTTACCACCTCTTTCACACCAGGTAGTTTAGAAAATCTACCCTTTGCCTTATCATGAACAGGAACACCTATTGGAACAAGATCCCTGACAAGGTACATACAGAGGTAATTGATATGGCGCTGGAGTATCCTGAAGAATCTTCAAGAGGAGTTGCCTGTAAAATGATAGATGAGAAACGATATTACATCTCTGAGAGTAGCGTGTATCGAATTCTAAAAGCCAATGGGCTTATTACACAGCCTGCTTTTAATCTAATGGCGGCATCCAATGAGTTCAGGGATAAAACAACTAGGGTACATCAAATGTGGCAGACTGATTTTACATACTTGAAGATTACAGGATGGGGATGGTACTATCTTTTTACCATATTGGATGATTACAGCCGCTATATCGTTCATTGGGAGCTTTGTTCCACTATGCATGCCAAAGATGTCACGCGTACAATAGAGACCGCTTTGCTCAGAGCAGGATTATCAATAAAGCAAAGGCCAAAATTATTATCGGATAATGGCCCTTGCTATATCAGTCAAGAATTGAAACAATTTATCAACGATAACGACATGAAGCAAATTAGAGGAAGACCTTTACACCCACAAACACTGGGAAATATCGAACGGTATCACAGATCAATGAAGAATATCATCAAACTAGAACACTATTATATGCCAGGAGAACTTATAGTGCGATTGGCAGAGTTTGTAGATTATTATAATAACCGAAGATATCATGAATCACTTCAAAATATCACACCGTCAGATGTATATTTTGGGAGGGCAGAATCATTACTTAATCAAAGGCAAATAACTAAAGAAAAAACAATGCAAAAACGAAGAAACACTCACCTAAAACAAATGTTAAATTTATAACTTAACTTTAAGCCAAGCTAGTCCACTTTCGTTTGACAACGTACAGGCTGCAAACAATGTTGAGTTAAAAGGGTTTTCTGAAGTGTATCTAGGTATGGGATATAAACTTTCTAAGAAATTAACTTTTAATGCTAATATAGCGAACCTGTTTAACAGTATTAATTTATCTGAAGGAACAACAAGAGGAGACCAGTTTGCTGATGTAGATGCAATAGATGGTACTCCAAAATTTGGAAGGCGAACACTTCCTTTTTCAGTATTTACAAATTTAACATATAGGTTTTAGTACATATGAAAATAAAAAAATGGCTTAAAATTGTATTAGGGCTAGTCGGTTTAATAGTACTGGCTCTAATATTGTTATATACAATTTTCTTAAAAGATGACTATATTAAAGAACCAAAACTTGAGGGGCAACTTATAAGTGATAGCCTAACTATTAATAATACAACTAGGCATTTTCAATGGTATCAACCTAAGTCATTAAAAAAAATCACTACAGTGTTGTTCGTTATTCATGGCTCTAAAAGTGATGGTGCTACCATTAGAAAACAAACGTCTTATGAGTTTGATAAGTTAGCAGATGAAAAAGGGTTTATAGTTGTTTACCCAACAGGATTTTTTAATCATTGGAATGATTGTAGAGCATCGGCAGATTATAAAGCTAATGTTGACAATATTGATGATATTTCATTTTTAAAAGAAATTGAACAAAATATTTCTAAAAAACTAGGAACCCCTTTTAATTATAGATTTGCTACAGGACATTCTAATGGAGGTCAGTTTTGCTATAAATTAGCATTAGAAGCACCAGATTGGATTGATGGGATCGCTCCTATGTCGGCTAATTTACCCATTGATGACAACTTAGATTGTAATAAATCTGAGACATTTGTACCAGTTGTCTTAATAAATGGTAGTGATGATAAATTTAATCCTTACGATGGAGGATTGGTAGAAATTTTCGGTAATGTATCAAGAGGAACCGTTTTATCCACCGAAGAAACAATAAAGTATTGGACAAACTTAAAAGGGTATAAAAATTCGCCTAATATAATAACATTACCAGATACAGATACAAATGATAAATCTACTGTAGAGCAATATACTTGGGAAGTAGAAGAAAAATCAGAAGTAATTTTGTATAAAGTAGTTGGTGGCGGGCACACTATTCCGCATCCAAAAGGATCTTATCCTAGAATCTTAGGAAACACAAATCACGACGTAAATGCTTCGGAATTGATTTGGAACTTTTTTGAAAATATTAGAGAACAGAATTAAACAAAAAGTACTGTTGCCTTATAAGAAACTATAAATTTTACAATACTAATATTTATACCAAACAAGTATGTTAACACTCATTCAGAATGCTAATAAGCACAAAGAAAGGATTGCCGTTAAAAGTAACGCTAAAAGTTATACATATAGGGATTTATTAAAAACTTCAAAAAGTATTGGCTTAGATTTATTAGCAGGTAGAAAAGATCTTAATGAAGAGAGGGTTGCATTTATTATAGATCCAAGTTTTGATTATGTTAGTGTGCAATGGGGAATTTGGAGAGCAGGAGGCATTGCAGTACCATTATGTGTTAAGCACCCTTTAGAGTCAATTAAATATGTAATAGAAGACACCAAAGCTTCAATAGTAGTTTATAGTCAAGAGTTTAGCAGTTTAATAGAACCTTTAAAATCTCATAAAGATATTCGTTTTATAAAAACTGAAAAAACAGGAAGTACTGTTGGTACTTTGCCTGTTATAAATGTTGATAGACGTGCAATGATTATTTATACAAGTGGAACTACAGGTTCTCCTAAAGGTGTTGTATCTACACATAAAAATATTGAAACACAAATTACATCTTTAACAAATTTATGGGAGTGGAGTGAAAACGATCATATTTTAAATGTACTCCCAATGCATCATGTACACGGAATTATTAACGTACTAAGTTGTGCATTATGGAGCGGAGCGTGTTGTGAATTTTTACCAAAATTCGATCCAAAGGAAATTTTTTCCATATTTGGAAATAAGGAGGTAAACCTATTTATGGCTGTTCCAACAATCTATTTTAAATTGATTGCATATTGGAACGACCTACCAAAAATAGAACAAAATCAAATTTCAGAAAATTTAAAAGAATTTAGGTTGATGGTTTCTGGATCTGCTGCATTACCAATAAGTGTGCTTGAGAAATGGAAAAAAATAAGCAGTCATACCTTGTTGGAACGTTACGGAATGACAGAAATGGGTATGGCTATTAGCAACCCTTATAACGGAGAAAGAAGACCAGGACATATAGGGCAACCATTAGCTGGAGTAACAGTTAGGTTGGCTGATGAAAAAAATAAATTAGTAACCATTGGGGAAGCTGGAGAAATTCAAGTAAAAGGCGAAAATATTTTTAAAGAATATTGGGGTAAACCAGAGGCAACTAAAGAAACTTTCACAAAAGATGGTTGGTTTAAAACTGGAGATATTGCCCTCTTTGACAAAGGGAGTTACAAGATTTTAGGTAGAAATTCTGTTGATATTATAAAGTCTGGAGGCTATAAAATTTCAGCTTTAGAAATTGAAGAAGTTATTCGCACATATCCAAATATTAAAGATTGTGGTGTAGTTGGCTTACCTAATGAAGAATGGGGCGAAATTATAGGAGTTAGCCTTATTTTAGAATCAAAAGAGATATCAATTGATGACCTTAAAAATTGGTTGAAAGAAAAATTACCAGCCTATAAAATTCCAAGAAAATTTATTTTTCAAGAAGATTTACCAAGAAATGTGATGGGTAAGGTTACCAAAAAAGAATTACAAAACTATTTTTAATTTAAAACAAAAAAATGAAAATTTATGGTGTTGCCTTATTGGCAGGATGCTTTTTGTTAGGTAAACTATTAGGGAATTTATTAGGGGGTGTTTTAAATATTAAAGGAGATATAGGAGGTGTTGGTTTTGCAATGATCTTATTAATTCTTTCTAATGCCTATATGTCTAAAAAAGGTTGGCTTAAAAAAGAAACAAAAAAGGGAATTTTGTTTTGGAGTTCAATGTACATACCCATTATAATAGCAATGGCGGCAACCCAAAATGTTAAAGCTGCACTTAGTGGAGGTTGGGTGGCTGTAATTGCAGGTTTAGGCACAACAGCCGTTTGTATTCTTTTAGTACCTGTAATATCTAAAATAGGAAATACTAAAAAATCACCAAACACAATTAATTAACTATGGAAATTATAGAACATATAATAGCTAAAAATGGATTGCTATTTGCCTTTTTATTTGTTGGAATTATTATGTTATTTTCTTTTTTGGTTTCAAAAAAATTAACAAGAAATAAGATTCCTGGAGTTGCTATTGCTATTATAATAGGATTGCTTTTAGCCTTTTTAGGAAACGAAAAGGGATTGTCGGATATTCCATTATTTGCTGGTATGGCGTTGTTAGGAGGTTCTATGCTAAGGGATTTTTCTGTTGTTGCGACAGCAATGGGTGCAGATCTCGATAAAATAAAAAATGCAGGAAAAGCAGGTTTTGTAGCTCTTTTAGCTGGCGTATTCGTATCCTTTTTTCTGGGGGCGAGTATAGCATACGTTATGGGATATAGTGATGCTATAAGTATAACAACAATAGGAGCCGGTGCTTGTACATATATTGTGGGGCCTGTAACAGGAGCTGCTTTGGGAGCAGAATCTGATGTAATGGCTATAAGTATTGCAACAGGAGTTGTAAAAACAATTTTTGTAACGGTAGTGACACCTTTGATTGCTAAAAAAATAAAATTAAATAATTCACATAGTGCAATGGTTTTTGGAGGTTTAATTGGGACTACTAGTGGTGTTGCAGCAGGATTAGCAGCCACAGATCCTAAACTAGTGCCTTACGGCGCTTTAACGGCGACTTTTTATACTGGTTTAGGCTGCTTATTATGTCCATCCGTTTTTTATTTAGCTCTAAATTTTTTTATAAATTAATTTAAAAAACACATATAACTTTTATAAATAGAATGAATGCAAAAGAGTTGTAATTCTCAAGTAAATAGAATGGTATTAAAAACCAAAAACATCAAAGTTTTAATTAAGATATGCGAAGATTTGGTATCTTATAAAGGGTATAGTTCTGGTATTGCGTTAGCTGTAAATCTTCAGATAAAAGTGGACTAGCTTGGCTTAAAGTTAAGATATAAATTTAAGCCAAGCTAGTCCACTTTCGTTTGACGACGTACACTACTGACTACAGAACAGCGATCATCGATATTTCTACATTAACGAATTTAGGTAGATTGGCCACTTCAACAGTTTCCCGGGCAGGTGCACTTTCTGCATTAAAATAAGTAGCGTAAACTGCATTTATTTCAGCAAATTGGTTCATGTCAGCAATGAAGATGGAGGTTTTTACCACGTTTTCAAAAGTCATACCAGCTTCTGTGAGAATGGCTTTTAAGTTTTCCATAGATTGTTTGGTCTCTTTGGCTATATCGCCTTCAACAAGTTTCCCGGTTGTTTGGTCGATAGGTATTTGACCTGAAATATATAGCGTATTTCCTGAAAGCACAGCTTGGTTGTAAGGACCAATAGGCGCTGGGGCATTATTAGTTGTGATAATTTTTTTCATAAAAGTTTGATTAAATCCAATTCTATTAATTTTTAACTCCAAACTCTTTTAACGTGATCTTTGGCTCCTATTCTCCCATTTAAGATCACTCAGCATAGATGCTTTTATCCCAATAAAGAAATACCATCTTTTGTATGTTCCAAAAG
>RCNE010002120.1_pt1 | contig 10704 bp, 8 predicted proteins | sample 2041361 | NCBI WGS metagenome assembly RCNE01 (sample SAMN09708229, study PRJNA481090) | Marine sediment metagenome, whole genome shotgun sequencing project.
AAAATAATAAGAGGGTTTCGGGATTCTAAAAAGGTCCATAATACCAGAGGCTTCTAAATCATTAGAATACCCTCTATTATAATCGAACATGACCCAATACCCATCAGCAAAAGCCGGGGTGTTTAAATTATCATTATGTGCTTCTTGTAAGTTTGTCGCTTGTTGTAGTAATGCTTTTTCGCTTGCCGTTCTTAATTGACGACTAGACCGTTCTGCTTGCATTAAATTACCCCAACTATCTTGATTTAGGCCTGCATTCATCGCATAATATTCCCAATCCCCATATTCAGAAACGTTATACGGTTTTTTTAGTTTAGCATCATAATGTTGTAATCGATGTTGCCGTGCCTGCAAATAAATATCATAGCCATAAGATTGCCAACCCGCAGTAAATCCTTGATTTCCTGGGTATTCTTTTTTAGCGATAGCGGTCAGTGCATCTATAAAAGGTTCTGGCATCCAAGACTCATTTAGAGACACCTCCCAAGCAATTACAGAGGCATAATTGCGATCTCTTCTTATTAAATCTTTAGCTATTTGCAATAAGCCTTTAAAACTAGTGCCCATTAGCGCAGTATTACCGGAAGCATCCTTAGCATCAATTTTAGCCCCCTGGTCCAGAAGGAAATTCGCCACCTCTCTATGATCATAATAAGTCGCAAGAATTAAAGGAGTAGACCCTCTCTGGTCCACAGAATTTACCAGGTCGGGGAATTCTTTAACCAATTCCTTAACGCCTTCAATATTGCCAATTCTTATTTCATTAAAAAAAGTAGCTATTTTGTCTTGCATGGAAATTAAATGTATAAAAAAAATGTCACTGTATGCATTTTCTAATGATGCCATTAAACTCTATTAAGAAAATGACACTTAAAATTGCTGAGAAGATATCAATAAAATTATTGCTAATTATTCTTTTTATTGCCTAGCATATATCGTTGAGATCCAAATAATTATAACTAAAGATGTTTTATATGACATACTTTTAAAGTATTTTCTTACGTTATTAAGAAATAAATGTAACTTAAATACAAATACGTCATTTGGAAACACTTTTAACTGCTTCTTTTATTAAAGACTATCCGGCATCTGTAGTCATTGTAAATCCTGAAATGCAAATTATTGACCATTCTAAGCTTTGGTTAAAAGAATTGGAGAATCTTAGCGGCAGCCCAATTGGACTTCCTATCTATGATGTAATTAATTACACTACCGGGGAATTTTCAAAACGTTGTGAAGAATGTCTATTAGGAGGTGAACAAGTGAAGATGTTTCAAGAATTGAATCAAGCTGAGTTTAATACAAAATGGTTGGAATGGACTATTTCGCCATGGACAGAAAATCCCGGGAAGATCAATGGCCTAATTATAGTTAAGGATGATATAACCGAATCCAAAAAAATAGAAGAACTTTTACTAAAATCCAAAAGTATTGCCCGAATAGGGGGTTGGGAAGTAGATTTATTGGCAAATACAATGCATTGGACTCAGGTGACCAAGGAAATTCATAAAGTGCCAAAGGATTATGTGCCTAATTTAGATGAAGGTATTAATTTCTATAAAGAAGGGGTTGACCGCAATAAAATTTCCGACATGGTAAACGCTGCCATAAATGAAGGCACGCCATGGGATACCGAGTTACGAATTATTACTGCCAAGGGAAAAGAATTGTGGGTTAGGGCCAAAGGAGAAGTGGAAAAGGTCAATAACAAAGCTGTTCGCCTTTATGGGACTTTTCAGGATATTGATGAAAAAAAGAGGGCAGAACTAAAATACAACGAAGTTACAGACAGGCTGGCGATTGCTACAAAAGCTGCCTCAATTGGAATCTGGGATTATAATGTTGTTGATAATTTCCTGGTATGGGATGATAACATGTATAAGCTGTATGGGCTGAACAAAAAGAATTTTAGCGGTGTTGTTGAAGCCTGGGAGGCTAGTGTTCATCCTGATGATATAGGGCCTTCCCAAGAATTGCTGCAGCGTGCTCTAAATGGGGAAACAGAATTTGATGCCGAATTTCGTGTGGTCTGGCCCAGTGGTGAAATAAGACATATTAAGGCCATTGCTTTTATACAAAGGGATAACAATGGAAAGGCATTGAAAATGATTGGCACCAACTGGGATATTACGAAGAACAAAAAGGCCGAAAAAAAGTTAAAAAATCTATTGGAGGTCACCAGTGAACAAAATAACAGTCTGATGAACTTTGCTCATATTGTATCCCATAACCTGAGATCACATTCCAGTAATTTATCTATGCTCACCGGATTTCTCACTCAGGAAAGAGATGATAATGAAAAGGACCGGCTGACAAAAATGTTGTGTGAAGCTTCAGAAAGTTTAGATGAGACAGTACAACATCTCACAGAGGTGGTCCAGGTGAAAATTGATGCTGTTGAAAAAATGCATGCTGTAAACTTATACGAGACCATATTAGGTGTTGAGAAAAACCTGGCCGTTCTGTTAAAAGAAAAAAATACTAAATGCGAAGTAAAAGTGGAAAAAAATCTTCAAATAAATGCTATCCCCGCCTATATGGATAGTATTCTGTTGAATTTGTTTACGAACAGTATTAAATATAGTTCCCCTAAAAGATCTCTGATACTTAAAATAACAGCTGAAAGAAAAGGACCATATACTATGGTCACCTTCTCCGATAACGGACAGGGAATAGATTTGAAAAGGCATGGCAATGCAATTTTTGGAATGTATAAGACATTTCATAAGCATAAGGATGCAAAAGGTATAGGCCTTTTTATTACTAAAAATCAAATTGAATCTATGAATGGTAAAATTGAAGTGGATAGCCAGGTAAATGAGGGTACTGAATTCCGCTTGTATTTTGAAGCTATTAATACTTTATCTGCTAAACAATGAAGAAATTCGAAAATGTTTGTATCATTGATGATGATCACATATTTATTTATGGGATTAAACGGCTGATAAAGGAAGTTAATTTTGGTGATGACATTCTCGTTTATGAGAATGGAAGGGATGCCATAAATGGTCTTAGATTAAGTTCGGAAGCCGGAGATAAATTACCTTCAATTATCTTTTTGGATTTGAACATGCCTATTATGAATGGTTGGGATTTTCTGGACGATTTTTGTAAAATAAGTGAATCCGAATTAAATAACACAGTAGTTTATATCATTAGCTCTTCCGTTGATCCAAGAGATTTGGTTCGTATTAAAAACTATTCAATTGTAAAAAACTATATTCTTAAACCTGTAACAGCGAATGATCTTGCTGTTATACAGAAAGAAGAAGTTGCATAAATTTTAAAACTAACGAATTCCAGGTGAATAGTCTTCAGGAGCATTCTGTGGTAAATTTATAGTTTCAAATCCTCCTGTATCATTATAAATGGTCCATTCACTAGATCTAAAAACAGGATTCGCGGTCACAATATTTATGTTCCTTTCGGCTTTTCCATCCTCAAATTCATGATTTGTTCCGGAACCATCTTCTCCTATAAGTCCAAAGATATCGATTACAGTTCCAAAGGGGTCTAACAATACCAAATTGTCGTCACCATTGGAATCTGCCGGGCTATTGGTTCCTAGTTCAAAATCAGGAGGGAATCCGTATATACTTTCAAATTCCATCGCATTGGGTGAGAAAACCAAGGTGCTATTTGAATCAATTATTATCCCTGATAGATCTATTTCTGATCCCGAAATAACATTTGCGTTTGTGTACCTCAATATAAACCAACCATCTAATTGAATCTGTTCGTTCCCAGCATTGTATAGTTCAATAAATCGGGCTTCAGCATTATTATTGGGGTCAGCTATCTCAGATATAAATATTTGGTCAGATGTCAAAAGAACTTCTGAATCTACACAACGCTCATTTGGCATATCCATATCATTTAGTGTACGAATGATTAATTGATAATCATTATTTTCTCTATAAAGTACAGCAGTAACAGATCCATTCCCGGATGGTAATATTGTATCCTGAAAATCAGAATAACCGCTATTTAATAGTTCAATCATACCACCATTACAATTAATAAGGTTCCTTATGGTTTCTTCTTCCGGAAGAGCAAAAGCTAAATTCTTTTCCTCTGCTATAACCTCAAGACTTTCCAGTTGTATTAGAGTGTTTACTAAATCTTCACTAAGATTTGGTATGGAGGTAATTTTAGGAACCAAATTACTAATAGGATCACATGAAAGAAAAAGATGATCTCCAACTGCAAGGGACGGTAGCCTTCCTACGCTTAAATTTCCAAAAGACGTGAATACACCCCCTAGCTTGTATACACCTTTACTCTTCCCGAAATATAACCCCTTCAGTTTAACATAAACTTTACTTCCTAATTCATAAAATAAGTAAGAATCCCTGAGGTCTATTTCTATTTGAAAGCCTGCAGTTGGGTTTATTGGATCATCCTGTATATGAAGTGTGCTAAAAAAATTTCCGGCCTGATCTGATGATACAATATAGCCTTCAATTACTAAATCTTGCTGTATTTGAATAACTTCTCCTTCGAATGAATTTTTAACCTCAATAAAAGTGCGATTAGCAAATAATTGATCATTACAGGGGGTTTCCAGGCTCTTAAAATCGGCATCTTTTACACAGCCGAAAATGAAAAGCAAACAATAATATTTAAGTAAAAAAACTGGTGTCAATTTCTTTATACATTTCATTTTTGTAGTTATTCATTTCAAATTAGTTGACTCTGTTTATTTTTAGAAGCTTATTGCAAAGTTCAAAAAATAAGTTCTTCCATAACCAAACCAGTATTTCGGACCAAATGACGGTGAGCCACTCAGATTATCCTGAACTAATTGACCGTAGTTGCCATTCCTGTTTTGCTCATAGCCTCCGGTTCTGAAATCAGTGTCAAATAAATTGTTTATACTGGCAAAAACACTTAGGTATTTACCATTTAGCAACCAGGATTTACCTCCAACCAGATTTAGAAGATATATATCATCCAAGGGACTTTGCCTTAAGATTCTATCAACATTATCCGGAGTGGCATTATCAAATGGTTGACCTGTATCGGGATTCAAATAGAAACTCTGCGTTCTTCTTATAGTTGATATACTTGCATAATTATCAGAGAGATAGTTAATTTTTGCGCTTACCCACCAATACTTCGGATCCCTGTAATCTACTCCCAACGAAAGTGCTGTCTGAGGTCCTGTTGGCAGTTTATAGTTTTTAATTTTTGCTATTCCTAAGTCTTTTGTTCCTTCAATGGTGATCAAATCATCTTCATCTCCGCTAGTATCAAAATTTATTTCCAGATTGGGATCACTGGCATAAACATACTTCCCCAGTGCAAAAGCCGTGGATATATTTACAGATGATGAAAGCTGATATGACAACCCTAACTCAATTCCCATATTAAGCTTATCAAGATTAGTAATTACCTCTTGTACAAAATCTGAGCCTACCCCGGCATCAACAAAGAAAAAATTAATATCAGTAAGCTTTTGAAAACGGGTATAAAAACAGGTTAATCTTCCTATTAGATTTGGAAACCTGGTAAAGTAGTTTATATCAATACCTGTGATTTTTTCACTATTTAAATTAGGGACAATTGCATTATTCTCCCTTGGGTTTATAAAGGTATTTACTATGACCGGGGCTCTATTAAAGAGCGTTCCATTAGTGCTAATCCATTGTCGCCCATTTAATTTATAAGTAAATCCACCTTTAATCCCATAATTACTGAATTGTACGGGCTTACTTTTTCCCATAGAATTTTCAGGGAAGCGTTCATTTAAAAAATGTCCGGTCCTCTGATAAGTCGAATAGGTATAGTTCGCTGCTATAAAGAAATTCCATTTACTTTTAGCGATACTCATCTGGGCAAAAGCATCAAATACTTGATAATTGAAAGTATAATCATAATTAAAGATATCTCCCTTACCCTTGTTCAATTGACCATTTACATCATTTCGGGTATTTGAAAAAGTATCTCTATCTGCATGATAATCTGCACCTAATAGATCACCAATTTTAGCAAAATTATTGGAAATAGCATTCCTAAAAGACAAATTCATGTCTATAGAAATCACCTCATTAGGCTTAAAATTAAAGGTAGTATTTAGAGTCAATTGTTTGTCCGAGCTAGAATCGTCGTATAAAACATATGCGGCCATCCCATCAGTTGAGTCTATTGAATTTGCACTATAAAGGTTCTCCCATTGTAGTTGAGGTTTTAACAAAAAAGCTTTTTTAGCCAGATCTGCATTTAAAAAATTTGCGCCAATTGGGCTGTTTATGTAAAAACTGGGTAAATATCTGTAATAGGTGGGTTCCGGATTAGGGGCGTTAAAATATCCTATCCTGCTTTTTGAAAAGTTGCCAAATTGGTAAGACATCCCAGCATTAATACCAAGTTTTCCAAATTTGCCATAATAGTTAAGCATAATTATGGGTTCCATAATCTTGCGTTCCCTTGAATTGCGATAGTATCCGTTCTGAAATCCCCAATAGGGATTGTAGGTATTTCCGGCTAGGTGATATACCTCCTCAGTTATAGCTGCAGATCTGCCACGGCGATTGGAAGAAAGAATTCCTGTGAAAAGTAAACTATTATTAGCATTGAATTGATACTCCAATGCTCCATATATAGAAAAGGCATCATATAGCGTTCCGTTTATAAAACCTTCCTTTGCCCATCTTCTCGAGGCCGCAAGAGAATAGATAAAGTTGCTCTGTTTCTTCCTGGAGGTATAACTAGCCATAATACGTCCCGAATAAGTCCGGTTGGAAAGAGAACCAGACAATCTAAATCCGGGGCGAAGCCCCGATGGCCTTGTGTCCATATTAGTAACCCCAAGAAGTCCTCCAAACCGATAAGGAGATGCCTGTAATCCTAAATGAAAATCCTGGTTCCTTAGTACATCATTAAGACCTCCCCAATTGTTCCATTGTGGCCTCCCATCGCGCAGTTTGTTCATTAGGACTCCATTTATTAATACATTACCATTTCGGGAGTCATAGCCCCTGACTTTAAAAAATGCCTGCCCAAAATCAAAGGCAGCACGGTTTAAAAAGACATCCCGTGTAGCCGTTAACATCCCCAAACTTCCTCCATCTAATTCCTCATCAATAATCTGGGTATCTGTCAGCGTTATTAAAACATCGTTTTGATCAATAGAAACATCTTTTTCCAGTAATATTCGCCCTAAGTTTAATTCATTCAAAGAAATATCTACGGGAATCCTTTTTACACTATATTCTATGGCCTTTATGGATAATATGAAAACCCCGTTTAGAGTTGTGATTATATCAAATCTTCCTTCCTTATCAGTATTTACCTTTAAAGAAGTACCCTCAATTTCAATCGATGCGTAAGAAATTGCCAGGAGAGTTTGTGCATCCCATATACTTCCATTAATACTTATTTGTTGTCCATTAAGTATTTGAAAAAATAATAAGAATATAAAAATACAGAGGATAAATCGCATTTAAATTGCCATAAGGTTCAGACCTAAAGTATTCTTACTCGCTGCATTTTGCTTGCGGCACTCAGGACTAAATTGGCATTAAGAAATTCATGTACTAGGTAGAGACCATAAAACATTATGAATTCAAAGCATATATTTTTGATTTTTTTTCTGGTATCAAATATTGCTCAATCACAAAAAGAAGACCGGTATAGTATACGTACCATCGCTTTCTACAATGTTGAAAACCTTTTTGATACTGTCAACGATTCATTATACTTTGATGACGAAATGACCCCTGAAGGAAATTATAACTGGACCTTAGATCGTTATAATCTAAAAATATCCCATATAGCTGAAGTAATTTCAAAGATTGGGCAATCAACTACACGAACTTCCCCGGATATAGTAGGTCTATGTGAGGTTGAGAATTTAAAAGTATTAAAGGACTTAGTAAAGCATCCATTTCTTAGACCTTACGGTTTCAATATTATTCATTTTGATTCCCCGGATGAAAGAGGTATTGATGTGGCACTAATCTATAAAGGCAGCCGATTTATACCAATGTCATTTAAAAGCCACAGACTTCTGATATTTAATGATTCTGATCAACGAGACTACACCAGAGATCAGCTGGTAGTATGTGGATTATTAGAGAGCGAAGAATTATATATTATAGTTAATCACTGGCCTTCCCGCAGCGGAGGTGTAGCAAGAAGCAGGCCCTACAGAAAAGCTGCTGCCAGACTCAACAGAAGAATAATAGATTCTCTGATGAGACTAAACATTGATGCCAAAATAATAAGTATCGGGGATCTCAATGATAATCCTACTGATAGTAGTATAAAAAATACGCTAACATCGTCTGATAAGGAGAATGTAAAAAGTCCTTCTTTGTTTAATCCAATGGAGTCCTTATATAATAAAGGTGGCGGTTCTCTTGCATATAGGGATCAATGGAGTTTGTTCGACCAAATTCTACTCTCAAAAAATCTTATTAATGAAAATAAGAATTCATATACATTTTGGAAAGCTGGTGTATATCATCCATCATTCCTTATAAATAAAACAGGTAACTACAAAGGCTATCCTTTTCGCACTCATGCAGCTGGAAGATACACCAGTGGGTATAGTGATCATTTTCCAGTTTATGCTTTTCTAATCAAAAAAGTGGATTAGGATTTACTCTGGAGTAGTTATTTTAATATTCCTCCATTTCACTTTTATTCCTCCTCCATCGTGAATTTGTAGTGCTATGGAACCTTCTCCCTCGCCAATTTTATCATCTTTAATGGAAACCATTTCCACTCCATTTAACCAAGAGGTAAGCTTATCTCCGGATAATTGAATTTTCATTTTGTTCCAGTCCCCTTCTTTAAGCACCTTCTCCTTTTCAGGGCTAGGTTTTATTAACCAACCTCTTCCATAGGATTCATAAACCCCTCCGGTATGATTCCCTTTTGGTGCAACTTCTACCTGCCAACCACTAACTTTATTTCCATCAACCGTAGACCTAATAAACACTCCACTGTTACCATCAGCTTCCTGAAAAAATTCAAGTGTAAGCACAAAGTCCTTGTAATGTTCATCTGTAGCCAAATAACCATATTGTGCATCAGGACCACTTTCAGAAACCAATAAACCATCTTCTACATACCACTTTTCTGTGCCGTAAATGGTCCACCCGGAAAGATCTTTCCCATTAAATAAAGATTGTTCCTGAGATAGAACTACTATGCTAAAAAACAGAAATATTAGATTAATAAATAGTTTCATAATTTATAAGTTAATTAAACCACTGCCCCCACGGAATTCTGCTTAATATTAGCACAAGACCAAGACCATAAAAAATGGCTATTACTTTAAATTTCTTTTTAGCCTCCATAAACTTTTTATGTCGAGACCAGCCAATAGTGATTAATACTATCGCTATAATATTGATAAAAGGGTGTTCCACCGCCAAAAGTCTTGAGGCCGAATTTAAACCGCCCATTCCAAATTCTTTAATTGCCGAAAGCCCATTGGATGAAACAAAAAACAGGATAAGACCCAAAACCAATTGGATATGCGAAAGTATAAGGGCAAAAAGACTTATCCTAAAATCCTTTTCCAATGTAAACATTCTGTTGCTCATTAAACCTGTAATTGCATTTGCTACTGCGATAAAGAGAATTGCAAGAACCACATAAGCCACGTAAGAATGTGCCGTTTGTAAAATTTCCATACTAATATATTTTTTCTAAAAATACGGAATTTTAGCAATTAAAAAGCCCCAACATTTTTGTCGGGGTTAATCTGGATAAATTTAGATGACCTTAATTAAATATATATTACAATCCAAGTTGCATTTGCCATCTGAAAGACTGCAATCCGGAATCGTCCAATTCAACATTATTCGGTGAGCCATCATCACTAAAATCACCGGAATTAATATCGAATGTTGGAATATCACCAGTAGAAACAGTTTTAACCGGGCTTACATTCTGTCTAACAAATTTTTTCTTTCCCCAATCCTTATTCAATAGATTGGTGAAATTAAAGATGTCTGCAGAAATTTGAGTAGTATTCCTTTTACCTCCTGCATCAATGGTAATGTTAAACAAGCCAAAACAAATTTAACACCAAACTGGCAGTTAAATAATAAATAGCAGGCGCTGATTTAAAAAAGATTTTCTAATTGCGAAAGAGCTAATTTAATTCTTAAAAAATTTCAAAAGACTTAATGTAGAACTATCATGTTTGACAATATCTGAATTATTGATATCCTTCAATATTCTGGAGGCGAGTTGCTTTCCCAATTCCACACCCCATTGATCATAACTATATATATTCCAAACAATCCCCTGTACGAATATTTTGTGTTCATACATGGCGATTAACATTCCTAAAGTTTTGGGGGATAGTTTATCTATCAATAAAGTATTGGTAGGTTTATTTCCCTCAAAAGTTTTGAAAGGAAGAAGCTCTTCGATTTCATTTTCAGGCATTTCTTTAGCTTCTAATTCCTTTCGAACCTCATTAGTGGTTTTGCCATTCATTAGTGCCTCGGTCTGAGCAAAAAAATTGGCCATCAATTTATTGTGATGATCCGAATCTCCATGCAATGAATCCTTAAAACCAATGAAATCTGCAGGAATTAATTTTGTGCCCTGATGTATTAATTGAAAGAAAGCGTGCTGTGCATTTGTTCCCGGTTCACCCCAAATAATAGTTCCTGTCTGATAATCAGTAAAATTCCCGTCACGGTCCACACTCTTACCATTACTCTCCATCATACCTTG
>RCNE010004218.1_pt1 | contig 10696 bp, 9 predicted proteins | sample 2041361 | NCBI WGS metagenome assembly RCNE01 (sample SAMN09708229, study PRJNA481090) | Marine sediment metagenome, whole genome shotgun sequencing project.
GCCTTGGGCCATTTGCGGGAGCCGCGCAGACGAACCCTGCTGCTATCGAGGTCCTTGATCAGCGGCCCGATCCAATCCTTGTGCGAGCAGACCACAACCGATCCCGGGCCGATCTTGCCCAAGAACTTGTAGATGCCATTCAGGTCAGTGAACTCTTTCAATAGCTTGCTCGTCCTGACTTCGATTTCCGTGTTGCGAGCGATCGTGGAAACGGTTTGTTTGCAGCGTTCGGCTGGGCTCGACCGGATGTCAGTGACTGGATAGCGGGCGATGATCTCGGCAAGCCCGAGCGCCTGTTGTTGGCCCTTCTCAGTCAGCGGTCGCTGTTTGTCAGGTCCCTTCCCCTTGGAGCGGATGCCGGCGTTGCCGTGTCGCAGCAGGTAGACGCGGGTCGCAGTCGGGTTGGTGAGGATGGCGTGGGCGCGGGCGACCAGGCTGGCGTCGCGGTTGTAGGTAAGCAGAGCTTGGGCCCCGTGGAGACCCACCCATTCGGCCCTGTCCACTTCCTTATTGGAGGTGAACTCGCCGTTGCTTCGTTTGGTCAGCCAGTACTTAACGATCTTGGGGCGACCCGGTTGTGTTTTGTAGGTGGTGGCACCGAGGTACTCGCCACGGTCGCAGTTGAACCCAGTCTCTTCCTGAATCTCGCGCATCGCGGCTTGTTCGAAAGTCTCGCCACGATCGAGTTTCCCTTTTGGAAGCGACCAGTCGTGGTAGCGCTCGCGGTGCACCACCAGAAACTCGGGACCGGTACCCGCCTCGCCGTCGCGGTAGACAACGCCACCAGCAGCTCGCAGCATGGTCATCAGGCTCCGCCTCCATCGTGTCGGTACAGGGTTGTCGTCGCCACGCTCCCGCGGCTTGCTCGAGAGAAAAATAGTCGAAGTGTGGTTGCCATGAATCGTGCCTATGTGTGTGTCGCTTCGATGGCCAACACCTTGTTGAGACGCCGAATGAAGCGCTCGTCTCTGATGAATTCGGCTCCCAAGTAAGCAGTAACGATTTCCGAAGCCACCGCGCCACCGGTTACTCGCGCCGCCAGAGCAAGCACATTGATGTCGTCGTGTTCGACGGCTTGATGGGCCGTGTAGGTGTCACCGGCCTGGGCGCACCTGATCCCATCGAGTTTGTTCGCTGCGATGGCGGCTCCGGCACCAGAACCACACACAACGATACCGCGGTCGGCCCGGCCGGCGAGGACAGCACGACCGACGGCAGCCGAATAGTCCGGGTAGTCAACCGACTCGGTCGAGTCCGTGCCCAAATCCAAAACTGAGTGCCCGGAATTGGCGATCTGCTGCTTCAGTTCTTCTTTCAACTCGAACCCGGCATGGTCGGCACCAATGGCTACTCGCATGACCCTCTTTCGTCAGTGGTAGGCAGGGTAGCGGGATAGGGGGGGACTCACCTCTGGTGAGTCCCCCCCCTATCTTGCGAGTTTCTGCAGGGCAGAAACTCGGGCAGTGGTTTGCGTGGCTTGCGAGTTTGTAGGAGTCAGGAGCTCGCGGAGGGTGCCCGCAGCCGGGCTCCCTCTGATTACGCAGCCTCGTGCCTACCCTTGGCTAATGGATTCGATCAGAGTTGTCGGTGGAAACCCGATTTCGGGACAGGTGACCGTTCACGGGGCCAAGAACGCGGTTCTCAAGCACATGGTTGCGATGCTGTTGGCTCCCGGTCGCTACCGGCTGGACAATGTGCCGGGAATTCTCGATGTTGACATCATGGGTGAGGTCTTGGATCACGTCGGCGCCACCTGTGTCCGCCGTGGCTCCGTTATCGAGGTCGAGGTCCCCGAAAAACTGAATCCGGAAGCCCCTTTGGAGCTGGTCCGCAAGATGAGGGCCTCGATTCTCATTCTCGGAACTCTTCTGGCCAGGATGGGCTTGGCGCGGGTCGCCCTGCCGGGTGGCGATGACTTTGGTTCGCGTCCGATTGGGATGCACCTCGAGGGACTCGAGCAAATGGGTGCAGAATTCGAACTGCGCCATGGCGTTCTCGAGGCGTCGGCACCAAACGGACTGAGTGGTACCGAGATCTTTCTCGAGTTTCCGAGCGTTGGTGCGACGGAGAACCTCCTGCTGGCCGCGGTCCTGGCCAAAGGCCGCACTGTGATCGGCAACGCGGCCCGTGAACCGGAGCTAGCCGACCTCGCGGCACTGCTGAACAAGATGGGTGCCGAGGTCGAGGGGGCGGGAACCTCCACCATTGAAGTAACCGGCGTTCCCTCGCTGCACCCCACCGACCACACGGTTGTGGCCGATCGACTCGTCGCCGGCACCTACGCTTTGGCGGCGGCGGCGACCGGGGGCACGCTTGAGGTGAAAGGCTGCAACCCCGACTTCTTGCGGATGGAACTGCGCAAAATGGAAGCCGCCGGCTGCGACATAGTGCGAGGGGAGGACTGGTTTTCGGTTGTCGGGCCGCAACGGCCACTTGCCCAAGACATCGCCACCCTTCCCTATCCCGGTTTCCATACCGACATGCACCCGCAGATGGTCGCTTTCCTGACGCGAGCCAGTGGCACCTCGCTTGTCACCGAGAACGTATATGCCGCTCGGTTTCGATACATTGGCGAGCTGAATCGGATGGGTGCCGACGTTCATGCCGACGGCCAGCACGTCGTCATCCGCGGAGTCAGCGACCTCAGCGGCTGTGAAGTGGACGGTTGTGATATTCGGGCGGCCGCCGCTCTGACCATCGCCGGGCTATCCGCCGAAGGGGAGACAATTGTCCGCGACGCCGAGCACATTGATCGGGGCTATGACGCGTTCGTCGATGTGCTCCGTTCGCTCGGTGCCGACATCGATCGATAGGAGACCGGCATCGTTTCTGCCCTGGTCCTGTCGTTTGTGATGCTTGTCGCCCAACCGGCGGCTCCGGACCAAACCGTTGTGGTGTCGCTACCAGTGCCGTCGGTCCAGCTCGTCCCCGCCCCCGGTACCAGCCTTGAGATGGGGAGAGGCGGCTACGAGGGGACTCTTGAGATAGCTGCATACTCAGCCGGTCTTGCCGCGGTTGAGTCGACCACTATCGATCGGTACCTACTGGGTATCTCGGAGGTGCCGTCATCGTGGCCTGCCGCTGCCTTGGAGGCGCAGGCGGTTGCTGCTCGCACCTACCTTGCCTGGACCCTGTCGCGGGGGCGAAGCATCAACGGTACCAAGTACGAATATGACATCTGCGCCTCGCAGTACTGCCAGGTGTATCGAGGTCCGCGCGGCTCAGCCGAGTCATGGGCTGACGCCGTTTCTTCCACTGCTCGAGAGATCCTTGTCTACGAGGACCGACCAGCTCAGGCTTTGTATTCGTCAAGTGCCGGCGAGCGCACCCGCTCGGTCCAAGACATTTGGGGTGGCGGCGGGCTTCCCTACCTGCAAGCGGTCGACTCTCCGGAGATGGAGTACACCCCATATGAGAGGTGGGAGCTCACCGTTAGCGAAGACACGTTTACCAGGGTGTTTGCGCGGGGCGGCTACAGCTTTGGCGAAGCCGTCACCGACGTCACGTTGCGGAGTCCCGGTGAGGGAAACGGCCCGGAGGCTGTCGAAGTGCATACCGAGCTTGGGGTGACCGCAGTTCCGGCGACCCGCTTCCGTGCGATATTCAATGTCCATGGCCCCGACCTATATCCCGGCCTTATGCCGGCAGCTCGCCCCAGTGGCGGACGATGGCCACAGACGATCCTGTCCTATACCTTGGCCGTCGAATACAAACCACCGAGCCGAACCGCCCACCACTTGCTGCCGGCTGGGGACACCGGAGCTCCGGGAGTCCTCACTGTGATTGGCGAAGGATGGGGGCACGGGGTCGGCATGAGCCAATGGGGAGCCATGGCGATGGCGACCAGCGGAGAGCCATACGAAGCCATCCTCGAGCTCTACTACGGCCTCTCTCCCAATGATGGGGGAGATATGGTTCCGCAGACGGTCCTGGTCGGTCTTGAGGTCGAGCGTGCCCAAATTGCTGTGAACGCCGATGGGCCTTTCCAGATGATCGCCCCTGGATTTGATCCAGTGAGTTTGAGCGCTGGGGATTGGGTCCTGCGTCGGTCGGGGGAAGGCCTGATAGCTATTGGACCGGGTGGGGCAGTGTACGATTCGGCGCTATTCCGACCACCACGGCTGCAACCGAGGTAAGAATGCTCCCCGAACCGATCCAATCGGCACTTGTCGGTATTGCGCGGCGTTTTGAGGCGGTTGGGATTCCATATGCGCTGGGCGGCAGTGCGATGTTGCGGCTGGCTGGGTTTGACGTCGGGGTCAACGATATCGACATCGTCGTGGATGGCTCATCGCAAGCCGCCGTTGTGGCAATGCTCCCCAACTACACCGAGCCACAGTCAACTGATCCGTGGCGATCTTCCTGGTTTATTCATACCGAGTGGCCACTTGCCCAGTCCACAGTCGGTGTCGACATCATCGGTCAGATAGCGCTGCTGATCGACGGTACCGAGGTTGTTTTCCCATTTGACGCCGACACCGTGGTCAGCGTCGGGGGAGCCAACGTGCCGCTGGTCCCGTTGCGCCACTGGTATCACCTGTATCGGGTCCACGATCCTGCAAAAGCGATTCTGGTAGCGCAGCGGCTTGGCGATGAAGAGATCATGACCGGCGCCACGGAACTGGGAATCAGCGACATATTTTCCCCTACACTCATAGTGCGAATCGGAGGCGATTCGCGAATCGGGAATGATTCGCAAGATCAGATTGAAGAAGACATGAGTAGTGACGTACAGAGTTCCATCATTGAGGTGGCTTCGCCAACCGATCAGAGTTTCGACGAGCCCGGCAGTGAGACGATCGACCGCGATCTCCTCAACGAGACTCTCGAATACGTCCGGCCTGCCTTGCAGGCAGACGGTGGCGATCTGATCCTGCTTGGCACCGAAGGCGGCAAGGTGACCCTGCAACTGGTTGGCGCCTGCGGCGGATGCCCGCTCTCGACGATGACCCTTACTTCGGGTATCGAACGGATTCTCCAGGACCGTGTCCCCGGAGTCACTTCCGTCGTCTCGGTATAGAGGCGCCTGCACTCTGCAACGGGTTAGGCTCCAGCGTCGATGGCCCGAATCTCTGACCCCGCAATCCTCATCCCCAAGGCAATAGCCGGCGACCGGCGTTCCTTGGCACGCCTCATCACGATTGTTGAGAACGGCGGACAGACTGCCACCGAAGTCTTGGCAGAACTCTTCCCAGCCGGCGGCAACGCGTGGACCACCGGACTGACCGGAGCCCCGGGTGCGGGCAAATCGACCCTGACCGACCGAATCATCGGACAGGTGAGGAATCTTGGAACCGAAATCGCCGTGGTTGCCGTCGATCCGTCGAGCCCATTCAGCGGCGGTGCGGTCCTTGGCGACCGAGTTCGCATGCAGGACCACATCGACGACGAAGGCGTCTACATCAGATCGATGGCAAGCCGAGGACATCTTGGGGGGATCGCCGCCGCGACTCCCCGGGTGGTCGCAACCCTCGACGGCATCGGATTCGACGAGATCGTCGTTGAAACCGTTGGCGTTGGTCAAGCGGAGGTTGAGATCGCAGGCAACGCCGACACCACAGTTGTCGTGGTGAATCCCGGTTGGGGCGACAGCGTGCAAGCGGCCAAGGCGGGTCTTCTCGAAATCGGCGATATCTTTGTTGTGAACAAAGCCGACCGGGCCGGGGTCAGTGAGACCGTGCGCGATCTGACACAAATGCTTGAGCTCGGCGAAGGTGGAGAGTGGGCGGCGCCCATCATTCCCACCGTGGCCGCAACCGGCGACGGTGTCGCCGAATTGTGGGAAGCGATCGGAGACCATCGTCATCATTTGGAGGTGTCGGGCCAGCTCCTGTCCGACCGCCAGAGACGGCTGGTCACCGAACTGGAATCGGCGTTGATTGCGGGCATGCGCCGACAGGTTCGCTCCGCGGTACCCGAACCGGTCTGGAGAGATTTGACCGAAGAGGTCACACAACGTCGCATCGATCCGTGGAGTGCGGCGGTGCGGCTTCTTGGCGAACTCGGAGTAGCCTCCGAGTAGTCACAAGAGAGGGCTGAGATGAGTTTGGTTGACTACACGGTCACCGGTGCGGTAGCCCAGATCACTTTGAATCGTCCCCCGGTCAACGCGCTCAACAGCGAACTAATCGCCGATATCGATGCTGCGATCGCCTTGGCTGAGGACCCCACAATCCGCGCCGTCGTCATAAATGGCACTAAGCACTTTGCCGCGGGAGCCGACATCACCAGGTTCGTGGATGCCTTTGACAGCGAAGACTCGGAGCCACAGGCATCGGGCCTTGGTGCGGTCATCTTGCGCCTCGAGGCTTTGCAGAAACCAACGATCGCAGCCATTTCTGGGTATGCCCTTGGTGGTGGCCTCGAGCTCGCCATGGGCGCTGACTTCCGCTACTTAGCCGCGGACGCCAAGGTGGGGCAGCCGGAGATTCTGCTTGGCATCATCCCCGGTGCCGGTGGGACGCAACGGCTCGCTCGCATTGTTGGTTTCCAGGCAGCCAAGGCCTTGAATTTCTCCGGCCGTCACATGGAAGCCGCTGAAGCCGAGTCGATTGGTCTTGCCGACAAGGTGGTCGAGCCAGCAGACCTGATCTCGACCACACTTGCCGATGCCGCCGTGATGGCGGCAGGGCCTACCCGAGCCTATTGGGCGGTCAAAAAGGCGATGGGTGACGGATACGGCCTCGCTCTGGAATCGGCTCTTGGTGTTGAGCGTGATGCGTTCGAAGAGGTATTTACCACTGCCGATGCCAAAACCGGCATCCTTGCCTTCGTCAACAAGGAAAAGCCTGACTTTTCTGGGGAGTGAAAGCCCTCACAATCTGTACATCGCGCAAAGCGCGGTAGCCTCGTCCGGTGGAAGAGAGCAGATTCGGGTACTGGGCGAGACGCATCTCGGCCGCGATTGCCATAGGGCTGATCGCCGGCCTGAGCGTTGGCGCCTTCCGTGGATCGACCGTCATTGCCAACGATGTGCTCACCCCCGAAGCGGTTCCGCTCGGGGCTGAGTTCGAAGTGCAGCTTGTTGGCTCAGGCCGAATAGTGCTCCCGCGCAACGCAACCACGGAACAAGTCGGCATCTGGGGTGTGAGCAATGGGACGGGTGGCTATGGGCAGATGGCCGCGGTCATCTCTCAGGATGCCGAGACGGTGGAGCGATCCTTCCGCACCCTCGCCGGACGTTTCATTGCAGGCGAGATGGTCACCTTCGACGCCTACGCCGCTGGAGAGAATCCGATGGATGCCTTCGCCATTGACTACGAAGAGGTGCGGGTGGTGGGTGATCTTGGGGTCAACCCAGCGTGGTCGATACCGGGGGACGGTCATACTTGGGTGATAGTCGTCCATGGCGAGGGTCTCGATGAACGTCGCCAGGCGCTTCGAATCCTTCCAGTCCTCGACGATCTTGAGCTTCCCAGCCTCGTCATCACCTATCGCAACGACGGTTCTGCTGCGGCCGGCGGTGCTCACTACCGATGGGGTCTCTCTGAGTGGCAGGACGTCGATGCGGCTATTGCCTACGCACACCGGCTGGCAGAGGACTATGTCCTAATTGGGTTTGGAATGGGTGCAACTATCGCCATCAACCACCTCCACGAATCGGATTCGGCCGGCGAAGTCCTTGGTGTTGTTCTCGACTCTCCGGTGCTTGATCTCGGCGCTGTTGTAGATGGGATAGCCCAGGAGCGAGGGATTCCAGGGGTTGTAACGACCGCAGCAAAAGCAGTGGCTCGCATCAGGTTCGGAATCGAGTGGGGGAAACTCAACCAAATGGATCGCATCGATCAGTTTGATGTCCCGATGCTGCTCTTGCAGGGTACGGAGGATGACGTAGCGCCAGTCGGCATGGCAGACGCTTTCGCCGCAGCGCTGCCGGATCTGGTTACCTATGAACGGTTTGAGGGGGCAGCGAGGACCGAGCTATGGAACTTGGATCCGGAGCGGTACAACGCTGCCGTGGCGGCATTCCTCGCCGAGATGTTGCTCGCCGCGGAGTAGGAAGGGAGCGTGCCATCGGTGTGATCCCCTCAGGGCGTGATGACGGTGCGGACGGCGTCCCCGAACTGTTCGAGATCATCGAGGACTGTGTTGACTGCGGAGGCGTGGAGAGCGACTGTCCGCTCGACAATCGTGTCAAAAGCGAGATGGCCTGCCGCGGCATGTCCCAATATCTCAACAATCTCTGACGCAAGATGGTCGGACGCACCAATCAGTTCGGATTCCCCGTTGACCAGGTCCGTATAGGGACCGACGCCGAAAGTGTCTGGGGTCAGCCCAACCGCGATCGCACGCCCCATCGGTGCCAGCGATTGGAGACACTGCTGCATGACCTCGGCAGAGCCAACCAAGTCCATGGCGACATCAACCCCGCCGGTTTTGATGAGTTGAGCGACAGCATCGTTGTTTGCATCCACCGGTATCGCACCGAGTCCAGCAGCGCGCTCCAGTTTTGTGGGGTTGATGTCTACGGCATAAACCGTTGCTGCTCCCTCGAGGAGCGCTAACTGGATCGCCGACATGCCAAGCCCGCCGGCACCAAAGACAGCGACCGATTCGCCGCTGCGCAATCGTCCCTTGCGCAGTCCGTGGAGAGAAGTTGCCGACGAGCACATCATTACCGCAGCGTGATCAAGTTGCACCTTGTCGGGTACCCGGATCACGTTGCGTTGTGGAACCATGATCTGGTCGGCGTAGCCTCCCGGCCTACCGTTGCCAATCATCTTTCCCTGGTGGCAAAACTGCTCAAAGCCACGGACACAGTACGAACAAGATCCGCAACCGACCTGATAGTGGATGCAGGCTCGGTCGCCGGGGCTGAGATCGGTCACCAGGGAACCTGCCGACGACACGATTCCGGCAACCTCATGCCCCAGTGTCAGCGGCAGTGGACCTACCTGCGGGAACCCGGATCGGTAGTGGACATCGGATCGACAGATCCCCGCGGCGACGACGTCAACAACAATGTCGTCCGGTCCCGGCTGAGGAGGAGGTATCTCGCGCAGTTCGAGCGGGGATCCCGGAGCGACCAACTGCAATGCTCTCATGTCTCTCCAGGCGAATGGCGGGCTAACCGGGCCGGTTTCCGCCCGACCCACCTGGAGGCTACTGCGGTATGCCAGACTGGCAGACTGATGTTGTACCTTGACCACGCTGCCACGACCCAGGTGCGTCCGGAAACCCGGACCGCGATGGCGCCCTACCTCGACGATGCGTTTGGGAACCCTTCGGGTATCCATGCGGTATCACGACGCGCCAAGAACGCACTGGAGGAGGCCCGAGAGAAAGCAGCTGACCTCTTGGGGGCGGCACATCCTCTCGAGATCGTGTTCACCGGCGGGGGAACAGAGGCAGACAATCTTGCTGTCGTCGGCAGCGCACTGGCCGGCGGCAAGCGTGGTGCGGTGGTGACAACGGCGGTCGAACACGATGCCGTTTTGGAATCCGCTGCGTTCCTCGAGATGCTCGGATGTCGCGTCGACCGGGCTGCGGTAGACAACAACGGGTCTATCGATATGGCTGAGTTGGTCGGCTATGTGAGCGCCAACACCGCCGTGGTATCTGCCATGGCGGCCAACAACGAAACCGGCATCGTGTTCCCGGTCAGGGAGATCGCCGATGCGGTGCATGCGGTGTCGTCGGGAACACTGGTCCACACCGATGCGGTCCAGGCATTTGTGTCGGAACCCATCACCGTGGCCGGAACCGGGGCCGACATGATCTCGCTCGCCGGTCACAAATTTGGTGGCCCGCAGGGGGTCGGCCTGCTGTATGTTCCCCGCGAGATCAAGCTGGAGCCAGTTGTTCACGGCGGTGGGCAAGAACTAGGCAGACGCTCGGGCACTCACAACGTCGCCTCGATCATTGGCATGGTTGCCGCCATGGAAGCCACGGTGGCGCAGAGAAACGAAACGAGGCGCAGGATCGAGTCGATACGGGATTCCTTTGAAGCCTCCCTGCGTGCCGTAGTGCCTGATCTCCTCATTACGGGTGAGGGTGGCCCGCGGCTTGTACAACACAGCCACTTCCGTATCCCAGGGGTTGCCGCGGAGACACTGCTGATCCGTCTCGATCAGGCCGGTGTGGCGGCCGCAGCAGGCTCGGCCTGTAGCAGCGGGGCGATCGAGGTGTCGCATGTACTCGCCGCGATGGGAATGGACGAAACGGCAGCTGCGGAGTATGTCCGGGTCAGTTTTGGCTGGTCAAGCGAGATGAATGACGGCGTTGAAGCGGTGGAGCGCCTGAGCGCAACGCTGGCGGGTTTGCGATGAGGGCTCTGGTCGCAATGTCGGGAGGTGTTGACAGCTCGGTGGCTGCCGCGCTGATGCTCGATCAGGGCCATGAGGTCATCGGGGTGACGCTCAAGCAATGGGAAGGTGCCGATGGTGAGATGCCGCTCGCCGGTTGTTGCACGGTTTCTGATTCCGAGGATGCCCGTCGGGTGGCCTCCCAACTCGATGTGCCCTACTACGTCTTGGACTACGTCGATGAATTCACTGAGAAAGTGGTCGACCACTTTGGGGAGATGTATGCGGCAGGGAAGACGCCGAATCCATGCATCGAATGCAACCGTCGGGTTCGCTTCAGCGTTCTACTGGAGCGCACCGCGGCGCTTGGTTGCGACGTACTGGTGACGGGACACCACGCCCGCATCCGACACGACGACGCTGGATACCACCTCATTCGCGCCGTGGATGGC